>JACCDN010793428.1_pt1 | contig 38260 bp, 53 predicted proteins | sample 7441691 | NCBI WGS metagenome assembly JACCDN01 (sample SAMN15323439, study PRJNA562643) | freshwater metagenome | isolation source: river surface water | place: USA:Blue River Watershed | collected 2017-08-16
AGGCGGCTAGCGTAAAATCGCAGCACACAACGACACTGCCCGAGTGGTGAAATTGGTAGACACAAGAGACTTAAAATCTCTCGCTTCCGTAAGGGGCGTGCCGGTTCGATTCCGGCCTCGGGCACCATTAGCCAATTCAATCAAGTGCAACCACAGCACAAACCAGCACAAATACAGGGTTTCTAGATTGAGCGTGATTTGGTAAAGTGCATCACTTGCACTGGTTTGCACATAGCAAGCCCTAAAAAATCCCCATCAAAATCCCCAAATGGCAACCCCCAAGAAAACAGCGGCTGGCCGCTGGCAAATCCAAATCGAAATTGGCGGTGTGCGCGAGTCTAAAACGATGGACACCAAGCGCGAAATCGAGATTTGGGCAGCACGCCGCGCCACTGAGCTGCGACTGATCGGCTCTGGCCAAGCTGGCTCGATCAAAACCCTACGCGATGCGCTGCGCCGATACGCCGAAGACGTGAGCCCCACCAAAAAGGGTGAGCGGTGGGAGGTGGTGCGCCTCAAGGCGTTTGAGTCGCCCGAGCACAAGCCTTTGCCGTTGCTCAAGAAGTTTGCAGAGATCACGCCGTCCGACATTGCCATGTGGCGCGATGCGCGGCTGGCCAAGGTGTCGCGTGGCACGGTATTGCGCGATATGTCTGTGCTGGCTGCGGTGTTTGAGCGGGCCAAGCGTGAGTGGGGGTGGTGTACGGTCAACATCATGCGCGATGTGCGCCGCCCTGCGGAGCCTGACCATCGTGAGCGCGTTATCAGCGGGCCAGAGGTGCGCATCATGCTGCGTCAGCTTGGGTGGCCGTCTGATCGTGTGCGAAGCGTGAGCGAGGCCGTGGCCGTGTGCTTTTTTGTGGCCCTGCAAAACGGTATGCGTGCCGGTGAGCTGTGCGGCCTAGAGTGGGACGATGTGATGGCCAGCCACTTGCGCATCAAGGCTGGCAAAACTGGCAAGCGCGATGTGCCTATGACGCCCGCTGTGCGCCGTGCGCTGGATAAGCTCAAGGGGTGGGACGATGAGCTGGTGTTTGGCATCAAAAGCCAAACGCTCGATGCGCTGTTTAGAAAAGCCCGTGGGCGTGCCGGGCTGGATGGTTTTACTTTCCACGATGCACGCCACACAGCGGCCACGCGCCTTGCGCAAAAGCTGCATGTGCTGGACTTGTGCAAGGTGTTTGGGTGGAAGACGACCACCCGAGCGTTGACCTACTACAACCCTTCGTCGGTCGAGCTAGCTAAGCGGATGGTTTAGGGTCGCTCACTTGTGGTGCTATGCCGTGCGCTTCTACTTCACGGACAAAATCAACAACTTGCGTGAACTCTTTAATTCCTCGCCCATCAGAAGTGATGCCATGTTTATTTCGCAAGTCTGCAATTTCTTCACTTGTCAGTTGCTTATTTTGTTTCTGATATGAATAAAGTTCAATGATTGGGAAATTTTGGTCAGCCCAATCGCTTGGATCATGATGATGAAAGTGACCTTTGTAAAACCAACCATATGGTTGGTTTGTTGATGTTATCGGCTTGCGTTTTTTTGGTATGGTGTAGAGAGGTGTCCAGATTGGATTCACCACTTCATCACGCACGGTTGGATCATGGCGCTCAAAGTGCAGCTTGCGCAGGCCAGTTCCAGACCACTCATGCTCAATCCACGCCACAGGATGAGCCTGCTCTTGCTTGGATCTTGATTCAGCAATCAATTCGAGTAATGGCTGCACCAAGTCGCATAGCTTTGCCTGTGGTGCGGCGCCGTCTCCATTCATGGCAACATCGAGTTCGCGCACCATTTTGTCAATGTCTTTAGCTGCGTACCAATCTCCGTTTATTGGCTCATTCATTTCCGCGTCTCCCATTCAACAATCTCACTCAACAACCACTTGCCATCTTTGCCTGGCAGTGGAAACGTTGGGTCTTTCATCAGCTTGGCCAAGGTGTTGCGGTGCACACCCATGCGGTCGCAGAGCTGGGCGCGTGTGAGGCGCTGGCCTAGTGCAGAGGCCATGAACTGCACGGCGCTGGTGAGCGCGTCGATGCGCTGCATCATGATGGCTTCATTGGTCATGGCGTGCCCCTTGTGGTGCTGTATCTCGCTTGGCTCTGTCTTTTCCATCTTGGTAGCCAGACATATAAGCAATGGTCAAATCGTCAGACGGAGGCCCTACAAATTCTTCTTCGGCTTGTTTTGAACCAGCGCTATATCCAGCCATCCAGCACCCAGCACAAAGCAATATAACGATGATGGGAACGCCCCATTGGATGATTTCAAAGGTCATTGCTCACCCCTCAATTCATAAGGCCAAGGCCCACGGATGGTTGTGCGTATTGCGCGCGGAGCCATTGGCCTCACTAGGTTCACCACTGGCCGCTTGGCTTTGGTGTTGACCTGCTGATTCGCGGGTTTTTCGTGGGCGTGCAGCGGCTTTTTTGCCTTCGGTGATGGCGTGGCTTTCGCGGCGAAAGTTGGCCATGAACTCGGGCATGTAGGTTTGCACGTATGCGGGGTGAAAGGCGTTCATGGTCATTTGCGCTCCTTGAGTTTTTGCCCAAAAGATTTGCGTGGCTCACGTTTTAGTGCTGCAATCTCAGCCTCAAGTTTGTCGATTCGGTTTTCATGTCTAGCGAGACAGTCGCGGGTTGACTTGCAAAAATCCGCTACGACTTCAATAAGTTGATCCATTGCTTTCATGCCGCCACCCCCACCTCAAGCTCCCGCCGATTGACCACCACGCCGCGATTACTGCGCACATCGCCCTCGGCTGATTCAATGGCGCGTACCAGCTCGCGCTGGCTTAGTTGCTCTAGCTGGTAGCGGTGCAGGTCAAGGCCGGTGTCGATGGCCTCCAGCTCGGCGGCATACAGGCAAGTGCAGCGCCACTGACCAGAGAGCATGGCGCGATCGTGAACTTTTTGCAGCGCGGCGGCGGCGCTTTGCAGGTGCTCGTCCAGCCCGCGCACCACGCCTTGCGCCTCGATGCGCAATGCCAGCGTGATGCTGCCAGCCAGCACCGACCAATCGAGCATGGTGGCCTGTGCGCGGCGAAGTTTGACAAACGCAGCGGTGATGGGCGCGGTGATTTGCGCCACTTCGTCGATGCTGAGCTTGCTGGCCCCGCGCATGGCAATGAGCATGGTGTCGGGCGATAGTTGGTATTTAGGGCGGCGCGGTTTGCGCAGGCCGTGGGTGTTGGTTTGGTTCATGGTTGGTTCCCTTTGAATCGTCTGAATGCGTACATGCTGGCCACAATGCCGAACGGCCCGCCGGTCAAGTAGCCCGCTATTTCTGCGCCGCTGGCTTCGGGGGCCAGCTTGAACAGCACCAAGTTGGCAGAGCCGATGGCCAGCGAGTTGATGAATGCGTCCACATAAAGCCCGTTGTTTACAAACTGGCTTTGCAGGCCAAGGCAAAACACCAACACAAAGGTGCTGACGAACAGGTAGGCGGCGTTGAGCGTGGGTGTCATGCCAGCACCCCTTCGGCAATCAGCTCTGCCTCGATGGCCGGAACGAGCGCATCGGCTTTTTTGATGGCGTGAAAGAAGGCGCAAAACACGTTGGCGGCTTCTGTGCCAAACGGATATGGGCAGGCTTCGTTGGCTGATTGATACCTTTGTGCCGCCTGCTGCGCTTCGCGTTGGAGTTTGTCGATTGAGACGATCATGCGGCACCGCCTTCCAGTCGCTTGAACTCAACAACCCACACCCATGGGTTTGCTTCCCAAGAGCCTGCGCCGTTGATCTTTTCCCAGAGCTTGTGATACGCGCCAATGGTTGATCGGCTGTGTAATTCAAGACCAGAGTCAACATCTCCTGTGTACCAAGGGTTCAGCGCACCCTCTTGCAGCGGAAGGCGATGGACGCCCTCTGCTTCGCAATCTGACGGGCTGATGTCCTGCAAGCGCTCAACGCGCACGTTGGTGATTTCAAGTGTGATGCGGCTGGCCCAGCGCGGCATGTGGATGGAAGGCCTCCACACCGGCTGTTCAGCCTCATACGGACGGTCGCCACTGCTGGCGCGATAGACCAGCGTGCCGTCTGATTGCGCGTCAGCTATGTCCATGTCATCGGGCTTGAGATACGGACCGCGCTGCACCCGGTAGTCATCGCAGTACCACGTCTCGCGCACCCATAGGCGGTCGAGGCGTTGGCCGTAGGGGCATGGCATCCACCAATCAGCATCACGCTCGCCGTCATGCATCCACGGCCATTTCGTGCCGTCGTCGCGCTCTTCGATGGTGTGATGGCGCTTCATCTTCACCACTCGCCGTGTCTGCGTCTTATTGCCACTAAGGATGGCTCGCACCATCGGGGCGCTGAAAAGAATTGGGCGCTCTTTCATGCCCCCACCTCCACCAAGTAGCTGCGCGGCGCAATCACCACGCTCTCAGCAATCGCCTCAATCACTGGGCGGCCATTGCTATACACGCGCATGTCTTTGGCGCTCACTGCGATGGGTTGACCTGGCACAAGCGCTGCGCCGCAGGCGTCCCACCACTCTTTGGCTCGTTGGCCGATGTATCGCACTTGCCACAGTTCGGCTTGGCGGGCGCTGATGCGGTGCAGGGCGCTCAGCACTAGCTCAAACTCGCCACCAGCATTGAGGCCAGCGGTGGGGCGGGTGCGGTTTAAGAACAAAATGCCTGTGGCTTTCATAGCTTCACCCCTTCGTCGCCTGTGGCGGTGCAGTAGTCGTTGACGCTTTTGATGCACTGGTTCACCTGCACGCATTGCGTGGCTTGGACGCATTGCGGGGTGAGTGGGCGGTCGTTCATGTGGGTGAGGGCGTCAAGGGTGAGCCACACAGACAAGACGACAAACAGGCCCACAGCTGCGCCAATGGTTCGCAGGGCGACTTTGGCGGTGGTGAGTAGGGGTTGGGGGAGGCGGGTCATGCCAGCACCTGTACGCTGATGCTGGCTGGCTGTTCACCGGCAATGCCCCAAGCTGCGTCCCATGCCTCGGTGGCAGAGGGGCAAATGGCGGTGATGACGGTCGTGGCCGTGGGCGTCTTTACTTTGATTTTGAATTGCATTTCATGCTCCCTTAGCGTCTGTCACAATTGAAATTGATGTCCCCTTGTTTGGTGAGGTACAAAAATGCAAACTGGTGTTGTTTGTCTTGTTAATGACTTGAACTGTTGTTTCGTTGTTCAAATCGACGGGGGTGACTACGCTGCTTTTGAGATGCAAAGCAGCATCAATATCGCTTTGGGCAGCAGAGTCTCTGGCGCACTCAACGCCATTGGTAGACAAGAGCTGTTGAACATCGCGCAAGGTGATGTTTTCCATGTCATTGGGCAAAGCGGCCCAAGCAGCTTGCAGGTATGTCGCAGGCTTATATCCGCCCTGTGATTTGTCCTTGTCCTCAAGCTCTGAGTTGTGATTGCTGGACGCGTCTAGCAACCCTTTCATGTAGCCCTTAGACAACATAAAACGAATGGGGTTGTCTGTTTGTGCGGCAACTAGGAGCATTGTTTTTGCTCGGTCAACTAATGATTGGCTCATGTTTATCCCTCCTGCGCTCAGGCTTTGGTTATGAGAGCCGTAACCGAGGCCGTCTTGACCTTGATGCGGAATTGTTTGGCTGGTGACTTCATGTTTGCTCCAACTACACCGAGCATTTGCGGTGTGTGGAGCAATTATCACAGAACGTGTTTATTGCGTCAACACTTTGTGTTTAATTTTTAAAAAAAAGCCTATTCTTAAAACGCTACGTGTATAAAATAAACACAAATTATCTAAATTGAGATTGCGGGGCTAAAAAATGGATTCAATTGTTGTCGTTTTAATTGTGATGTTCGTGTATTTCTTCCCCACGATCATCGCGTCAAGGCGTGAGTCAAAGCGTGCAGGTGGCGTGCTCGCTTTGAACCTGCTGCTAGGTTGGACGTTTATTGGCTGGGTGGTCGCGCTGGTTTGGGCCTTCGGCTCAGATGTGAAAGAGGAGGCCGACGAAAACCGTGTGGCCTGCCCATACTGCAAAGAGTTGGTGTTGCGCGGCGCATCAAAGTGCAAGCACTGCGGCTCTGCACTGACTTAAATTAAGCGACTTTGCGCGCTTCCTCGTTTGACTCGATCATTGATTTGGCGAGCCTTTCAATGATTGTCCTTGCCTCGATGGGGATGCTCTGCCATTCGTCCCTGCTAATGCTCATGAATGGCCAGTTGAAGTCCGAATGGCTGGCTTCATTCACCACGTGCCGTGCCTGATTGTCTGCGTAGGGCTTGACCTGGCTCATGTCGTCAGTGTCTGGGCCGTCCAAAAACCACTCAACAGAGAAATCCAAAGCCTGCGCGATCTTTGGAAGCTGAAAGCCGCCCCTGCCTGTGGCGCGGTTTTCTAGGTTTGATATGCCAGATTGAGTCTTGTAACCGACCATTTCTGACAATTCCTCGCCAGATAGCCTTCTGTATAGGCGTGCTTGTCTGATTCGTTCGCCGACTGTTTTCATATATTTTTTAGTTGACCACGAAATGTGTTCTAGATGGTGTTGATATTTAACATGTCGTGTGTTAAAGTTGACGCATGCACAAAACTGAACTCTCAGAAATTGAACATCCAGTTGATCTGGCGTGCCGCTCAATTCGCGGTGGCAGACCTCATTTGGCTCAACTTCTAAACGTGACCCCAGCGGCCATTGGCAACTGGAAGATGCGACCCGCTGTTCCTGTTGAGCACTGCTTTGCAATCGAGCTGGCCACGAATGGCGCGGTTACTCGCAAAGATTTGCGCCCTAACGATTGGCAAAAAATTTGGCCAGACCTTGCAGAGAAGGCGGCGGCATAAATGAAGCTGATCGACAAGTTGCTCAATCGTGTTTTGGCCATGCGTCCAGACTTTGGTCGTCAAGACCGCCTTGGCGTTTCGCCTCATGCACCCAGTGACCAAGCTGGTCCAGCACCGGTTGATACAGCTGCTCCACAGCCAGCAGCTCCTGCATGTGCGGGTTGTCGCCCACGTTGTTGCTGTTGTTGCTGCCATGCACGGTGCGCAGCATGTTCGTGCGGAAAGCGTCCAGCATGACACCCACATTCAGCAGCCCCTCAGCTTCGTGCTGCGCCAACACGGCGCTGAGCATGTGCGTGAGCACATGGTTGGAGGCTTTGAGCTGCCTGATTTCGTTTTCTAAGTTCATGGCCGTGGCCTTTCATGGTTTTGTTGCTGAGGGGCTTCGATTCTATGAATGCGACCACGGCCACCAATTTGGCGAAGGGGTCAGTTCATGAATGAAGTTTGCGCCTCAGTGGTTGAAATCGCACGCAATAAATTTGCGGGAGTCCTGCAGAGCGATTCATCCAGCTCAATCGAAGGTTCTTTGGTCACATGGCTTGGGGTAATAAACCGCTGCTTCAATTCATCTCTGCCCAATTTCAAGCACTACGGCGGCAGGGGGATTGTTGTTTGTGAGAGATGGTTTGTCTTTGCAAATTTCTATGCCGACATGGGGCCAAGGCCAGATGGAATGTCGCTTGACAGGATTGACAACAACGGAATTTACGAAAAAGAGAATTGCCGTTGGGCCAGCCCTACTGAGCAGGCGAGAAACACGCGCAGAAACGTGCAGGTCAACGGTATGTTTCAAACAGATGCCGCGAAGTTTGCAGGTGTAGCTGAATCGACTATTTATCGCAGACTAAAAAATGGATATAGCCAAGAAGATGCGCTTAATTCTGACCTTATCAAGAAGGTCAAGTTTTCTTTAAATGATGTTCAACAGATACGAAAAATGCTCAGCGATGGAGTGCCAAAGCGTGAAATAGAAAAAATTTGGTCAATCTCAAGAACTGCCTTAAACAACATTCACAAAGGTAGGGCATGGAAATAAATTTGATCGAATTAGCCCGTGCATCAGAGAGATCAATCTTGCACGCACTTGCAGACACAGGCCAATCTGCGGTGGCCAACCGCTTGGGTGTGTCTGAAAGCACTGTGAGCCGTATGAAGGATGGCCAGATCGAGTCCATTTGCAGGCTCATTTCTGCCTGCGGGTTGAAGGTCGTGCCAGCCAAATACAAGTGCCTTGACCCAGTGAAGGCCAACGCGATGGTGACGCTTTACGAGGCTGCCATGCAGCGCATCAATAACCCGATCGAACTTTTATGGGGTGACGAATGAACGCAGTAGTTGACACGATTGATACCCAAAGTGCAAGCCTCAAGGCTGTGGGCCTCAAAGCGATGGCCAAGTCTTTGAATGAGATTTATGAGGTCGTGCGCATTGCTCAAGAACGTGGGGCTCAAGACATGAGCCTGACCGAGATTCGTGACCTCTATGAGGTGGTCTACGGCAAGCGAATTGATCTCAACAGGGTGTCAGCCCGAGTGAGCAATTTGATCGCCGCTGAGCGCCTTGTGCGAACACCTGACACCCGTGCCTGCTCAGTCAGCAAGCGTCTGGTGCATCCAGTGTTCATCCCTTTGAAACAAGCGCGTCTGTGCGCTTGATGTTTATGACCATGGCTAGTTTGGGCTTGATCTCCCAAGCGAAAAGCGTAGACCTCGCGCCTGCCTTTGGTCGCCAATTTGAGGTACTTGAGGAAATTTATGGCTGGTGATTGGATAAAACTACAGAAAGACACACCCGACAAACCGGAGGTGTTGGCTATTGCTTCGCGTCTAGATTTGGACCCTGATGCAGTGGTCGGAAAACTCGTTCGAATTTGGTCGTGGTTCGACACGCACACCGTAAACGGCAACGCAGCGAGCGTTACATTTTCGTACATTGATCGTTTAACTGGCGTTACAGGATTCGCAGAACAGGTGGCATTGGTTGGTTGGTTATGCCAAAACGGCCATGAGTTGTCGCTGCCGAACTTTGAGTTTCATAACGGCGAAACGGCAAAAACACGTGCTTTGGGCAAAAACAGGACAGAAAAGCACAGAAGTAACGCAAGCGTTAACGGTAAACGTAACGATCAATCCGTTACAAAACCGTCACCAGAGAAGAGAAGAGAAGAGAAGAATAAAGAACCTATCGGTTCAGTGTTGTTTGACACGTTTTGGGCAGCATGTCCAAAGAAGGTTGGCAAAGACGCAGCACGCAAAGCGTTTGAAAAACGCAAACCGACACCCGAGCTGGTGGCTGTGATGGTTGACGCGATGGAACGCCAAGCCAAGTCAGAGCAATGGCTCAAGGACGGTGGCAAGTTCATCCCGCACCCATCGACATGGCTGATGGGTGGTCATTGGCAGGACGAGGTGGGCGGGGTTGATGCAGGCCCATCGCTGCGCATCGTGGGGGCGATTTGATGCAAGGCCAGCAACACATCCTCGCTATGCGCAAAAGCGGCTATGCGCCTGACATCGTTTTCGTGAACGACTACCCATGCAAAACCGATTGGTTCGATGAAGGCTTGGCAGCCACGGTGTGCGTGTACCGCGACCGCATTGAGCTGCTTGACATGCGCTTTTTGGTTGGCCTGACCGTGTGCATCACCAGCGACAACTTGGACCGCGCAAAGCGCCTTTACGCAGTCGCCAAGGCTTGCGGAGCTGCCCGCATTGGCGCTTGCCAAACCACCAACCACAAAAACCCATCAATGAGCGACGGATGGGCTGCCATCTGGCATCGCCAACCCGAGAAAGAAGTTTGTCATGGCTGAAATTTTGAACGACAGCATAGATTTTTTGGTGTACCTCAAGGAGACAGACGCCCAAACAAACGTGCGCCCTGCATCGAGCTGGATAGATTCGATGAAGGCCAGCTTGCGTGCGCATACCTCCGAAAAGAAAGTGTTTTTGCCATGGCAGAAAACAAACGACAACTTCATGTTTCGCAAGGGTGAGGTGACGTTGTGGAGTGGTCAAAACGGTCACGGCAAGTCGCTGATGACCGGCCAGATCGCATTGAGCCTTTTGGGGCAAGACGAGCGTGTGTGCGTGGCCAGCTTTGAAATGAAGCCTGCGGCCACCTTGCATCGCATGGCGCGTCAGTTTTCATCGTTCAACCCCTACGCCACAGAGTTTTCAAACGAAGAAGCCATGGCCATCCTTGACGATGTGTTTGACGAGTTTGGGTCGTGGACGGATGGACGTTTGTGGCTCTATGACCAACAGGGCACAGCCAACACCGAGATGGTGATTGGCATGGCCAGATATTGCGCCAAAGAGCTTGGCATTGGCCACATCTTCATTGACAACTTGGCCAAGTGCGTGCGCGGCGAGGATGACTACAACGGCCAAAAATCATTTGTGGATGAGCTGACCGCGCTGGCCCGTGACTGCGACTGCCATATCCACCTGGTGCATCACCTCAAGAAACCAGCCAACGAAAACGCCGTTCCAGACAAGCACGACAACAAAGGCTCGGGCTCTATCACCGACCAAGTGGACAACGTGATGATGGTGTTTCGCAACAAAGCCAAAGAGGACGATGTGAAGTCCAAGGGCTTGATGTCCAAACATGCCAGCGAGCCTGACCAATACCTGCTGTGCCGCAAGCAGCGCAACTATTCGGGCAGCGTGGACGGTGAGCCATCCATCAAGCTGTGGTTCAACCGAGAGTCGCAGCAATACCTCGCAAACGACAACGATGCCCCATTGTTCTTTGCAAACTACCCACACAGAAAAACAGGCCAATGACATGCGTGCAATGCGAATCATCCAAACGACTGCCACACAGTGGGGTCTACAACTTCCACTGCGTGCAATGCTGCGCACGGCTGGTGGCCACAGCGCACCCAAACAAGCGCATGGCCTCAGTGTTGCTGGCCGCGATTGGCCGGTGCAAAGAAGCGCCCACACGCCAAGCTGTGCTCAACCAAGTGGCGCTCGACATGCTGGGCATGAAGTGATGGTGACTGCATGAAGATCAGCATTCAAACAAACTTCCCGCAAGTGGCCAAGATGCTTGACACCATGCGTGACGATGTGGCCAAGCAGGCAACAGCACGCGCACTCAACACTACCACAGCGCAAGCCAAGACAGCCATGAGCCGTGAGATACGCCAAGAGTTTGTCATCACTGCATCAAAGGTCAGCGCTGCATTGCGTGTCAATCGTGCCGTGGCCAACGCTGGATGGTTGAAGCTAGAAGCCAGCCTTGAGTCACCAGCCAAGCGTGGCCGAAGCCTCAACCTTGCAAACTTTCAACCACGCACCACACGCAAAGGCGTGACGTTCAAGGTCAAGCGTAATGGTCCACGGATGCTCATACCTGGCTCGTTCCTCATCAACAACGGGCGCACGCTGATGATTCGTGAGGGTAAGCAACGCCTGCCCATCAAGGCGCTGCAAACCATTGACGTTGCTCAGATGTTCAACACCAAGCGTATCAACAGCGTGGTGGTGCGCATGATGGAGACAAAGTTCCCTGAGTTGTTTGCGCGTGAGGCAAAGTTTTATACAGACAGGTTCAATGCACGCAATGCTTAACCATCTACCACCCCCCGGCAAAGGTACTACCAAGGCCCTAGTGATTACGGGTCGAAACGAGCGCGAAATCGGACTGTTTCATGACTTTACTAAGGGGGTTAAGTGAGGGCTGCTGAGTCATTGGAGCGACAAGGTTCGCAGGCTGAACTGGCTGAGCTGATCGGTGTCAGCGAGGGACGGGTGAGCCAGATCATGAGCGATGGCATTGTGGAGCGCGGGCTTACTTTGTCGGTGCAGCTTCGCCAGTATTGCGAATGGCTGCGCGAGGTGGCGGCTGGGCGTCAGTCGATGGAAGTGGGCGGTCTTGACCTGGTGCAAGAGCGTGCAGCGCTTGCGCGTGAGCAGCGCCATGGCATTGAGCTCAAGAACGCTGTGGCGCGTGGCGAGTTTGCGCCCATCGCTTTGCTGTCTGAGGTGTTGGCCACGGCCAGCATGTCGGTGGTGGAGCGGTTCGAGCAGCTGCCGGGCGCATTGAAAAAAACGTGCCCCGATTTGCCAGAGGCTGCGCGTGACCAAGTGATGGGACTGCTGGCCAATGCGCGGAATGAGTGGGTGAGGTCTACGGCTGAGCTGGTGTCATCGCGGCTTGGTATGAATGACGATGGTGATGATGAAGATTTGGAGACAAAGCAATGAATGAACACAAAGAACTTTTGGAGAACGCTGCCAAAGCATTTGGAATTAAATGTTGGTGGTCTGGTAAAGATTTTTGCTTTGGCCACAATGGAAACTTAAACATTCCAGTGCCGTGGAACCCACTAGAAGACGATGGCGATGCGCTACGGCTGGCAGTGAAGTTGAAGATTGATTTAATGGTGAACAGCGACCGCATAGATGCGTTTGCTGAATGCGGCAATGCAGCCGAATACCTTTACGAGCTTCCTCGGCCAACAGACCCATACGCAGCCGCCCGCCGCGCCATCGTCCGCGCCGCCGCTGAAATCGGGAAGTCAATGCCGTGAGCAAAGCCCCCAGCGAAACCCTCCGCGCAATTTTTACTGCAGTCACCTCGGGCTTGCAACCGTTGCAAGCTGTTGCGCCGCAGACGCTCAGCCGTTGGGCTGAGGACAATTTCTTTTTGAGCGCCGAGGCCAGCCACACGCAGGGGGCTTGGCGTGCTTACCCGTTTCAGCGCGGGTGGATGGATGCGTTTAGCAATGACGACATCGAGGAAGTGACCGTTCGCAAAGCCAAGCGCGTGGGCTACACCAAAACGCTGCTGTCGTTCATTGCCTACAACGCCGCGCACCGCCGCCGCAAGCAGGCGCTGTGGCAGCCCACCGATGATGACCGCGACAGCTTTGTGAAGTCTGAGGTCGACCCCATGCTGCGCGATGTGGCTGCGCTCAAGCCCGTCATTCTGAGCGGCAAAGAAGACACCATGAAGCTCAAGAGTTTCTTGGGCTCGGTGCTACACATCTTGGGCGGCAAGGCAGCGCGTGCGTATCGACGCATCACCGTGGCCGTGGCCATGTTGGATGAGGCCGATGGCTTCGACCAGAAAATTGAAAAGTCATCCGACCCCATCACCTTGGCGCGTGGTCGCCTTGAAGGTGCGCCGTTTCCCAAGCTGGTGGCCGGCAGCACCCCGCGCATCAAAGGCTTGAGCCATGTGGAGTACCGCGAAGAACACGCAGATGCACGCATGGCCTATCACATCACCTGCCCGCATTGCGAGGCAGAGCACCCGCTGTTGTGGGGTGGCTCCAAGGTTGACCACGGGTTCAAGTGGGACGGCGCAGACCACACCACCGTGCGCCATGTGTGCCCGCATTGCCGTGGCAGCATCACGCAGGCCGAATACCTCAAGGTGTGGGAGCATGGCGCGGCATGGGTCAGCGCCTGTGGCGACTACCGCTATGGCCAAGACGGCGTGTGGCGCAACGCGCTGGGCGACAAACGCAGCGCACCGCGCCACGTGGCTTTTCATGTGTGGACCGCCTACAGCCCGCAGCGTGCGTGGTCGGACATCGTGCGCGAGTTTTTGGAAGCCAGCACCAAATCCAAGGCAGGCGAGACAGGCCCGCTTGAAGGCTTCGTCAACGAAACATTGGGCGAGTGCTGGGAAGAAACCATCGAGAAAGCCGACGAAAACGCACTGGCCCGCCGCGCCGAAGACTACCGCCGATTCACAGTGCCCTATGGTGGCCTAGTGCTGGTCACCGGCTGTGACGTACAAGACAACCGCTTTGAGGTGGTCACATGGGCCATTGGCAAAGGCGAGGAAATGTGGGCCATCGACTACACCGTCATCATGGCCAACCCTGCCGACGAACGCGAATGGGACAAGCTCGATGCCTACCGAGAAACCGTGTTCTCCCACGCCAACGGGCAGGGCATGAAGATCGAAGCCATGGCCGTTGACACCGGTGGACACTTCACGCACCAAGCGTACAACTACTGCCGCCAGCGCGAACGCCAGCGCGTGTTTGCTGTGCGTGGTGACCCGCAGCCAAGCAAGATGGTCAAAGGCAAAGCCACCATCCAAGACGTCAACTGGCGCGGCCAAGTGCTCAAGCGCGGCGTGCGCCTGTGGTACGTGGGCACAGACACCGCCAAAGACTTGATTTATGGCCGCTTGATGGTCACGCAGCCCGGCGCTGGCTTTGTGCATTTTTCAAAAGACCTGCCGCCCGAGTTCTATTTGCAGCTCACCGCCGAAAGCCGCGTGCCCCAAAAAACCAGCCGTGGCATTGAGTACAAGTGGGTCAACACCAAACGCGCGCGCAACGAAGTGCTGGACTGTTCGGTGTACGCCATTTTTTGCACTCACGCCTTGGGCCTGCACGCCTACACCAGCGCCATGTGGCAAAAGCTGGAAGACGCTGTGCAGCCGCGAAGTGGTGACCTATTCGCACAGCCTTTGCAAGCGGAAACTACCAACCATTTTCCTGACGCCACGAAAATGGTGCAGCAGCCTGTCAACCCCGCCGCGCAAAACAAAATCAACCCTTACCGCCCCGCCAACCGACCACGACAAGGCCGCCCATCATGGTAAACACCGCCACCAAAACAAACCGTCGCACAGCCACACCAGACGCTGCACAAACCGACATCGAGCAATTCACACCGCGCGATGGCAGCATCATCGACGATGTGCTGCGCCGTGTGCTGGAAATGAAGCCCGACTTCGGCGCATCGCTCATTGCGCAAGTCAGCAAAGAAGCCCACCAAGATTGGGCAGGGGACCGCCCCTACATCAGCCCCAACGGAGGCGCAGACTACAAAAGCAAACGCGACCAACGCATCTTGGCCGATTGGCAACGTGGTGAGCGCATCCCGCTACTGGTTCGCCGCCACCAGCTCAGTGAGCGCCGGATTCGTCAGATCATTTTTGGAAAATAGGTTGTAAAAATAATTCACTCAGATTACAATCAAAGCGTTCGCAGGGGTGCCATCAGCCCTTTATCTCAAAGTCAACTCTTGGGGTTTCAGCGGGACAAGTTGAAAGAGAAAATTTGTGTGGTTTTACCACTTAGGAGCTGGCAACAGCTCGGGCCGCACAAGCAGGAAACCTCAAGGTGTCAAAGCCTTGGGGTTTTTTGTTTTGGGTCACGCTTTGCAACAGTAAAAAACTGAAATCCTCGCTGAACATTTCCGAGGTGAAAGCGGATAGTTCGATGCAACCCATCGAACTGCCGCAACGTGACAGCCCAAACACCCACCACCGAACCCACCAGCCTCATCGCTGGCGACACAGCCAAGTGGCTCAAGACCTTGGCCGACTATCCGGCCACGGAGGGCTGGGTGTTGACGTACACGCTCATCAGCGCGGCGTCCAAAATCTCCATCGTTGCCATTGCTGATGGCTCCAACTACCTTGTCAACGTAGCCCCATCCGTCACCACCACTTGGGCGGCTGGCGACTACGACTACCGCGCCCAAGTCACCAAAGGCACCGATGCCTACACCGTAGCCTCTGGCCGCATGACCGTGCAGCCCAGCTTTGGCGCGGCCACGCTCGACAACCGCAGCCAAGCCAGAAAAATCCTCGAAGCCATTGAAAGCCGCATCTTGGGCACAGCCACCAGCGGCGTGCTTGAGTACGAAATCGCGGGTCGCCGCCTCAAGCACTACAGCGTGGGCGAGTTGCTGGCACTGCGCGACAAATTCCGCGCCGAAGTACGCAACGAAGACGCAGCCACCAATGTGGCCAACGGCTTGGGCCTCAAAAACAGAACTTACGTGCGATTTGGCTCATGACACAAAAACCATCCATGTGGCAACGCGCCAAACAAATCTTTGCCAAGCCCACACAAGGCTTGGTGCGCCAATTTGCCGCTGCCCGCCTTGACCGCCTGAGTGGCGATTGGTTTGCCACGGCCAGCTCGATCAACCAAGAGCTGATGGGCGACCTTGACCGCCTGCGCCAACGTGGCCGTCAACTGGTCAACAACAACGACTACGCCCGCAAGTTTGTGGGCATGGTGCAAAACAACATCGTGGGCCCGAGCGGCATTCGCCTGCAAAGCCGCCCCGAAGACGGCCCCGGCAAGCCAGACAAAGGCGCGGGCGATGCCATCGAAAAAGCATGGGCCGAATGGTCCCAAGCGTGCGATGTGACGGGCCAGCTCACCCTGCGCGACCTGTGCGAAAACATCGTGGGCAGCTTGCCCAGCGATGGTGAGTTTTTGGTCAAGATGGTGCGCGGCGCTGACGCTGGCAACCGCTTCAACTTTGCGTTGCAGGTCATCGATGTGGACCGCATCGACACCACATTCAACGGCTCATACGAAGGCAACACCGTCATCATGGGCGTGGAGGTCAACGCCTACCGCAAGCCCGTGGCCTTGCACCTGTTTGAAGCCCACCCGAACGATGGCACGCGCAGCAGCCGCCGCCGTGTGCGCGTGAGCACCGAAGACACAATTCACCGTTTCAAGCTCGAGCGTGCAGAGCAAGTGCGCGGCATCCCATGGATGGCCCCATCCATGCTCAGCCTACACCACTTGGGCGCATTCAAGTTGTCTGCCTTGCTGGCCGCAGAGCATGGCGCAAATCATTACGGCTTTTTCACCACGCCAGATGGCTCTGCGCCCATGTTGGGCCAGACTGAGAACGGCCAACAAATCACCACCTCGCAGCCGGGCACATACGACACATTGCCCACAGGCGTGACGTTCCAGCCGCACGAAAGCCGCTACCCCAACGAAACATTCGGCCCCTTCGTCAAAACCACCTTGCAACGCATCGCCACAGGTTGGCGCGTGGCTTATCACTCGCTGGCCAACGACCTTGAGGGTGTGAGCTTTTCATCCATCCGCAGCGGCACGCTAGAAGAACGCGACCGCTGGGCCGCAGACCAAGAATGGTTTATTGCCGTGTTCATGGAGCCCGTGTTCCAAGCGTGGCTGCAAACCTCGCTGCTGTCGGGCGCCATCACCCTCAACAACGGCTCAGCCCTGCCAGCCAGCAAAATCGCCAAATTCAAAAAGCACGAATGGCAAGCCCGCCGCTGGGATTGGGTAGACCCCAAAGGCGACATGGAAGCCAAAATTCTGAGCGTCAAAGCTGGCCTCATCAGCCCACAAGACCTGTGCTCAAGCATGGGCTACGACTTTGAAGACACGCTCAAAGCCATCGCCGCCGCGCAAGCACTGGCCAAGGAATACAACGTCAACCTCAACGCCTATGACGGCACACCTGGCGCAGCCCCCGCTAATGGCAACGGTGCGGCAACCGGAACCACACCCGCACCCGCTGACACCACACAAAAAGCCCTCATCGACATGGTGCGTGCCATTGCTGAGCGTGGCCAAGCCCCCATCACCATCCAACAGCCTGCGACACAGGTCAACTTCAACACCAAGAGCATCGAAGAAAGCGCCGAGCGAATGCTCAACGATTTGCGCGATGCGTGGGTCAAACAGGTGGAAGAAATGCCCATCCAAATCATCGTGCCAGACCAACCCGCGCCCATCGTCAACGTGGCCGCGCCCATCGTGCGCATGACCAACGCAGCGCCCGTGGTGAACGTGACCAACGAAGTGCCCGCCGCCCAAGTGGTTGTGCAGCACCCCGTCAAAGCACGCCAAACCGTGGAGCGCGACAAAGACGGCGAGATCAAAGCCACCGTCACCGAATACACCACCGAAGAAAGGCCAAACTGATGCAGCCGCTCAACACCTTCGCCCTGTATTTCTTCATCCTCATCGTCGCGCCCATCATTGCGCTGGCCCTCATGTACCCGCTGGCCATTCAGTACCAACGCGGCGGCCTGTGGCGCGTGCTCACACCGCTGGCGTTTGTCGCCGCCATCATCGATGTGTGGGCCAACTACACCGGCCTTGCACTGCTCACATGGGACGCACCCAAAGAGGGTGAGCGCACATTCAGCCAACGCTGTGCACGCCTCATTCGACAAACAGGTTGGGCGGGCAGTGTGGGCCGTCTGACGCAGGCTTATTGCAACTTCTTCATGAAGGGCCACATCGAATGAACGACTGGCTCAAACAACTCGCCCCCACCATTGCCACCGCGCTTGGTGGCCCGTTGGCTGGCATGGCCATCGACAGCCTGTGCAAAGCCACCGGCATGAGCGCCACCGATGTCAAGCAAGCCATCGCGGGCAACACACTCAGCGCCGAACAAATGGCCGCATTCAAGCAGGCTGAGGCAGAGCTACAACAGCAAGCCGATCAGCTTGGCCTCGACTTTGCCAAGCTCCAAGTGGCTGACCGCCAAGGTGCGCGTGACGCCGCCGTGGCCGGTGGCACATCGGGCAAAGTGTTTGTCATGTCGTGCCTGCTGCTGGTCGTCACCTTGGGCGCAGAGCTGTGGGTGCTGTTCAACGGCTACCCATCCGCCGTGCCCGAAATTGTGGCCGGCCGCATCTTAGGCTTGCTCGACGCCATCGCCACCATGGTGCTGGCCTACCACTACGGCAGCAGCTCTGGCAGCAAAGAAAAAACAGACGCGCTACACGGCGCACTGGCGGCCAAATGACCCAGCTCACCGACCACTTCACCTTGGCCGAGCTCACCTACAGCGAAAACGCTGCGCGGCTTGGTATTGACAACACTCCCAACCAAAACCAGTTGGCAAACCTACTGCGTTTGGCCTACCTTTTGGAGTTTGTCAAAGTGGCTGTTGGTGGCAAGCCCATCATGGTCAGCAGCGGCTACCGCAGCAAGGCCGTCAACGACAGCGTGGGCAGCAAAGACACCAGCCAGCACCGCATCGGCTGCGCCGCTGACTTCAAAGTGCCTGGCATGACCCCCAACGAAGTGGTGCAAGCCTGCATCAAAGCCAAAGTGCCGTTCGACCAAATCATTCGTGAGTTTTCAGACCCGCTGCTGGGTGGCGGCTGGACGCACATCAGCGTGCCCAACGGCGCCAAAGACAAGCCACGCGGCCAAAAACTCATCATCGACAAAACAGGCACTCGCCCCTACATCTGAGTAAACCGTGACAAACCGCAAACCAAGCACAAACGATTTGCTTCTTCAACTTTTGGAGGCTCAAAAAATGCAGGCTCAAACTTATCAGCCGCCACAAGGCGCAATCACAGGGCAGGGCATTCGTAACTGGGGAAGCCTAATTACTTGGGCTCTCGGTGCGGCATTTGCTCTATGCGTTGGGCTTGTCGTTTATTCATCGGCTGGAACTGAAAAATATCTAACCATTACAAACCAACTTGACAAGCATGAGCGCGAACTATCAGAGCTCACAAAAAAAGCGGCTTTGCTCGATAACGTCAAGGTAGATCAAAAAGAATTTCAGGTCGCAGTGGCAAAAATTGACAAGGTAGCCGAAGGAATGCCGGTTTTGCAGAGTTCATTGAATAGCGTTTTGCAGACGGTTCGTGAAATGCAAATGCAGCAGGACGAAGAAAGAAAGCGCCGAGGTGGTCGATGAAGAAAAAAAACATCATTGCTTCGCTGGCATTTTTCTGCTGCTTGCAGGCGCACGCCATCGAGTGGCTGTGCAGCACATCGCAAGCCACCCGCGTGGCCATTGCCAAGGCAGAGCAGGGCAGCGACTTTGAGCTGGCCCAAGCCCCCACAAGCAAGCCAACACGCTACCGCATCAACCGCCTCGACCTGGTGCAAGCCTACGGTGGCCAGCCCGTGCTCATTGGCCGTCAATGGCTGCTGGTCGTCATGCTGCCCGCCAACCACCCTGACACCCGCGCTGCATTTGCAGAGCTTGGCGTGAGCCCCGAAGCCGCCGAGCGCATGGCCAGCGACACGGGCCTTGTGGACCGTGGCATCCGCGTGGTGCAAACGCAATCGCAGCTCATTGACAAAGTTGCAGCCAACCCACCCGCCGTGGGCTACACATCATTCTTCATTGGGGGCCGCGATGTTGCGCCGTGTTTCTAAATTTCGCACCTCCAAGTTTTGGGTGGGCACTGCGCTGTGGCTGCTCGCCATGTGGTGCGTCATGTCAAGCCAAAGCGCCCAAGCCTTCACAGCCACCGCCACCGTGGGCCTAGACGCATGGAGCGTGCCCACCACCTCCGTGCGCTATTTGCCCAACTACAGCCTGCCCGATGGCAAAGAGTGGACACCATTCAGCCAGTGGGTCAAGGCCACCGCATCGCATGAGGTAGACACAGCCCTTGGCCCCGTCACCTTCACCGCCCAAGGCCAGCACCACACACTCATTGGCAGCCGTGTGGACCGCTTAGACGCATCCGCGCGCATCACCGACAGCACAGGCGTGCGCGTTGGTGTATTGCCCTACAAAACCAGCTGGTGTCGCACCTATGACGCCAACAGCCCATGGATGGCCGAGCCCGACGCATTTTGTCGCTTTCATGGCTTAAACGAGCTGGCCCAAGGCGCATTTGGCGCGCAGGCTTTTCATTCAGCTATTGCCGGTGGCTGGCTGGTGGACAGCATGGTGGGCATCTACCGCCCCGAAGTCGATGGCCAAAGCGACAAGCTGGGCCCCTACGTCAAAGTTGGCCCCAACACCTTGCACAAAAAAATGGGCGCAAGCATCAACGCCATGCACCTGCCCACGGGTGTGCAGCTTCGCGTGGCTTTGCTCAAGACCCTGCAAAACCAAAAAAGCGACACCGGCAGCTATGAGCGCCGCCTCGACTACGACACCCGCTACATCGCCATCGAGGGCAACCCACTGCAAAACTTCACGCTCAGACTTTCCTTGGCGTCATACGTAGGTAACCAAACAAACCTTGCCTTACCTTACCAGTGGGACGGCCAAAGCCAAACCATCGAGGCCATCTACAAACCCGCGCAAAGCCACAGCATTGCATTGGGCCTGAGCCAGTACACCAACGTCACCACCTACGCCAAAGCGCCCAATTTTCAGCGCGTCGATGTGCCCACCACCAACGTGGCATGGCGCACCGATTGGTCAGATGGTGTGCACACCATCGTGCAAGCCACCCGCAGCCACGACAACGCCACCACCCGCGCCGGTGTGGCCACCGCCAAGGCTGGCAACGCCATTGGCTTTCGCATTGCCAAAACTTTCTGAGGGGACCCCATGATTACCAAACGCATCAAACCCGTCACCGCCTATGGCTCGCTGGGCCGTGTGCAAGCCGTCAGCTTCAATGTCAAGAGCATGGAAGACAACCTGTTTGACTCTGTGGTGTTCAAGCACACATTAATCACCGCTGATGGCCTCTTTGCCTGCGACGCATCGGACCGCTTCAGCTACACCACCAGCGCTGTGAGCAAGTTCACGGGCACAAACGAAAAAGGCGATCTCACCTGCACATGGGATGCCTCGCCTGCCGGTGCGTTCACCATCGTGGCGCAGGCGCTCGGCTTTGAGTTGGAGCACGACGACAAATCCACGTCGTTCTTCGAGGGCTAATCAATGAGCGTTACAAGCACCACACTGGCTGGCGTCAACGTCTGGCGTTTCAGCGGGGCTGTGACCGATGCTGAGATCAAAACCGCATGGGCGGCGCTGATCGTCAATCAGCGCTACAAGCCCGGGCGAATCATCTACATCGACAACACCTGCGACCTAACGGGTGTGCGTGGCACCTATTACGTGGATTGCGAGGCGCTCGGCATCATCTTGCACAGCTCACGCGACAAGACAAAGACCGTCTTCAATAACTGGATCTTGACCCAGACAGCAGGCTTGTCTGTTGGTGCGCGTAACAACTTTGTGCGCGTTACCAATGGCACAACAATCTCAACCACCACCACAGACGGCATCGACATGAAGGGTGGTGGCTTCATTTATGCCGTTCAGGGAAACCCTGGCGGCGCCGACCCTCGCTATTTGAACGAGATGATTTTTGGCTCGCTGGATGGAGCCATCATCACCTCGCAAGCCTACACCGAGCAAGAGGTCGAGCCAACTTCATACGGCAAGATTTGGAAGGGCTTGACGCTCCAAAAGGTGCTGGCTTTTCCTATTTTGGGCAACGCAGGCGGCACGCAGCGCCAAGTTGTCTACCGTTCTTCGCTGAACACCGAAAACGCCACCCAGCGCATCGTTCGACCCTACTACAACAACAGCGTCTGCTATGTGTCCAGCACGGTGCGCAGGGCGGGTGTGGCTGCCACCACAAACTTGATCGACACCTACGGGTCAACAGGTACGGCCGTCATCATGCTGCTCAACAACTACACCGACGAGACATGGTTTGGCGCAAGCAAAACAACTTTGCCAGCGGCAAACTGGAGCGCAGGCAACCGCGTCATTGGTGGTGTGTTGAAAAAAATTCAAGTGCAGCCCAGCACCTTGATTCGCACCTACGACAGCCGAAGCACCACTGCATCGCAGAAATCTACATTCAGCGAAACCACGCAAGACTTTTTGTCAGGCACAGACAGCACCACGGCTGACGCGTCAACGGGCAAGGCATCCATCGTTTGTGTTGGCGCCATTGCCACTGGCTCATCGCTGACAGTGGCGCGATACGCAGGGCAAAAATTCACGCTCCAAAAGTTTGGCTACCGCGTGCAAGTTGAAACGCCAGACATGACGTTTGGCGACGATGATTTATCGGCCTATGCCCCAATCACCATGACAGAACAGTCTGGCATTGTGCGCACGCAAGCCGAAATCACAGCGGCCACGACCGTGAACGATTTTCAGCAGCTGCTTGAAGAGTTGCATGTGCTGGCACTGGCCCAAGTCGGCGCGGCTTCTTACAACGCATACGGCAGCGGCAACTTATTCACCTTTGAAGGTGGCAAGCTCAAGACTAACTTTGCATCTGTCGTGGTCAACGCCACGGCATCCAGCAAGATCAGCTACAACAGCACCACCAACGTGCTCACGGTCAAGTCAACCACCATGACAAGTACCAGCGATGTGACAGAGTGGGACAACTCTGTAGGCACAGTCACACTGCAAAACGGCGCAAAGATCGAGGGCGTTTACACCACATCCTCTGGGACCAGTTGCATCTTGACGCTCAAAAACGTCAGCGCCACAGGCGTGGCTGCCGTATGGCACCCAACCACATCTGCCACAGAGCTATTCCAAACCAACGCCACCGGTTCTGCTACTGACTACACCCTGTACTACCCACCTGGCAGTGCTGGCTTGGTTAAAAACTATGCGCGTGAACTGTATGGCCAGCAGCGCGTGTCAGGCTCCGTCACGCTGGCCGCTGGCCTCAACACCATCACGGTTGTAGACGTTGAAGACGTTGGAATCGCCCAACCAACTCTGGCCACCGTGCAGGCTTACACCGAGATCACCAACCCTGACCAGTTCTATGACCGCACAGCTGCTTTCCGCTTGACCGAGCAAGGCATCAAGCTGGGCCAAATGGTCACGCGTGAGGGCACATCGCTCAACTTGGGCAGCTTTAGCCACCTCATCAACCACAACCCATCCGCTGTTTATTCGGTGTTAGGCAATGTCATCACCACCAAGGCATCGGCGTATGAGCCGGGCGCTAAATACAACAAAGAAATCGCTACACCACCGGCCACCATCACGGCGCACACCAACGAGATCATCACCATCAGCATCGAGGATGCCAACGGTAACTCGCAGGCCACCGTGGCTGGTACGACCAACAGTTTGGTGGATGTGTGGAAGATCACCAACGCCACACCCGTGGCTGACTTTGCCACCGGCACAAAAATCGCCAGCGACATTGGCAACGGCGCTTTCCGCTGGATTGGCCTTGATGGTTTCAAGCTGGTGTTCAACAACAAAGACAACGGTGTGTACCGCTACTGCTCCATGTCCAAGGGTGACTACACCGTGGGCTGGTATTTGTATGACGTACCCACGGGCGGCTTGACGCAAGAGCAAAGCACCGTGCTTAACGCCATCAACGTGAAAAACGCCGAAATCTTCACCGATGTCAACAGCATCACCGCTGGTTTTGTAGAGGCCACCGACAGCCTGCACGCCATCCGCGCCGCTGTGGATGCCGTGCCCACCAACGTGCTGGCCGCTGCCGCCACCACGCCAATCGCCGCCAACATCAAGTACGTCAACGATGTTGAGGTTACAGGTACAGGTACTGATGAAGATACATGGGGGCCAGCCGCATGATTTTATTTTCTTGTAAATTCATTGCGCAATTTTTTTGCAGCTTCTTCGTAGGCTCTTGTAGCTGCGGCAATGTTTTCAAACCTGCCAAGTCGAATGGTTTTTCTGTTGTGCATTATTTGCGCTCTATATCGACCAGTCGCAATCTCAAAATGAACTCCGCGAGAACCGGATTTATTTCTTTTGCTGACCTTTGTGTTCCATGCGCTTTGTGCGGCGTTTACCTCTCTCAGGTTTTCTATTCGATTGTTTCGCGGATTGCCATCAATGTGGTCAACGATTTCTGGCGCATGTCCAAAGTGATAAAGAAAAACAAGTCTGTGGAGGTACTCGCGGCCTCCAAGAACCAGAACTCGAATGTATGGCCCCTGAAAGTTTGTGCCCGCACTTTTTCCGGAGATGGTCCCGCATCCTTGCCTATAAAAAAGGTCGCCATCTTTGTATTCAAAAAGTGCTCTCAAGACCTCTTGAGAAATTTCTCTGCTTTTTCCCATACTTTTCCCCATGTGAATGTGGGTAAATTTTAAGGTTAAAAACAACATGTCTGCAAACAAAAGAAGTAGTTGGAGGCTGAGTTGGGGCACCACATGGAAAAACACATGGGGCCAAGTCACCGATGGTCAAAGCCCCGCTGGCAAAACCAAAGGCAAGCGCCGTGGTCGCCCCGCGTGGCACTTTGTCCCATTCCACCCTGTGCTTGCACAGCGCACGCGCAAAAAGCGCGACACCGATCTGCTGTTCTTGGGTGTGTAAAAAACTGAAATCCTCGCTGAACATTTCCAAGCCATTTTGCGAAAGTAACCACCTATGACCCAAACACACACCAAACAACTTGTGCCAGACACCTTGCGCGGCCACCTCGCTAAGAGCGGCGGCAAGCTAGAGCGTGCGCTGTTGGTTGACCGTGCCGCCGTCGATGAATCGGCACGCACCGCCACGTTGGCCTTTGCCAGCGAAACGCCATACGAGCGCTGGTGGGGCATTGAAGTATTGAACATCGCACCACAAAGTATGCGCCAAGGTCGCCTGCGCAGTGGTGCAAACCTGCTGTGTGACCACGATGTGCGTGACGTAGTGGGTGTCGTCGAATCTGTTGAGATAGGTGCGGACAGGGTTGCCCGTGCCACGGTGCGTTTTGGGAAAAGCGCCCGCGCAGAGGAAGTGTGGCAAGACGTGCTGGGCGGCATCCGCCGCAATGTGTCGTTCGGCTACATGATTCATGAGGCAGTCTTAGAAAGCACAAAGGACGGTGTGGAAACCTACCGCGTGACTGACTTTGAACCTTACGAGGTTTCGCTGGTAAGCGTACCTGCTGACGCAAGCGTTGGCGTGGGCCGCAGCCTTGAAACCCAAAGCACCGAGCAAAAGGGTGTGTGCGTGACGGTAGAAATCGAGGTTGACACCGAAGCCGGTGAAGCCCCCGAAGAAGACCCAACCGCCGAACCCGTGGCCGTGCTTGCGTCCACCGACGAAAGCCGCCAACAAATCAACAAACCAACTCCGAAGGAAACCATCATGACTGAACCAGTCCAAGTCGTCGAGCAGCGTAACCACGCCGCCGAAATCTCCAAAATCGCAGCCACCATCCCCGGTGGTGCTGACATGGCCATGCGTGCCATCCAAGAAGGCAAAACTGTCGAACAGTTCCAGCAAGAAGCCATCCGCGCTTTGGCCAGCAAGCCTGTGCCCACAGCCGATATCGGCTTGAGCAAAGAAGAAACCAAGCAGTTCAGCGTGATGCGTGCCATCAACGCCCTGAGCAACCCTGGCGATGCATCCGCACAACGTGCAGCCGCTTTTGAGCGTGAGTGCTCCGAAGCTGTGGCCAAGGTGCAAGGCAAATCTGCCCGTGGCTTCTTTGTGCCAAACGAAGTGCAAAAACGTGACTTGCTGGTGGGCACTCCTACAGCCGGTGGCAACGTGGTAGCCACAGACTTGCTGTCTGGCTCGTTCATCGACATCTTGCGCAACGCTATGGTCATCGACCGCTTGGGCGCTCGCATGTTGACAGGCTTGGTCGGTCAAATCGCCATCCCTAAGCAAACCGGTGCAGCTACTGCGTATTGGGTCGCTGAAAACTCAGCGCCAACCGAGAGCCAACAAACCTTCGGTCAAGTCACCATGACACCCAAGACCGTGGGCGCGTTCACCGACATCAGCCGCCGCTTGCTGTTGCAGTCAAGCATCGCTGTGGAAAACATGGTGCAAACCGACTTGGCCACCGTGTTGGGCTTGGCCATCCAGCAAGCCGCCATCAACGGCTCTGGTGCATCCAGCCAACCCACAGGCATCTTGACAGCCATCAGCACACCTAGCGTGGTGGGCGGCACAAACGGTGCAGCACCTACATGGGCCAACATCATCGCCTTGGAAGCTGCCATTGCAGCCGCCAACGCCGATGTGGGCACCATGGGCTACCTGACCAACGCCAAAGTGCGCGGCAAGCTCAAGTCCACAGAAAAGTTTGGCACCACCAACGGCAACCCAATTTGGGACGCAGGCTCCAACCCGCTCAACGGCTACAACTGCGCCATCACCAACAGCATGCCAAGCAACTTGACCAAGGGTACTGCCTCTGGCGTGGCTTCAGCCATCATCTTCGGCAACTTTGCTGACTTGATGATCGGCATGTGGGGTTCGCTCGACTTGATGGTTGACCCATACACGGGTAGCAAAGAGGGCACGGTTCGCGTGGTGGCATTGCAAGACGTAGATGTGGCCATCCGCAACGTCGAGTCGTTTGCCACCATGGTTGACGCGCTCACAGCTTAATTGCTAAGCCACACCAACAGACCCAGCTCTCATGGCGTTTACCGAAGACCTCACCGCATTTTTCAACGTGGACGACTTTGCAGTTGCCACCACGTTGGATGGTGCGCCCGTGAAGGCCATCTTCGACAACAACTACGAGCTGGGCTCTGTTGGCCCCTTTGGTATGTCTGGCACGCAGCCCATGCTCACCCTGAGCACGGCTGATGTGCCAGCCAACCCCATTGGCAAAAGCGCAGTGGTGAACGGCAAGACCTACACCGTCGCCGTACACCAGCCCGATGGCACTGGCGTGAGCCAGCTGCTGTTGGAGGTGGCAGCATGACCACCGCTTTTGCCAATGTGGTCACGGCCATGGTCAGCGCCTTGAGCGCTGGCACACCCGTATCAAACCAAATTCACCGCGCCCGTATGCGGCCCACCGCCCAAGAGTGGCCCGATGCCGTGGTCGTGCGCCTGCAAGATTCGCAGCTTGACCGCCTCGCCATCATGGGCGCACCCGTCAATGCTGACACCACCGTGGTGGTCGAGTGCTACGCACGCAGCGCCACGCTGGCCCCCGATTTGGCGGTGGACGCCATCATGCAAGCCACTTATGCACGCTTGGCCGCTGACCCCACGCTGGGCGCATTGGTGGCTGACTGCCAATTCATTTCTGTCAATTTTGACTATGACGTAGACGGTGACCGCATGGGCTGCGCCCAGCTCACCTACATCGTCAAGCACCGCACACAACACCTTACCTTGGAGTAACTATGGGCCGCTATATCCGCAACACCGCCTTGCTGGCAAAAATCGAAACCACCGAAGGCACCGATGCCGCCCCCACAGGCGCGGCCAATGCCTTGCTCATCAGCAACGTCACCGTCAACCCACTCAATGCGCAAAACGTCGACCGCGATGTGGTGCGCTCTTACTTTGGCGGCTCTGAGCAACTGGTGGGCACGGCCTATGTGACCATCGACTTCACGGTGGAACTGGCAGGCAGCGGCACCGCTGGCACAGCAGCGCCTTGGGGCGAATTGCTGCGTGCCTGTGGCTTTGCCGAAACAGGTGCAGCCGCATACAAGCAATACGCACCTGACACCCCAAGCAACCAAAAAAGCGCCACGCTGTACTACTACGACGATGGCGTGCTGCACAAGCTGCTGGGCGCAAAGGGCACGGTCAAGATCGCCTTGGGCATTGGCGAGCGTCCCACCTTGGCTTTCAGCTTCACCGGCAAAGACGGTGGCGTGACAGCCGTGGCCAACCCCACCACCACACTCACCGCATGGAAGCAACCCATTGTCGTGACCGACCCCAACACGGGCGATGTCAAGTTTGGCAGCAGCTACGCCGCAGGCGTGGTCACAGGTGGCACCAGCTACACATCACAGGGCTTGCAGCTCGACCTTGGCAACGGCGTGCAATACACCCCATTGTTGGGTGGCGAGTTCATCGACATCACAAGCCGCACGGTCACAGGCTCCATCGCCCTCGACCTGACTGCTGCGCAAGAAGTGACATTCATGGGCAGCGTCAAAGACAACACCACCCAAAGCATGAGCCTTGAGCACGGCACCTCCGCTGGCTCCATCGTGGGTGTGTATATGGCCGCCACGCAGCTGATTAACCCCAGCAAGTCAGACGCCAACGGTCGCCGCCTGATCGGCTTCGACGTGCGCTCTATCCCCGTGGCAGGCAACGACGACCTCATCATCTATTGCAAGTAATTAACCCATGTTCAAACTCAACCCAAACCCGACTTTTGAATGCGCCGTGCCACTGAGCGTGGCCGGTATTCCTGAGCCCGTCGAGCTGCGCGTCACGTTCAAACACAAAAACAAAACAGCGCTCAGCGCGTGGATGAAAGACGCAGGCAGCAAAGACGACACCACCTTGCTGGCCGAAGTGCTGACAGGTTGGGTGGGCATGAAAGACGACAAGGGCGAGGAAGTGCCATTCAGCACCACCGCGCTGCGCGACTTGCTAGAGAACTACCCAGCCGCGCATGGTGAGATTTTCAAAACGTATTTGCGCGAGCTGACCGAGGCCAAACGAAAAAACTGATTGAGGCTGCCAGCAGGCTTGTCAACGGCTTTGAAGACAAAGACGAAAAAGAACAAGCGCTTGCAGCCTTCGGACTCAAGCTAGACGGCCCACAAGAGCCAGACAGCTTGGATGTGTGGCCAGAGAACGTGACACCGTTTTTGGTGTTTCGCCAAATGGGCACGCAGTGGGCGGTTGGAATGAATGGCCCGATAGGTTTGCGCATGGAGGCGTTGGAGTTTTTGCTACGCGCTGAGCGTGTGCCAAGGGCAGAGTGGCAAGAAGTGATGCAAGCCGTGCAAGTGATGGAACAAGAAACACTGCGTCAATGGCGCAGCAAACAAGGGGTGTAGAGTGGCAGAGGCAAAAATTGTCATATCGGCAAGCGACCAAACCAAGGCTGCGATAGAGTCTGCCAAAAAGAACCTGGCAGGCTTGGGCCAGTCTGCCTCCACCTTGGCTGGCTACTTTCCAGCCATCAGCGCAGCCATTGCGGCGGCGTTTTCAGCCCAAGCCCTCAAAGGCGCGGTGGACATGCTCGACCGCTTGGATGACCTAAGCGAAAAATCGGGCATCTCTGTCGAAAGCCTCAGCGCCTTGCGCTATGCAGGCGAGGCCAGTGGCACATCGTTTGACCAACTGGCCGCTGGCCTCAAGAAATTCAGCGTCAACATCAGCGAAGCCGCTGGCGGCAGCAAAGAACAAACTGAGCTATTTGCCAAGCTAGGCGTGAGCGTGAAAGACGCCAACGGCCAAGTGCGCGACACCGACAAGATATTGGCCGATGTGGCCACCAAGTTTGAAGGCTACGCAGACGGCGCCAACAAATCGGCACTGGCTCAAAAGGTGTTTGGCAAAGCTGGCGAAGACATGATTCCGCTGCTGAACCAAGGCGCGGATGGCATTGCGCGGATGACCGAAGAAGGTCAGCGCATGGGCGTGATTTTCTCTGGCGAGGCGGCTGCTGCAGCGGCAGAGTTCAACGACAACCTCAAGAAAATTGGCCTCACTGCCGAAGCCTCAATGACTGTCATTGCTGGGCAGGTCATCCCCACCATCAACCAATTGATGGAAGAATTTTTAAGCACCAAAGACGGCTCCAACAGCTTGGCCGAGAGCGTTGGCTCTGGCCTGCGCGTAGCACTTGAAACCATTGCGGTTTTGGCGCAAAACTTGATTTATATATTCAAGCAAACCGGCAACGAGATTGGCGGCATTGCGGCACAACTGGTGGCACTTGGCACTGGCGACTTTGAGGGTTTCAGCAACATTGGCAAGATGATGAAGGAAGACGCCATTGCAGCCCGCAAAGAGCTGGATGAGGCAGACGCCCGCATCATGAACCCAAGCAAGCCAGACGCCAAGGGTGGCTCTGGCAGTGCGCCAAAAATTAACGCGCCCAGCATTGGAAAAGCAGAGAGCAGCGACTTTTCTGCCAACTTTCTGAACAACCTACAAACGCAGTACGCAACGCTCAATGGCACGATCAGCAAGACCGATGAGGTCAAGCGTCAACTGGCCATCAGCAGCGAGAAGTTCACGCAGTCGCAAAAAAATGAGGCGCTGTCCATCGCCGCGCTGATCGACCAAGAAAAGCGCCGCCTTGCTGTGGAAGATTTGCAAAAGAGCCAAGTCAAACCATTTGCAGACAAAGCCCGCGACATGCAGTTTGAGGTGTCGCTCATTGGCAAGACTGCCGAAGAAACAGCACGCCTGCGTTTTGAATATGACTTGACGGTGCGCAGCAAAGAGGCTGGCATCGAGGTGGACAAGCTGCTGCGTAAAGGTGTGATTGAGCAGTCAGACGCCACCCGCGCACTGGCAGACATCGAGCGCTATGCAGCCGAAGCCCGCATTGAATACGCCCGCCGCGCCGCTGACGAACACGACAAGCAATACAACGCCCTGCGCGGACTGAGCGAAGGCATGAAAGACTACTGGCAAAGCGCCGAGCGCATGGGCGAAAACACCCGCAACGCGGTGCAAAATGCTTTCCGTGGCATGGAAGACGCCATGGTGAACTTTGTGAAGTCTGGCAAGCTCGATTTCCGGTCGCTGGCCGATTCTGTCATCTCAGACCTGATTCGCATTCAGATTCAACAAAGCATCACGGGGCCTTTGGCCAAAGGGATGCAGGGCATGTTCACCAGCTCAAGCAGCGGGCAATTTGAAAGCGACATCAATACCTCTGGCTTCGATATTTACCCGAATGCAAATGGCGGTGTCATGAGTAGTCAAGGTCCGCTATCTTTGAACGCCTACAGCAATGGCGGCATCGCCACAGGCCCACAGCTTGCCCTGTTTGGCGAGGGCCGCATGAACGAGGCATACGTGCCGCTGCCCGATGGTCGCACCATCCCTGTCACCATGAAGGGCGGCGGTAGTGGTGGCATCAATGTGCAGATCATCAACAACAACTCGCAGGCCCAAGTGTCTGCACAGCCTGACGGGCAGGGTGGTTTGACGGTGTTGGTCGATATGGTGAAAAACTCCATGGCCGACGATGTGTTTAACGGCGTGGGCGCACTGCCACGCGCCATGGAATCGCGCTTCGGTTTGCGCACGGCGGGGGCATAAGGCATGGCAACTTTTCCAAGCTACGTGGGCATCCGATGGTCCGACACAGCAGAGCAGCCCGCCTCGGTGGTGCTGCGCTCAGAGATGGAGCGCGGCGTACCCAAGCAACGCCGCATGGCCAGCGACACCATGGTGACCGTGCCCGTCACCCTGTATTTCCGCACACAGGCCAACGCCACCGATTTTGAAACGTGGGTCTACAGCCAAATTGGCGGTGGCACCGACTTTTTCACTTGGACCAACCCGCGCACCGGCACCAACGTGCAGGCCCGCATCGTGGGCGGCAACCTTGGCGCACTCAAGCCTGGCAGCAATGCGTGGACGTTTGCCGAGCGCAGCTTGCAGCTTGAATACCTGCGGAGCGCCTACTGATGGTCAGCGCCACCACGACCACCGCGCTGCAAAGCATCAGCGACAACCAAGGCATCCTTGAGCTGCTGCTGATTGACCATGCCAGCTTTGCTAACCCGCTGCATGTGGTCAACGACACCCGCGATTGGACGATCGGCTCTGACACCTATGTGGGCCTGCCATTTCGCCTAAAGATGCCAACGCAGGCTCAAAAAGAAAACCCACGCGCCACCTTGCAGCTCGACAACGTGGGCCGCGCCCTCACTGGCCTGCTAGAAGGTTTGCCTGTGGGTGCATCGCTCACCGCCACCATCCGTGTGGTGAGCCGTGCCACACCTACGGTGGTGGACTTTGAGTTTATTGGTCAGCTCACATCCATCAACGTCACCCCCACGGTGGTGAGCTGTAGTTTTGGCCTAGACGATGCCATGCGCCAAAGCGCGGTGCGACTGCGCTTTGACCCCGCCACCGCGCCCGCTCTGTTTGCAGGTTAAGCAATGACGTCAGCCCAAGCCACCCGCAACCACGCCGCCGACTTTAAGCAGGCGCAAACCTACGTTGGCCTACCTTATGTCGATGGCGAGTTTGACTGTGCGCACCTGTACCTCAAAGTGCAGGCAGAGGTGTTTGGCCGCGACCTACCGCTGCCCGTGCGCCACATGGCACATGCCCAAGGCCGCATGGGGCAGGGCGCACAAATACGCGCTGCGCGTGACGAGCTGGCCACCCAAATCAAAGAGCCCGTGCATGGCTGCGCCGTGCTGCTGGTGGGCCCCAGCGAAGCGGGCGAGCTGTGGCACATCGGTGTGGTGCTAGACCACAACGGCCAATGGTGGGTGCTGCACAACAGCCGCCCCATGGGGGGTGTGGCTTTGAACAACTTGCGCGACTTCGCATGGCGAGGCCAGCGCATTGAAGGTTTTTACGAATGGAAATAATGCGCCACACAGCCGCCCAGCCCATTGACCGCCTTGCGCGTCTGGTGGTCACGCCGCACCCGCTCACATTGCATGGCCAGACCAGCGTGGCCGTGATGATGGCCGAGGGTGAAAGCCTTGCCTCCGTGCTGTTCAGCGCGGGTGTGGATGATGGCTGGATTGTTGAGCTAGATGGCCTGCAAGTGCCAGCGCTCATGTGGGGGCGCACGCGCGTCAAGCATGGCGTGATGATTGAGTGCCGTCGTGCGGTGCATAACAACAGCACGCTACGCATGGCAGCCTTCGTGGTGCTTGCAGTTTATGCGCCACAGGTTGCAGCAAGTTATGGTTTAACAGGTGCCACAGCGGCATTGGTCACATCGGGTGTCATGATTGCAGGCTCTGTGGTCATCAACAGCGTCTTGCCGCCCAGTATGCCGTCCATGATGCAGGCGGCCAGCAACAACACCCAGCCCACCTACAGCCTCAGCGGTGGACGCAACGGGGCGCGCTTGTGGGAGCCGGTTTCGTTAATTCTTGGCTCGCCCTATTGCGTGCCAGACCTTGCGGCACAGCCCTACACCTATTTTTCGGGCGAAGACCAGTATTTGAAGCAAACCTTTAACGTTGGTGTGAACTGCGCAAGCATCAGCGCCTTGCGCATTGGCCAAACTGGCATTGAAGACTACCAAGGCGTGGCCACCTACTACAAAGGCTTTTCTGACATTGCCGATACAGGTTTGCCCGTTGACAGTGTGGACACCATTGCCGGTGGCCTGCTAGACGCGCCCAGCGGCACAGGCCCATGGGTGCAGCGTACCACTAGCGTGGGCACCATCCAAATTGGCATTGATTTGGAGATGAACCTTTTTGGTGTCAACTCAAGCAGCGGTGCATACGAATCCAAGTCTGTCGAGCTTCAGGCTGAATATTGCATTGCTGGCACAAATAACTGGGTGGCTATTCCATTGGGCGTAGGTGTGCCAGGCACGACATATCAAGAAAAATACCAAAGCGGCACAAAAACAGAATATCAATATACAAACGATGATGGTCAAGGTGCATATCCAGTAGAAGTACCTGTTTATTCTTGGCGCACTGTTTCATATCCAAGCGGAAAATTAGTTTATTCAAACGCCACATCAAAGCCTTTGCGTGTGGGTGTGTTGCTCAGCGTTCCGTCAAATCAATACGACATTCGCATTCGAAAAATAACAAAGAACGACACCGCATCGTCATCGCAAAACACATCCACTTGGACACAGCTCAAAAGTTTTCAGGTAGACACGGGCAGTTATTCGGGTCAGTCTTTGGTGAGTTTGAACATCAAAGCCACGGGCCAGCTCACGGGCTCATTGGACCAGTTCAACTTGGTGGCCACCGCGCATTCAATGCCATATTGGAATGGGTCATCATGGGTCACGGCCACCAGCCCGTCAAACGGCCTCAGCAACCCCGGCGCACAAATATTGCGCTTGGCGCGTGGCATTTACGACACCAACAGCAAACTCATTGCAGGGCTTGGATGGGCTGATTCACGCATCGACATCGAATCGCTCAAAGCGTTCATGGTGTGGTGCGCTTCCAAGGGTTTCAAGTTTGATGCAGTCATCCAGCAAACCATGAGCATTGGCGACTTGCTGGAGGCTATTGCCTACGCCGGTATGGGCTCAATCAGCTGGTCGGGTGGCAAGCTGGGTGTGCAGTGGTTGGCCGATGATGCGCCGGTTGAGGGCATCATCAACATGGGCAACATCAAGGCCCGATCATTCAGCGTGGCTTATGCCGCGGGCGACCGTGCTGACGAAATTGAATATGGCTTTTTTGACGAAGCCGCCAACCACCAGTGGAACAGCCTGCGCGTGCAAAGCCCTGCCGTGTCTGTGCCCACCAACACGGCGCGGCTGTCCAACATGGGCATCACCAGCGAGGCGCACGCCGCCATTTTGGCGCGGCACGCCATGGCGCAAAACATCTACATGGGCAAGTCGATCACGTTCGACCAAGACCTTGAGTTTTTAACCTACAAGCGCGGCACGGTGTTGGCCTTATCCCACGACATGACGCAATGGGGCTACAGCGGGCGCGTGCAGGGCGCTGTCAATTCGTCTGGCGCAGTCACACTTACGCTGGATGACGCCATTCCTGCACCCGCATCGGGCAGCGCCTACATCGGCCTGCGCTTGGTGGGTGAGTCGCAATACCGTATTTTTACGGTAGCCGCATTCACGGGCAATGTGCGTGCAGTCACACTCACGGGCGCGTGGCCAAGCGGTGTGCCTTTGCCGGGCGCAAACGGTCAGCCCATGGACGCGCTTTGGATTTACGACTTCAAGGCCACACCGGGTCAAAAAGTGGTGGTCACCAAGATCGAGCCGTCCGACAACCAAGGCGGGGCCAAGGTCACGGTGTCGCCATTGCCGGATGAGTTTTGGACCTACATCAAAACAGGCGCCTACACGCCGCCACCCAATCGAAGCCTGCTCAAGCTGCCCACTGTCACCAGTGCGGTGGTGGGTGAGGTGCTAAAGCGCCAAGGCAACACGTTTTATACCGAGCTGACCGTGCAGTTTGCAGTGGACACCAATTACAGCCATGTGCAAGTGTGGGGCTCGGTAGGTGGTGCGCCATTGACGGTGTTGGGCAACACCATTGGCAGCGCATTCACATGGCCGGGTGGGCTAGATGAAACATGGAATTTGGAGCTGGTGCCATTTGACGATTTAGGCCGCAGAGGCGCATTAAGGCGCGTCAGCTACACCGTGGTTGGGCTGAAAGCCAAACCTGATGACGTCATCAACTTCTCGGTCAACAAAACAACGCTGAGCTGGTCACCCGTCACCAATGTGGACTTGGCAGGCTACGTCATCAAATTCAACTACGGCCAAAACACCTGGTGGAACACTGCCACGCCTTTGCACTCAGGCTTGGTGACAGAGATGCCATACGACATGGTGAACAAACCGTCTGGCTTGGTGACCTTACTCATCAAGGCGGTAGACACCACGGGCAATGAAAGCCAAAACGCTGCCGTCATCACCATGAACTTGGGCGATGCCATTGTGGACAACCTGCTGCTGGAATGGGCGCACCACACCACATGGCCAGCCACCAAGACCAACAGCACAGTGGTGTCTGGCCAGCTGGTGGCCAACCAGACCGACTTGTTTTATGGGCAGGATGAAATGCCATTTTATGGCGTGGACACCTACGTGTTTTATGACACATCCACCTCGATGCCCATGAAGTACGAGTTCTCGGTCATCCCACCATCGGTGGGTGTGTTAAAGCTGCTGTATACCTTTGAGTGCTCTAACTACTTGATTGAATACAAGCGATTCAACAGCGATGCTTTCTACGGCATCGACCCCAGCTATTTTTATGGTGATTCGTCTGCTGTGTTTTACGGCGACGACTCGGGCTGGCAAGTATGGCCGGGCGAGCTGAATGTGGATCCCACGTTTGGAGAAATTGAGTTCAGAGTTACTACCAACGGCGGTGCAGGCATCGATAAGCTCATCACCTTGTCTGCTGTGTTGGATGTGCCGGACATCAATATTCAACTTGACGATGTGGTCATTTCAAGCAGCGGCACCCGCTTGAACCTTGGCCGCACTGTGAATGCTGTGAAGAACATCCAAATCACCGTGCAGTCAGACGGCAATGGCGGCGTGAGTGCCATCGTGCTAGACAAAAACGCAACCCTTGGGCCTTTGGTCCGAGTCATCAATTCATCCGCAACCCCCGTCACCGGAAAAGTTGACGTGGTAATTCAGGCTTACTAAGAGGAAAGAAAATGGCAGCACTACCAACCAGAGATGAAATAGCTGGCACACCCACCAACGCAGAGGCCAAAGCTGGTTTTGGCAAACTGTGGGATTATTTGTCGGGGCTTTTTGGCACGACAGGCAACGCAGACGATGCGCGTGCAGCATTGGGTATTGGCAATGCCATGGGCTTCAAAAACCGACTGATCAACGCTCAAGGGTTAATCAACCAGTTATCTGTTTCTGGCACGGTAACGCTGGCTGCCGGTGCTTATGGCCACGACTGTTTTAAAGCGGGTGCAAGTGGCTGTACTTATACATTTGCAACATCAAACAACGTCACAACTTTCACCATCACGGCGGGTTCTTTAGTTCAAATCATTGAAGGATTAAACCTTGAATCAGGCACCTATGTGATGTCGTGGGTTGGCACTGCGCAGGGCCGGATTGCTGGTGGTACTTATGGCGCAAGTGGTACTGTGACTGCTACTGTGGTTGGCGGTACAAACACATCTTGCGAATGGAATACTGGAACGCTGTCATTGCCTATGTTTGAAAAAGGCAGCAAAGCTACGTTGTTTGACTATCGCCCGTTTGGTGTTGAGTTTGCGTTGTGCCAACGATATTTCCAAATATTTATCGGGCTCACTTTTAATAGTTATTCGACGGCAGGTGGCAGCACCTCGAGGCAGACAGTTTCTTTGCCTGTTGTTATGCGATCAACTCCAACACCAGTAACCATTACTGCACCTGGCACTGTGGTTAATTTAAGCGATACAGACTTAACTGGCAATGTTTCATCAACTGCTGTTGCTTATGGCGGTGTTTCTGTTGGTACAGGTAGAACGTATATTGCTGGTGGTGTTTATTCTTTAAGTTCGAGGCTTTAAAATGTATAAAGAGATTTTATTTAAAGAAAATCCTGTTGTTGATGGTGTTATTCGCCTTGCGGATGGCGCTTTTGTTCCATTTGACAAATCAAGCTATGACTACCAAGCCTATTTACTATGGCTAGATGAGGGCAACACGCCAGAGCCTGCTGATGCGCCACCTCCACCAGACCCTAAGATGGTCGGCATTGAGTTTGAAGGCGTGATGTGCAGTGCAACCCGTGACGATCAAAACGGCATTCTTGCCGTCATTGTTGCCTACCAGTTGCAGGGTGATGCATTCAAATCGACGGTGTTCCAGTTCGTCAATGGCACACGTTTGACCATCACCAAAGAAAACATTAAAAAGTTCTTAGGTAAATGGATGCCGTTTCGTCAATCATTCTTTGAGCCTCCAAAGTTATAGCCGCTGAATCATCTTTGCCAGCTCATACCGCAGTTGGTGAATGATGCTTTCAGACTGTTCAATCGCGCCGCGCTGCATCTTGATTTGGTGCGCGTGGCGTTCTTGGTCTTGCAGGTGTGCAATTTTCTGCGCCTTAAATTGCAGTAGCTTGATGATCTTTGCGCCAATGGTTCTGCGCTGTGGTTGACTGCTGCGAGTGCTTTTCCTGTTGGATGGGTACGTGTAAATGTTTGCCATGTTCATGGCCTCCATGGGTGCTTTGATACAGGCCAACACCCAACGCCAATCGGGTGGAAGCTCGGGCGCGTTGGCGTACTGGCGCACCCTTCGGGACCAGTGGGCTTGTGGCCCCACACCCGAGCCGCCAGTTTTATTGGACGCCATCGCAATCAGCACAAAACAAGTGCTGGTTAAAAATATACACCAAATGGCGTATATTGAAAATTAAAGTATTACAAACTTAATTTTGTGTGTGAGGTGGCGGTGTGCCTTTGTGCGAAAATACCACCACAGGCGGTAGATGCTGCATTCATTGCGGATTCTTACCCCTATTTCATCCCCATAAAAAAGCCTTGAGGCGCATGAATCCTAAGTTTTCGATTCCGGCCTCGGGCACCACTGAATAGGCACAAGGAAGGAGTTTCGTCATGGCACGCTACAACGCCGCGTATGAAATCCATGTGCATGGACTGGTTCCTTTGCAGACTGATGTTGGCTTAGAA
>JACCDN011111629.1_pt1 | contig 38239 bp, 35 predicted proteins | sample 7441691 | NCBI WGS metagenome assembly JACCDN01 (sample SAMN15323439, study PRJNA562643) | freshwater metagenome | isolation source: river surface water | place: USA:Blue River Watershed | collected 2017-08-16
CAACGACTGAACGACAAGGGACATATGATCATGGAATCGTTACTTCGCATTGGCGACCCAAAACTAGATGGCTTTACCATTGTTTATGAATTACCCAATGAAGGTTCAAAAATTGATTTTGAAAGAGAAAAACCTGAATTGTTAGGATACCTTAGAGGTCATTTGCACAATCATGACATTCAAATTGAAGTGAAGGTAAACGAAACCATCAAAAGCAAAATAGCATTTACCCCACAAGACAAGTACAACCGATTGAACGAAATCAATCCGAATCTTGAATTATTGAAAAAAATGTTTGATTTAGAACTGTAAGTCTATTTTTTCAAGAAACGCACCAAACCGTTCATATACGTTTGCTGGTCATCGTACATACACATATGACTTCCTTTATCGCAATATAAATACGAACCGTTTTTACATTGAGATGCCATCCATTTCATGTACTCTGGATTCATGGTATCATATTTTGCGCCAATTACCAGAGTTGGAATCGTGATCGATGGCAACTGTTTTGAAACATCCCAATGTGTCAATTTTCCAGACAGACCTAGCTCGCTAGGACCTTGCATAGTAATATAGAGCGAAGAATTCGATGTTTTCATACAACGAGTTACAGGCTCTGGCCATTTGTTGATTGGCATTCTTAAAATATGTTCGTTGTAAAAATTACCCATCAACAACTCCATATAGCGTGGATTTGTATAATCCTTTTTACTTTCAATTTGTTTAATCTCTTTTAATACCGTTGGATTCAATTGTTTTTCCAAAATCTTAGAATAGTTTACATATTCTGGACAGCTTGCCATCATGTTGGAAATGATCAGTCCTTTCATGTTGTTTTGGTATTTTAAAGCATATTGCATTCCAAGAATTCCTCCCCATGAATGCCCCAAAACATAAAAATTATCTTTATCCAGATGCAAGGCTTTACGCACTTGCTCTACTTCTTCTACATAACGCGGTAAATCCCACATAGTCGTATCATTCGGATTGTCAGAAAAACCGGTACCTAATTGGTCATAATAAATAAACTCAATTCCTTCTTTAGGTAAAAAACTCTCCATGCATTCCATGTACTCATGAGAAAGTCCTGGACCACCTGTTAACAATAATAATTTAATTTTAGGGTTGTTACCGATGCGTTTTGTCCATACATTAAACGTTCCTTTTGGAGTGGTAATTGGAATGATTTTTACACCGCCCACTTGGACATCTGTAGCTTCCGAGTTAAAATATGTAGCTAAGGTATCCTGTTGTTTACAAGCAACAAGTGAGATTAGTAGTAGGGCAATAACTATTTTTTTCATGAGATAATTTTTTTTATATAAATAATTAATATTCAAGCAAATATACTATATTTTATCAAAATACATGGCCTTAATGATACCATCCGAAAGACCAATTTTGGGAACAAAAATATTTCGAGCACCCGACCATTTCATAGCTTTCAAATAAATACTTAAAGCAGGAATGATTACATCGGCACGATCGGTATTCAACCCTAATTCTGCAATTCTTTGTTCATAGGTCAATGAATTGAGGTATTCAAATTGCGAATGCAAATACATGTAGGATAATGGTTTGTCTTGTCGCTTCTCAGATAATTTGAATAATTTATTGATGTTACCACCCGAACCTATCAACGTGATGTCATCAAATTCACTTGTATTCGTAGTAATCCATTTTTCAATTTCTTGCCAAACGACCTCGTTCACCATATTATTCAACAAACGAACTGTTCCATTTTTAAACGATTTAGAACTGACCATTTTACCATTTGAGAACACCGAAAATTCCGTGCTACCTCCACCAACATCAACATACAAATAGTTTTTGTCTTTTGATAAGTACCCATGAAGATCCGAAGAGGCAATGATCGCTGCTTCCACTTTTCCGTCAATGATATCAATCGAGATATCCGCTTTTTCGTTAATTATGTCCACAACCTCTTTGCCATTGTAGGCTTCTCGCATGGCAGAAGTTGCACAGGCTTTGTACTTTTCAACTTTATACACTTTCATCAATAACTTGAACGCTTTCATCGCATCGGTCATTCGGTCGATGTTTTCTTCCGAAATTTCCCCAACCGTAAAAGCATCTTGACCCAAACGAATCGGCACACGAATCAATGCCGATTTATTAAATTGCGTTTCTTTACCGTCTTGTTCAACAATATTACTTATGAGCAAACGCATGGCATTGGAACCAATATCAATTGCAGCATATTTTTTTATGGTAATCATGTATGTGATTGAATTTATGTGTATTAACTATTTTTTATTGACCCTAAACTTAAATTGAATAACTAACTAACTGTTTGTACGTTTTCTACTTCAATTTGATTCCTGTAATAATTATAGGTTTCGAGTTGGGCTCTAAAAACAGGTTCGTTTTCTTTTCTAACTTTGTATTTGTTATCCAATTTTTCTGAATGATATCGAGCTTTCACATTCCCTTTCCAACCACATTCAAAATTATCAATGAGGTGTTGTTTAATGTCTTCATCATAAATTGGGCAACTTACTTCAACTCGAGCATCTAAATTTCGGGTTAAGAAATCGGCAGACGAAATGTATACATCTGGGTTGTTATCATTCCCAAAGATAAAAATACGCGAATGCTCTAGAAAATTATCCACAATACTGATCGCTTCAATATTTTCCGACATTCCTTTTACCCCAGGAATTAATGAGCAAATCCCTCTAACCTGCAATTGAATCTTAACCCCTGCATTACTTGCATCATAGAGCTTATCAATCATTGAAAAATCGGCCAAACTATTCATTTTAAGCTTCATGTAGGCCGGACGACCCGCATGGGCGTTATGGATTTCTCGGTCGATCAGTTTATAAAAACGGGAACGCGAATAATGCGGAGAAACAATCAAATGTTTGTAGCGATGCAATCGATAATTCACATCAAAAAACTCAAATATTTTTGAAATATCTTTTAAAATAGGCTGATTGGATGTCAGTAAAGTTACATCCGTATAAATTTTTGCCGTCGATTCATTGAAATTTCCAGTAGATACAAATCCGTATCGTTTCAATCGCCCATTTTCAATTCGGTCGATGACACAAATTTTACTGTGTACTTTCAATCCTTTGATACCAAAAATTAGATGAATCCCTTCGGTTTGCATTTGTTCTGCATAGGAAATATTACTTGCTTCGTCAAAACGCGCTTGAAGCTCGATTTGAACCACTACTTTTTTTCCGTTTTTGGCTGCGTTAATCAATGAACTAATGATTTGCGAATTTTTGGCCAATCGATACAATGTAATTTTGATGGACGTCACTTTTGGATCCAAGGCTGCTTCTCTTAAAAACTTGATCAAATAGGCAAAGGATTGGTACGGCGCTGAAATAAGATAGTCTTTCTTGGCGATACTTGCTAGAATACTTCCCTCCAATGACAAGCCTGGAACTGGCAAAGGCGTTTTTTGATGGTATAATAAATCGAATCGCCCTAAATTCGGGAAATTCATATAATCACGTCTGTTGTGGTATTTACCCCCCGGAATGATTCCGTCTGAGGAGTCAATCCCCATGTGTTCTAATATGAATTTCAGCGTGTCTTTTCCAATATTTTGATCGTAAACAAAACGAACCGGCTCACCAATGCGCCTGTCTTTTACAGAAGTGGCAATTTTTTCCAACATACTTTTACTCAAATCCGAATCGATATCCAACTGAGCATCGCGCGTAATCTTGATCATGTGCGCCGAAATACTTTCGTAATCAAAAATATTAAAGATGTTTTCCAAATTAAATCGGATGACATCATCCAAAAAAATCACATATTGTTTATCCTCTTGCGAAGGCAAAACAACGAATCGATTCAGGGTGTTCGGAATTTCAATTACCGCATATCTAATTTCTTTTTTAGGTTTTACCAAACCTAATATTTTCGATTTCTCCTCAGTGTGCATGACCATTTTAATGGCCAAATAACCCGAAGTATCTTTCAGTAATGGAAATTCAGATAAATCATTTAGGATAATGGTTACCAGAGCCGGACTTACATATTGAATAAAATAATCATGAACAAATTGCTGGTGATCGGCAGAAAGCTCATTTTCATCCACCATAAATATATTTTCAGTCTTCAGTTTGTCCTCAATAATCTTCAAGATTTTCAGACTCTCATCTTGCTGGTGGATCACAATTTCTGTTATTTCTTTGATCAGCTTGTGAGAGGGCGTACCTCCAAGAATTTTCTCGCCCGAAACACCGGAAAGACTCAACCTTCGGATGGCTGCAAAACGCACCCTAAAAAATTCATCCAGGTTATTTGAGAAAATTCCTAAAAAACGCAATCGGTCCAACAGTGGAACGGTATTATCTGCTGCTTCTTGAAGCACGCGCGCATTAAAAGCCAACCAGCTTTTTTCTCTATCTATGTACCTATAGTTATTATCTGTTGTCATACCTTATACCTGTTTTGGAAAAACCACGGCTGTTGTTTTGCCTTTTTTGATGGATTTCCAGTCATTACTTTCAAAAACAATCTCAACAAATCCAGCTGTTGGGACGTTCAGAATATTTACATCTCCAAATTTATTAACAAATTCTGTAATGGCATCATTATGTCCAAAAAGAATTGCATTTTTTTGATCATTTGCACAAGATTTAACAATTTCTTCAAGTTGAACACCATCAAAAGTATATAATGCAGGAACAACGGTACAAATTGAAAAAGGAATCCCCCATGCTGACAAAAACAGTTTTGCAGTTTCAAAAGCTCGAACAGCTGGACTCGAAAATACCGCATAACTTTCAGGAAGATACGTTTTTGTATGGGTGGCTACTTTAAGGGCACGCAAAACACCTTTTGCCTGCAAAGGTCGCTCGATATCTTTACAAGGCAATTCCCAACTGGATTTTGCATGTCGGATTAGTATTAATTTTCTCATACGATAAAAATAGATTCCTATTAAACATAAACTTAACCTGAAATCGATTGTTTCTTTTATTATTTAATTACCTTTGCTATAGCTATAAAGCTTGTATTAACAAAGTAATTCGAATTAATAATGCTTTCAATTTCTGCTCATAAATATACCATTTATTTTAACGAAAATGGATATATTCAATTGAATGACTTACTCTCAAAAAACAAGTACTCAAGTATTTTTATCTTGACGGATGAAAATACCAATGAAAATTGTTTACCCAAACTATTATCCAATTTAGCTACCGAACTTCCAATTGAAATCATCGAAATTGAGTCGGGCGAAAGCAATAAAAACATACAAACTTGTGCCGAGATTTGGTCTATTTTATCCGATTTAGGTGCCGATCGAAAAAGTGTATTCATCAATTTAGGTGGCGGAGTTATTACAGACTTGGGAGCTTTCGTAGCCTCTACATTCAAGAGAGGAATTGATTTTATCAATATTCCAACCACACTCTTAGGAATGGTGGATGCCAGTATCGGAGGTAAAAATGGTGTTGATTTGGGTGTTCTAAAAAATCAAATCGGTACTTTTAACGAACCTGTTTTATTATTGATTGATACCGATTATTTGCAGACACTTTCCAATAGAGAAATGATTTCGGGTCTAGCCGAAATGCTCAAACACGGATTAATTTATGACAAAGACTATTGGCAAAAGTTTCATGATATATCTGCTCTTAATTTTGGAGCGTTTGATGCGTTAATTCACCGATCCATAGAGATAAAAAATGAAATTGTTTCCCGAGATCCGACTGAAAAAAACATGCGAAAAGCATTGAATTTTGGACACACGTTGGGACATGGAATTGAGAGTTGTTTTTTAAATACCGAAAAGCCACTTTTGCACGGTGAAGCCATAGCAATTGGGATGGTGCTGGAAGCCTTTATTTCGAAAGAAAAAGGTTTGCTAACCGAGGTAGAATATTTAGAAATAAAGAATGCATTCCAGCGTATTTACAACAAAACAACGATTGACACCGCAAGTCAAAACAGCATAATGGAATTGCTCATTCACGATAAGAAAAATGAATTTGGAACGATTCAGTTTGCTCTTCTTGACGGAATTGGGAATTACAAAATCAACCAAATTGCTGATAATGAATTAATTAAACTGAGTTTTATCGATTACAATTCGTGATTTTTTTTATAACAAATTTTGTTTTTCAGTAATTTAATTTTTTTAAATTTGTCGCAATGATAAAAAACAGCACAAACACATTCTCTTCCGATCTATTTCTGTCAGAAAGAAATAGCTTTGTCTCATTGTTTGATAAATTATTCATCCAATTTGAATGTTTTTCAAAAATCATTTTTCAAAAAATAACCCTTGGCACAATTAATTTACCAATTATATATGCCAACATCAGAGTTTGAATACTTGTTTAATTTATTTTCTCCTTTTCTTAAATTAACAAGCAAATCATCAAACAAATGAACACTAAATATTTCGACTTAATAAATCAAACGTATTATTTCCCTCAAGAAGAATTTACTTTAAACAAAGAAAATGCTTTGCAATTTCATAACATCGATTTAATGAAATTGGTAGAAGAATACGGAACTCCTTTGAAGTTCACTTATTTACCTCAAATTTCTAGCAACATCAAACGAGCTAAAAACTGGTTTAGAAATGCGATGGAAAAAAACAAATACGAAGGTAAATATTACTATTGTTATTGCACAAAAAGCTCCCATTTTGAGTACATCATGAATGAAGCTTTTAAAAACAACATTCATATTGAAACCTCTTCTGCATTTGACATCAACATTGTTGAGAATTTATTAGAAAACGGGAAGATCAATAAGAATACACATATTATTTGTAACGGTTTCAAAAGAGATCTATATATCACAAATATTGCACGATTAATTAATAACGGTCATAAAAACACCATTCCGATCATTGATAACTATGAAGAATTGGATTTACTTCAATCAGAAATCAAAGGAAAATTTAAAATCGGGATTCGAATTGCCGCAGAAGAAGAACCTAAATTTGAGTTTTACACTTCTCGATTAGGAATTGGATACAAAAACATTGTTCAGTTTTACAAAAAACAAATCCAAGAAAACAATAAGTTGGAGCTCAAAATGCTTCACTTTTTCATCAATACAGGAATCAATGATACCGCGTATTACTGGAATGAATTGGTAAAATGTATCAAAGTATACATTGCTCTTAAAAAAGAATGCCCAACACTTGACGGCTTGAACATTGGTGGAGGATTTCCTATCAAGAACTCATTGGCATTTGAATACGATTACCAATACATGATTGATGAAATCATCAACCAAATCAAAATTGCATGTGATGAGGCAGATGTTGAAGTTCCGAATATCTTTACAGAATTTGGATCGTTTACCGTTGGAGAAAGCGGAGGTGCCATTTATCAGGTGTTGTATCAAAAACAACAAAATGACAGAGAAAAATGGAACATGATCGATTCATCTTTCATTACGACCTTACCAGATACGTGGGCTATTAACAAACGTTTCATCATGTTGGCCATCAACCGTTGGAACGACACCTATGAAAGAGTCTTACTGGGTGGTTTAACCTGTGACAGTGACGATTATTACAATTCGGAGCAAAACATGAACGCAATCTATTTGCCTAAATATTCAAAAGAAAAACCACTTTATATTGGATTTTTTAACACCGGTGCCTACCAAGAAACAATTGGTGGATTTGGTGGATTACACCACTGTTTAATTCCAGAACCAAAGCACATTTTGATTGATCGAGATGAAAATGGAATCATTGCTACAGAAGTCTTTTCTGAGCAACAAACAGCTGATGATGTCCTTAAAATACTGGGATACACCAAAAAATAAAAAAAATTAAAAAACAGTTTGTTGGTTAAGAAAAAAGGTTTTCCTTTGGACAACAAATTAAAACTATCAATCCTATATAAGATGAGTAACGGGCCAATTAGACAATTTATTGAAAATCACTATCTTCACTTCAATTCGGCGGCATTAGTCGATGCAGCAAAAGGGTACGAAGAGCATTTATTAGACAACGGAAAGATGATGATTACTCTTGCCGGTGCTATGAGTACGGCAGAATTAGGTAAATCATTAGCAGAAATGATTCGCCAAGATAAAGTGCACATTATTTCTTGTACAGGTGCCAATCTTGAAGAAGACATCATGAACTTAGTGGCGCACAATTCATACAAAAGAGTCCCTAACTACAGAGATTTGAGTCCGCAAGAGGAATGGGATTTACTAGAAAATCATTACAACAGAGTTACCGATACTTGTATTCCAGAAGAAGAAGCATTCAGAAGGCTACAGTCTCATTTATTTGATATTTGGAACAACGCTGATTCAAAAGGAGAGCGTTATTTCCCGCATGAATTCATGTATCAAATGTTGAACTCAGGTGTATTGAAACAATATTACGAAATCGACCCTAAAGATTCATGGATGATTGCAGCTGCAGAAAAAAACTTACCTATTGTCGTTCCAGGATGGGAAGACAGTACAATGGGTAACATTTTTGCTTCTTATTGCATCAAAGGACAATTCAAACCAACCACTACAAAAAGTGGAATCGAATACATGATGTGGTTAGCTGATTGGTATACAAAAAATTGTGAAGGAAAAGGAATTGGATTTTTCCAAATTGGTGGGGGTATCGCAGGAGATTTCCCAATCTGTGTAGTACCTATGTTGTACCAAGATATGGAAATGCATGATGTACCATTTTGGAGTTATTTCTGTCAAATTTCAGATTCGACAACTAGTTATGGATCCTATTCTGGAGCCGTTCCAAATGAGAAAATAACGTGGGGAAAATTGGATATTCATACTCCAAAATTCATCATTGAATCGGATGCAACAATCGTAGCTCCGCTAATATTTGCTTACTTGTTAGATTTATAATAGAATACCTTTATGAAAAGAATTATTGTTGATTATGCTAAATTAACTGGGGATATTTTAAACTTATTGGTTGAAAAATTTCCTGACGGGTATGATGACACCGATATCATACGTTTTAAAAATGCTAAAGACGAATTAGTTGAAGCCGTAGAAGTGAGAACTGAAGATACCATTTACTTGGTAAAAGTGAGCACTAAATTAGCTAACAGAATGGAAAAATATGACGAAGATGTTGATTTAGATGCAGTGATTGAACCGATTACACCCGTAAAAGGATTGGATCTTGAAGAAGAAGACGATGAAGACGACGACGACGATTTATTAAAAGACAAAGATGTCGAAGATTCAGAAGACGAAGAGGAACCCTCTGATGATTTTGATGACGAAGAAGAATAAAAAAGGGAACTCAATTGAGTTCCCTTTTTGATTATTAATATCTTTCTAAAAAGACCTTTTGATGGTGGTTTTGATGGCCAATAATAATAAAACCTAAAGCACGAACCGAAATAGGAGAATCTGAGGCAGTTCCCATTCGAGTCAATTCTTCATCGTTAAAAGATTTAAACAACAACATTGTAGCTTGCCTTACGGAAGTCAATTCTGTCAACAAATGCATCAATGATTTATTATTACCTTTTGCTTCTGTTGCATACAGATCCTCATCAAAATTTGGAAAATTAGTTTTGTCATTTCTTGCAATACATAAAGCTCGGTACGACAATATTCGTTCGCAATCTATAATGTGCTGGATGATATCTTTGATCGTCCATTTTCCAGGGGCATAGGCATAATCATGCTTATCCATTGAAATATCTTGAACAAATCGGATGAAGCGATGCAACGAAATTTCAAATTCTTCTATCAGGTTTTCATTTGACAAAGTCGAAATATATTGTGCGTACCAAACATTGTATTCTCCTACTTCTAATTGATTTGCTTTCATAATCAGGTTTTTGGTTTAATGGGTTAAGCAGAATTTCTGCTGGCATTCGTATTTCCAAACAAAGAACGTGTAACCAGCTTTTCATAAGCTTCCATAAGTTTGTCGTCATGAATACTGCCTTTTTCATTTCGTTGATTTTGGACAGCGCATATTGTTGGATGGTTAACAAAGGTAACACAATATTCTCACGCATCACAATTGAAGCCCGACCATCTGGATAATTTTCCATTAATTCTGAATGGTTTGCAATCTTTAACAACAATCTTTTTGTTTCTAAAAATTCCTCATGAATTATCTGCCAAACATGAAAAAAAATTAATTAATTTAAAAAAAAACCTCAAGCACAGAATACTTGAGGTTTGAAAATATATTTTTTAAAGAGATTAAATATCTTTAAAAATAGTATGCATTAATCTTTTCTTGTCATTAATGCTTTCCTCAAGTGAAATCATTGTTTCTGTTCTGTAAACACCTTCAATGTCATCAATCATAAAAATAACATCTTTAGCATGTTTGGTGTCTTTTGCTCTAATTTTACAGAAAATATTGAATTTACCCGTAGTGACATGCGCAACTGTTACAAAAGGAATTTCATTAATACGTTCTAATACAAATTTTGTTTGTGATGTATTATTTAAGAACACTCCAACATAAGCAATGAAAGAATATCCTAATTTTTCATAATCAAGTGTTAAAGAGGAACCCATAATAATTCCAGCATCTTCCATTTTCTTCACACGTACATGCACAGTTCCTGCAGAAATTAATAATTTTTTTGCAATGTCTGTAAATGGTACTCTTGTGTTGTCAATCAACATGTCAAGAATTTGATGATCTACTTCATCTAAACGAAACTTACTCATAACCTCAGAATTTAATTTTTTTATTTGTTTGTGTTGGGGTTTCAAATTAGATTTTGAATCCATCTTTAAAAAACCAATTTGAATCTACTAAAAAACTTGCTTTATCATCTACAACTGGAAAATGACCCTTAAGATCTGAATACTTACTTCCATCTACATCATAAGTTGCATGAAAGAAAAAAGAATCCAATTCACCAATTTTAGCTATGTAGGCAACAAAATGTAAGTTACCATCCACAAGTTCTTCTTTAAATTGCAATGCAATATTCGTAATTTTTTCAATACCATCATAATTTATTTCAATATTTTTAATCAAAATGTCATAAAATATGATTTTATTTTGAGGAATTTGCAAATAAACACTCAAATCGTTAAAAACTACATCGTTTTCGTCATAATTCAATAAACCCGATACCAATGAAATAAAAATCATTTTACGGGTTATTTCGCGTTCATAATCGTCGTGAAAATGACCTGCTTCAAACAGTATTGTCGGAACACCCAATGACTGAAACCTATCTCCTATGCAATTAATGTTAAAGCCATCATCAAAACGACCTATTTGACCCGGAATATACTTTTCAAGTGTGGCATGCATTGTTTCAATCCACTTTACAGCTTTTGTACGAGTTACATTATAAGACTTCGACTCATCGAAGGACGGAGCTAAAAAAGAAACAGTAGCCGGCTTACCCGTATCGGACACACCAAAAATACTACGCTGATCATGCAAGTTGAAACCATAATCGGGTTGAAATGCATCAAACACCTTCCGCAATACCGCGCTTTCAGGCTGAGATAAATCAACCGAATCTCTGTTCAAATCCACCGCATTTGCATTGGCTCTTGTATAAAGTAATGCGCCATCCGGATTTACCATTGGCAAAATGCAAAAGGTGTATTTTTCTAATAAGCTGGTTCCAAGTTCATCAACAGAAGTCAATAGCTCCAAAAAATCAAAGACCGCCTTCGTAGTAGTACTTTCATTACCATGCATTTGCGACCACATCAGTATTTTTGTGGGTCCAGCACCTATTTGGATTCTATAGATGGGTTTTCCGAGGACAGAGCTCCCCACAACATCAAACGCATACTTTTTTACCAAGGGCTCAATCGATTCCAAAGTAATGTACCGACCAAATAGTGAAGACGCTTTGTGATTTTCAAATAAGAAATCGTAATCCATAGTTACATATTTACACAAAAATAAGATAGTTTTATAAACGATCTCTAATTGATTGCATTATTAAATGATTCGGTATCAAAATCAAATTCCGAATTTTTTCCTTTTACTCCTTTAAAAAAAGGCATTACTTTTTGAAGGTCTTGTTCGTAAGCTCCTGTTGGCTGAAATGGCGTGCCAAATTTCACTTCTTTTTTCGAATAATCAAACGCAACCGGAACAATCAATGCATTCGCTTTCAATGCGATATAATAAAAACCAGAACGCAATTGGGTTACTTTTTTACGCGTTCCTTCTGGAGCAATTGCTAACCTAAAAACTTCTCTAGAGTTAAATACATCGACCGTAGCATCTACATTGTTTTTATTTCCACTTCGATCCAAAGGCGCGCCTCCAATTGATTTAAAATAATAGCCAAACGGAAAAACAAACAATTCTTTTTTACCTACAAAATTCATTTCAAGCCCTACCATTCCTCGGGTAAAGAGCCCTAAGAAAAAATCATACCAGCTGGTATGATGCAAAACCATAAAAACACATTTCTTTACATCTGGACTCAAGGTCCCAACCAACTTCCATCCAAGTATTCTCGTGAAAATAAAAGAATAAATTTGTTTTTTCATTCCGATTTTTTTTACAAATCTAAGATTAATCTACTATTTTTGGTAAAAAAAGTAATGTTATCAAAATTCCTGAGTTATTTTATTCCCATCACCATTCACAAAAAAAACTCTACCTTCAGTAAAAGCCTTGAAGTAACCTGGAATTATGGCGAATTGGTACTGGATTCTGCCAACACCAATTACTCGTTTGGAAGCCTACAAAGAATCTTGAAAAAAGGGCTGAAATACATTGGATTTGAACGAATCAAAAAATTTGAATCGGTCTTGGTGCTAGGAGTTGCAGGTGGAAGTGTCATCAAAACCCTCGTTCACGACATTCATTTTAAAGGAAACATTACCGGAGTAGAAATTGACAAAGAGGTCATCCAAATTGCCAAAGACTATTTCAAAATTGACGCGATAAACAACTTAAACTTGGTGCAGGACGATGCGTTTGAATTTGTTTTAAAAACGACCCAAAAGTATGATTTAATCATTATTGATGTCTTCCAAGATACCACCATGCCCAATTTTTTATTTGAAGATTTCTTTATTCAACGTATTAATAATTTACTTAATATAAATGGTTTTATCTTGTTTAATACCATGGTTTTAAATAAAAAGGATAGCGAAAGAAACCTCCTATACAAAACAAAATACGACACTCGTTTCTCGGTGCGCATGTACCCAAAAGTAGAAGAACACAACGAATTATTCACCATTAAAAAATTGGCATAAATGAGCTCTATTCTAAAAAAATTATTGGTTGGAAAAGTATCAAAAAAACAACTCGAAAAATCAAACCCAATTCAAAAAAGAATCCAAAATATAGTTTCCATTTGGAATAATGACCACCAAGAAGATAGCGGAATTGAAAAAATTGTACGCCTTTTTCTATCTTCATCACAATTGCTTTTTCCGGGTATATACATCAAGTATTTTGCTAACAAAATCGGGCAAGAATACGAAGACTTAGCGATGGATCTTTACATCATTGCAAAAGTTGCTTTCCCTTTTGCAATTCTTTACAACCAATGGCAGAACCATACATACATCATTGCGCTTATGATATATGTACTCATCGAGACCGTACTTTATATTCCAACTCTTATTTTTGCCTCCGATCTATTCACGCGTCCACGCTCCTACAAGCGCTCTATGCTTCTATTGTTTTTTAATTACATTGAAATCGTTGTTTCATTTGCAGTCCTATACGCACTTGGTTCCAACATGAACAAGCCTTTCACTCATTGGTTTGACCCAATCTACTTCAGCGTTATCAGCTCCAACTCTATCGGATTTGGAGACTACTACCCTATCACAACTTTCGGAAAAATACTCGCTAGTTTACAAGGCATGTTTTTTCTTTCTTTTGTAGTTTTATTCTTGAACTTTTTTTCAACCAAAGTAAAAAATAAAGGATATTTCGATAACGAAGAATGATTCTGTTATGGCATGCCGGCCCTTGCCGTCGGGCTTTCGTCTCTATCTTTTGCTTCGCTCCCCTGCGCAAAAGGATGCCGCCTCTATCCCTCATGCAGTTTTGAACACATAGACCTGTTCTATTTCAAAAAATATATTACATTTGATTTTAAATAAAACAAACCTCATGAACACAAATTTCTTTGAAGCAAACAATTATTTCATTGACGAAAAAGTCAACTTCTTTAAGTTTGAAAATTGTTACCAAATCTATAACGAAAAAGGCCAAACCATCGGTGCCATAAAACAAAAACTTACTGCCGGGCAAAAGGTACTCCGTTTGTTTATTGGCAAACCAATGCTGCCTTTTCTACTAGAAATTAAAAATTCTGAAGACAAACTACAAGCCTCTATCTCTAGAGGATGGACTTTTTTTATGTCAAAAATCACCATCAAAAATGCAAAAGGAGATGTTGTGGGAAGTATCAAACAAAAATTTCAATTACTGAAACCGAAATTCATTATTTGTGATGCAATAGGGAATCAAATTGGTGAAATTTCGGGAGACTGGAAGGCTTGGAACTTTACTATAAAAGACGCTCGCTCCAATCAAATCGGAACCATCTCAAAGAAATGGGCTGGTGCAATGAAAGAAATTTTTACCTCTGCCGATAAATACCACGTTAGTGTAGAATCTGAATTTTCAAATTTGGAAAATAAAATGGCAATCATTGCAGGAGCCATCACAATTGACATGGTTCTAAAAGAAAGTAAATAACTCGTTTATACTTGGATTGAAACAACGTCCTTTATTCGAGTCGTGTAGCAAGGCGATAGTTTTTCTTGTTTCATTTTCCACTGCCTACCCAAGGATTGAGTAGCAAATTTCACAGTGGTTTTCCCAATAGACTGGTTGAGCTTATCCATCACGCACATCAAAGGTGCGTGTTTTGGATTGGAAGCATTAAAAAGGGACAGCTGTACCTGAGAATTTGGAGTAAGCCCCATCAATATCACACCTGCTTTTTTGTATTGATACCCCTCTCGAAAGAGGGCATTTAATCCAATTTGTGCGAAGCGATTCAAATCAATCGTTGAATCAGTTGGGTAGTCTGTTTTGATTACGATACTTCTAGAATATTGAGGTGCATCGTTGTTAAATCTATTTGTATTAACAAACACCATGATCATATTGCACTGACTTTGCTGTTTTCTTAGCTTTTGAGCGCAATGAGCTGTAAAGGTAGCTACTCGTTCTGCTATTTCTTCAAGAGTGCTGTAAGTCTGTTCAAAAGACCTGGTCGTAGCAATGGCCTTTTTAGCAGCCGCTTCCTCCAAATCCAAAGTAGGCTTGCCTTCAAGTTCCCATTTCAATCGCAAGCCCACAACCGACATTTCTTTTCGTACCCATTCATCCGATAATTGCGTAAATTGATACGCATTGGTTACCTGAATAGCCTCTAAACGCTTGGCATGTTTTCGTCCAATACCCCAAACATCCCCAATCTTAGTCCATTGAAGCGCTTTGATTCTTTTTTCTTCTGTATCAATAACATAGACACTCTTAGTTCGGTCAGGGAATTTTTTAGCTATTTTATTTGCCACCTTAGCCAAAGCCTTCGTAGGCGCAAAACCAACACTTATCGGAATACCCGTTCCTTTGGTCACTGTGCGTTGGATTTTGATTCCGTGTGCTTGCAAATCGAAGCGCTCAAAACCATTGAATTTCAAAAAGGCTTCGTCAATACTGTACACTTCTATTTCGGGTGCAAAGGTCGAAAGAAGATTCATCACCCGACTGCTCATGTCGCCATAAAGCGCATAATTAGAAGAAAACACATTTACATTGTTGCTTTTAAACAACGTATCCAATTGAAAAGCAGGCGCTCCCATAGGAATACCTAATGCTTTCGCCTCGTTAGAACGCGCAATAACACAACCGTCATTATTGGACAGTATCACGACCGGCTTTCCAATTAAATGGGGCTCAAACACACGCTGACAAGAAGCGTAAAAATTATTACAATCGATTAATGCAAACATTAGAATTTTTTGATAGAAGCGGTAACAATACCCCAAATGATAAGTTCGTTTTCTGGCGTGACTTTAATAGGCTTAAAATCTTCATTCTCGGCAATCAACCAAACAACATTCTGCTCAATCTTGATGCGTTTAACCGTAAAAGATCCGTCTATTTGACAAATAGCAATTTTATCATTTTGTGGCTCCAAACTTTTATCGATCACAAGCAAATCACCATCGTAAATACCAGCGTTTTTCATGGAATGACCTTTGACTGTAGCAAAGAAAGTCGTGTCTTTGTGCTTGATCAAATGTTTGTTCAGGTCAATAGACAACTCAATGAAATCATCGGCAGGAGAAGGAAATCCTGCTCTTATACCCGCATCAACATACGGAAGTTCCATAGATGTTGAATAATCCGGTGTGTAAAATTCGAGTGTGGGAGTTGTATGCAATCTTTTTAGTTTCATCTCCTCCAAAATTAATTCAGAAGGATGTAATTAAAAAGGGTTTTCTCAATAAAAGTTATCAACCATTCAAAACAGTTGCCTACTTCATCATTTCTCGGGCTCTTTCTAAGTCTTCTGGGGTATCAATTCCGATGCCTACATGCGCAGTTTCGACCATTTGAATGCGTTTCCCAAATTCTAAATAACGAAGTTGTTCTAGTTTTTCTGAAGCCTCCAACGACTTCATAGGCAGTGCATAAAAATCCAATAACGCTTGCTTTCTAAAAGCATAAATACCTATGTGCTGAAAATAACGAACGCCTGCATTTTCGTCACGTGGATACGGAATGACAGACCTCGAAAAATAAAGAGCTCTACCCAATTGATCCACAACAACCTTTACATTGTTCGGGTTTTCTATGTCTTTTTTATTGGTAATAGGACGCATGAGTGATGCTAAATCAATTTGAGAATCAACATCCTTCTTAAAAACTTCAATTACGGCTTCTAAGGGCTGTTTGTCGATAAAAGGTTCGTCACCCTGTACATTTACAACCACATCAACATCCATGTTTTGAATAGCCTCGGCAATACGATCACTACCACTCTCATGCTCTTTGATACTCATGATGGCTTTCCCGCCATGGGATTGAATTTCATTGAAAATAATATCTGAATCGGTTACAACAAAAACATCGTCAAAAAGGGCTGTTGCCACGGCAGCCTGATAAGTTGTCAAAATAACGGACTTTCCCGCTAGGTCCTGCATTAGTTTTGCCGGAAAACGAGTAGAAGCATAACGCGCGGGTATAACTGCAATTATTTTCATGAGATGGAATTTGATTTCAAATATAGTGAGATAAATTTGTTTTTAAAAACTTTGTAAAACTCCTCACCTCATTGCCAAAAACAAAAGCGTCCACCAAAAATGATGAACGCTTTCAAACAAACAAACTAAACTTAATATAATCTCACGATTATGCGGTTGTGGTAGCTTTTGCAATTTCTGTATCAGCTTGTACATGGGCTGCATTGGCTCTACCACTTGGATCTTGATTTTCTTGCCATTTGGGTATCCATTTTCTAACGGTTTGAGCCGCACTTAATTGTGGATAGTATTTGTGAAATATGGTTCGGTAATAATAGGCTTCTTTGGTTGCGGGTGTGTTGTATGGAAACGCTTCTGCGGCGCCTTCCAACTGTTGGTCGGTAACTTGTGATGCACAATACGCAATAAGCGTGTCGATCCAGTTGTATCCTACTCCATCTGAAAACTGTTCTTTCTGACGCCATAAAACCTCATCAGGAAGATACGGATTGTCTGGAGTATCGAATGCTTTACGAAGAATGTATTTTTCTTTTCCGTTGTAGGTTTTTGGCTGTTTTTCTTCTGGCTTGATTGTCATGGCTACCTCCAAAAAGTCCTTGTCAAGAAATGGAACTCGCGCCTCCAGACCATGCGCCATGGTCGATTTATCGGCACGCAGCAAATCGGCAGTAAATAGTTTTTGTACTCGTTCAATGGTTTCTTTTTGGAAATCTTCGGTAGAAGGAGCGTTTCTAAAATACAGATACCCACCAAAAACCTCATCGGCACCTTCGCCAGAAAGAACTACTTTGATACCCAAATCGGTGATGGCTTTGGAGAGAAAATACATAGGTGTACTGGCTCTAACCGATGTCACATCATATGTTTCAAGGTGCCAGATAAGCTTATCTAATATTTCTATTCCTTGTTCAATGGTAAAATGAATTTCGTGGTGAATGGTACCCAAAAAATCGGCTACTTTTCTTGCTGCTAAGGCATCAGGAGCATGGGCATCTAAACCAATAGAGAAGGAATGCAATTCTTTTCCTTTTTCTTTTAATAAACGAGAGGCGATGGAAGATGTTAGCGAGGAATCAAGTCCGCCCGATAACAAAACACCAATAGGCACATCGCTCATGAGTCGTTTACGGGTAGCCTCTGTGAGTGCATTACGCAACTTTTCTGGATCAAATTCTTGTGTTGCTACTTTGTAATCTTCATAAGCAGGTTTGTAGTATTTTACAAAACCTGTAGAGGGTGTGTAATAATGTCCTGGAGGGAAAGTTGAAAAAGTTTTACATTGATCGGCGATGGGCTTCATTTCGGATGAAAAATACATTCTTCCGCGTTCGTCCATTCCGTAATAAAGAGGTTTCACACCCAATGGATCGCGACCTACAATGTAATCATCTCCATCAACCACAACAAAGGCAAAATCACCGTCTAATAAATGTAAAAAGTCGTATTGAAATTCTTCATAAAGATGTACAATCACCTCAGAGTCTGAGTGGGTCTTGAATGTATGTGCTTTTAATATTCCATCTCTCAAGTCTTGATGATTGTATATTTCACCATTATGAACCATATAGGCTGTAGAAGTTCCTTTGATAGGTTGTTTACCCGAATGCAAATCAATTATTGACAAACGCTCATGGCTTAGAATATGTCCGTTTTCTGTAATATGTATATCACTTTCATCGGGTCCTCTATGCGACATCCTCTTTGAAAGTTCTTTTACTAATTGTTCGTCTTTTCCTTTTCCTATTATTGCTAAAATTCCGCACATATCCTTTTCTTTACATTATAATTAAATCGTGAAGCAAAATTGAATCATTCGATACAATATTGAAACACAAAAAGCATTTTTGATTATAATTATAAATCAAAAATGCTTAATTAAGTTAAAAATATAACAAAACGAATCGTAATTATATCCAATTGTTAAAAACTGTAAATTATACCCTACTCGACCTGCTCAATCAGATAGTTTGTATTGTTTATTTGGAAAGAAAATCCAACGGTAGCACCCATCAGTTTACTACCCAAAGGAGATTGTGGAGATACCGCAATAATAGTTCGATCATCAATGGTGATTTTAGGTAAAGCTGCAGCCACAAATAACAACATAGCATTTGCTTGAACCAGACTTCCTAGAGCAATGGTTGCATGAACAGCATCGGGATCAATTTTATCAAGAATTGCTTTTTGATCGTAGATTTCCTTGAGCTTGTAATTTAATTTCTCTTGCTCCAAATGCATCATAGAAAGAGCCGTTTCATGCTTATCACCAGCTGATCCTTTGGCATCATTTTGAGCGTCTAACGTTAGATCTGCGATCATGTCACGAAACACATCTATTTTGTCTTGTATCAATAGATGGTATCGTTCTAAAATCTGTTTTTTCAACGACATCTTAAAAATCAAACTTAAAGTTGGCACCCAATAGCACTTGAATACCCTGAACCGGGAAACCTAACCATTTTTGATAGTTTTGACTTGCCAAGTTATTCCCTTTAAGAAAGAAGGTCAAACGATCACTGTGCTTATAATTTACATGGGTATTTAAATCTACATAACCCGGTAATTGCACTTCATCATTCATGAAAATCAATCCATCAAAAGAATATTGTTCACGGTCTTTACGCTGACCAACATAAAACACATTCACACCGGCCTCCCATTTTGGAGAAATGGTATACCTTAAGTTTGAACTTAACTTCATAGCAGGCAAATTCCAGGCACTTTGTTCGTTTTTAGTCGTATAATTAGCCAACGTACCATTAATACTAAAGGCAACATTTTGTGAAAAATCGGCTTTTAACTCTCCAAAAAGACTTACTGTTTTTACATCGTCATAAACCAATCCAAACGAATTCCCGAAAGTATAACCTTCTGTATTGGCATTGAATGAATTAAAAGTATTAGAAGCAAACAAAGCTTTGTTTCCTTCATTTAAATAAGAGGCTTTCACGGTATAACTCACTGAATTCGCTAATTTTCCTTTCAAACCGGCATAAATATCATATCGAGCATCTGTTGGAGCTATGTTCAAGGTAGGTGATAAAAAATTATTGGCATCGACCAATTCTCTATACGTATTTTGCTTAAGCGACCCTTCGGCACCAGCAAAAGCAATCATCAAGTCACCAACCACTTTTAAAGAAGCGGTAATGGATGGATACATAAAAAACTTATTGGTTCCTGAACCATTGGACATACTATAAAAAAAAGTCGCTCCCAGATTGACTGATAGATCTTTATCATGGATAGCAAAACTTGGGTTAAACCCAATATTTGTAAAACCATAATTAATGGCACTTACATCATAATAATCTTTTTGAAAATTTCCTTTCACATAATCAATAATGACATTGGTTTTTATTTTTTCATTTAGAAAATCAAAGCCAAAAGAAGGTTTTAAACTCAGCTGATTTTCGGATGAAGCAAATGCATCTGTAAAATGATTGAATTGCACCTCCATGTTATGTAAAACACCCTCATTAAAGGCAAGAATTCCGCCTAAATAAAGCGTGTTGTATTTTTGTTTTTCATTGATGTCATCAATAAAAGTTCCCGACGATGTAAGTGGCATTACAACCGATTGAAAGCCATACCAATTATAGACTTGGCTTTGGTATCCGAAATCAATTTGATAAGACAATTGCTTATCTTTTTTACCATAGGTAAGCTCTAAAGCTGTATTGTAAAATTGATCCTCTAAGAGCACATTTTTAATACCTCCTTGCGATGAAAAATGGCGCAATGATGTTGCGATATAACTATTTGATTCAAACAAATGCGTCAAATAAAGCGCTGCGTTTACAGTTCCATAATTTCCCGCTGCGAGTGTGGCGTAATTTGCAAACAACTTTTCCTTCGCCGATTTATCAACTACAGCTGCTTTTCCTTTAGACGGAGTAAAGGTTGATGCAACAGGAAAAGAAAAAATAGCATAGGTAATGTTTTCTTTTTTGGTGGTTTCCTCATCATCTAAAGTGGGAACTTCTTTTACCTTAAAAGCATCTGAAATAGAAGCCGTATAAGGTTTCACTACATTCACAACTTCTGAACCGATGTTCTCATCTTTTTTTTGTGCCTGCAACATGTGAAGTCCAACGACAACAAATAGGAATAGGAAGGGATTTCTTTTTTTCATTTTAATGATTATTTTAGGATCGATGAGTTCGTTTTTGCTTCCTCTGATTTGATTAGGTCTAGCTCGATTTTAGCTTCTTCCACAACATCTTGAAAATCCGTAAAATTTTCAATTACACTTGTCAGTATAGATGTGGCTTGATAACTGTCTTGCAATTGGAAATAATTTTTTGCCATGACAATCAAACTTTTTGCACCAAAATATTGATAACCCGAATATTCTTTAGCAATTTTCTGAACTACTTTATTCGATTCAAGATATTTTGTATCCTTGTTTTTGAAATAAGCATCATAGTACAAAGCTTCAGCTGCCAACTCTCCTTTCGCAATTAACAACAGTTTTGCATAAGCTGCTTTCGTTTTGTTTTCATCGTTTGTTTTAACAGCAGAACGCGCCACAATGATTTGTGCGTCACTTTTAATTTTGTTATCCGTTTTTGGATTAGCAATCACCTTTTCGGCGTAGATAACCGCATTGGCATAATCTTTTGTTTCGTAGTATGAACGCATCAAATTAGCTTGTGCAAAGGTAATGTTTTGCGGAAAATCGGCTTCTAACTCCAATCGAATCAATACCGGAATAGCTCGTGCAAAATCATCTTTTTTCAAATGAATTTCACACAAACGAACCAAGGCTTGTTCTGTAAATTCAGATTTTGGTTTGGCAATTACAAATTCATAATTCGGAACAGCATTGGCAAACAACCCATCATTATAGTAGGTTTGAGCCAAATAGAAATTAGCCGGTAAACTATGCAATCCATTTGGAAAGTTGACCACGTAACTACTCAAATTTGCAGCAGCTTGTTTGCTGTTGTTTTGTAAATATTGCTTTTCAGCAGCTTCATACGAATCATTATCTAGTTCGACATCACTTACCGAAACAAAACTCAATGATTTTACCCAAGTTGCATATTCATCTACTTTACCGTTGTCAACATAAATCAATCGTGCCGAAGAAACCGCTTCGATCGCTTCAGGTGTTTGAGCGTAATCGGCAGCAACTTTCTTAAACTTGGTGAGAGCCAATTCATCTTTATTTGAATTATAATAAACCAATCCTTGGCGAAGCAACGACTTAGAAGCATAGGTTCCGTTTTTGTATTCCGAAAGCAATTGATCATACGTGTTTAACGCGAGTTCTGCTTTACCCTCAGTAACATAGGTGTTTGCTAATTCAAACAAAGCATCATCTCGATACTGGGACGATTTATAATTGGCCAAAAACTTAGTGAAATCTTCTATTTTTTTATCATTTTTAGAAACAAATCCGTAGCTGATTGCTTTTTGAAAAGCAGCATAATCCGCATCAATTCCTTTCATTTCAACAGCCTTATTATAGGCATCCATGGCAGGCCAATACTTTGAAGTCGCAAATCGGCTGTCGCCCAATCGCAAATAAGCATCGTTCAGACGAACTTTATCTGCTTTGTTTTCATCTATATAATTTTGAAAATTTAGACCGGCTTGTTCGTAGTCTTTTAACTTAAAATAACAATACGCTACATCGTAAAAATAATTCTTCTTCTCTGAAAGGATCTTAGAATCGGGATAACCTTCAAATTGTTTGAACAGCAGCAACGCCTCTGAATAGTGATCCATAAGGTATTCAATTTCTGCTGTCCAGAAAATGGCTCTCGCCTTGAAAGCAGTATTTCTTTGCTCTTTTAGCGATTTTGCAAACAACTCTTTTGCCTCCGAATAATTTCCATCAATATACAATTCCAATCCTCTGTAAAAAGCCACTTTTTGGTAAGCTTCTTTATTCAAACTGGTTTTGTTTTTCTCCAAAACGACTAACGCTTGTTTGTAATTTTTGGAAGTGATAAAAGAATTGATCAACAACGTTTCTATTTCGTCGTGACTGGCCGAAGAAGGGTACGAATCTAAATAAGCGGTCAAGATATCAGGAACACTTTGGTAGGTGTTCCCTATTTCATAGCTTAATTTGGCATAATTCAAATGGGCATCTTCTTTAATCTTTGGATCAAAATCCATTTCTGATGCATTCTTAAATGCATTCAAAGCTTCTGGTTTTTTATCCAAATTCAAATAACTTTCTCCCAAATGGTAATATGCATTTTGGGCAACAAAATCTTTACCCTCTATGATTTTATTGAATTGAGAAACAGCATTGTCGTATTGTTTTTGCTTGTAATAAGCATACCCTAGTTGATAATAATCGGTATTGTTCCATTTGCCTTTTTTCCCTTTATATTCAACTAAATAAGGTAAAGCAGCATCATACTGTTGTAAGTTAAAATAACTTTCGCCAATGATTTTATTCAATTCCGATTTTTCAAGAGCTGAAGAATGAGGCATCGAAGCTTTCCCTGTTTCTATCGCTTTCTGAAAATTACCCGATTTAAAATTCATATCAGCCTGAAAATAAGATAATTTTTCTTTGTACTTCTCTTCGCCCGACACTTCATCAAAGTACTTGGTAGCCTGACTGTAATCTTCTTTTTCATAAGCCATGAATCCTAAATAATATTTGGCTTGAGATCCGTATTCTTTAGATTGCAAGACTTTATTAAAATAGATCGTTGCTTCTTTCTTTTTTTGAGATGAAAAATAAGCATACCCTTTCTGAAAATTAAATGTGTCCATCTCTTCATAAGACAAGCCTTTTTCATCTACTTTATCAAAATACTGCAGGGCTTTTTGAAAATTACCTTGTTCGAAATAATAGTGGGAAACTCCAATGTAGGCTTGGTTTTGTTTGGAACTAGTAGGATAATCCGCTACAAATTTTTCCATTGCAAATTCGGCGTCGTTTTGGTTGAGCTTGATGGCGCAAAAAGCACTGTAATAAGCACATTCCGCAGCAATTTCGTCGGTTGGATTCTGTTTTTTTACTTTATCAAAAAGCAACTGAGCCGAAACATATTGCTTTTCATTGTACAACGAAACAGCTTTATCAAAATCGGTTAACTGGTGTGCATATACTTCTGTTTTTTGAGCATGAATTGATGTCGTAATTACAAAAAAAGTGAGTATGAAATTCAAGGCAATTTTTCGCATTGTATAAGTTTTAATTTCTATATCAAAAGTAGTTCTATACAAGTTATAACGAAGCTTCTGATTGTTTTATTATAAACATTTTTCTTAACAATTTATCCTGAAAATAATGAATTGAGAAGATCCCGATTATTTATATCAAAATATATTTTGTAAACATCCGTTATCTTATTACTTTTACAGAATAATCAAAATTGTCATTATGTCTCAACCAGTATTGTCTTTACAAAATGTAACCATTTATCAGGAAAACAAAGTCATATTATCTCAAATCAATCTTGAAGTAAATCATGGAGATTTTATTTACATTATTGGTAAAACAGGTACCGGAAAAAGTAGTTTTATGAAAACACTATATGCGGATTTGCCTTTAACGGATGGTGAAGGAACCATTGTTGAATACGACTTGGCTACACTGAAAGAAAATGACATTCCCTATTTGAGAAGAAAAATTGGTATTGTATTCCAAGACTTTAAGCTATTACCTGACAGAAGCATCAACGAAAACATGATTTTTGTCTTAAAAGCGACAGGATGGGTAGATATGGTTGAAATGCAAGATAAAATTGACGAAGTACTTGATAAAGTGGGCATGAAAGGATTTGCCACCAAAATGCCTCATCAACTTTCTGGAGGTGAACAACAAAGAGTAGCCATCGCTCGTGCTTTGTTAAACGATCCTGAAATAATACTAGCCGACGAACCAACGGGTAATTTGGATCCGCAAACCAGTGCAGAAGTATTGGAAGTCTTAAAAAACATCAACGAAAACGGAAAAACCATCATCATGGCTACCCACGATTATGCGTTGCTACTTAAGTACCCGTCCAAAACTTTAAAATGTGAGAATGGAGCCATTTTTGAAGTGGTTCAAAAATCTATTTAATGCTTTCCATTTTAATTCCTACATACAACGATCATTGCTATTCATTAGTTAAGGAATTAAAAAAACAAGCTGACGAATTGAATATTGTATACGAAATCATCGTACAAGATGATGCGAGTAAGCTTTATTTTAATGAAAATTCAGATATAAATAATTTACCCAATTGCCGTTTCGAACGTAACCAACAGAACGTAGGCAGAACTAAAAATCGGATGATATTGGCTGAAAAAGCATCCTTCGATTTGATACTTTTCCTGGATGCAGATGTTTTACCAGAAAAAGCTACTTTCCTTTCTGAATATATTGATTACCATCAAAAAAATAAAAATTCAGTCATTTTTGGGGGGTATAAGTACCACAACGAACAGCCTGAAAAATCGAAAATCTTACGATATAAATATGGTAAATCTCGAGAAGAGAAACCAGCTGCAGTTAGAAGTAAAAGACCCTTTTCTTTTGTATTCTCAGGAAACATGCTGCTTAGTAAACCCTTGTTTTTGAAAACAAATTTTTCACCAAATGTGAATTTATATGGCATGGATTTGTTTTTTTCCTATCATTTATATCAAATCGGTGCCAAAATCAATCATATTGACAATGCTATTTTTCATTTGGGACTAGAAGTAAACAAAGTCTTTTTTGAGAAAAATTTGGAAAGTGTTTCCAATAGAAAAAAATACTTAGCCGATAAAAAAGGAATCTCAAAGATAAATCCCCTACTGAAATATTATCTCATAATAAAAACATTGAAATTAGATCCATGGGTTTATTGGATATTCCAGAAATTTGAAACAAAACTCAAAAAATCAATCTTGAGCGATGATCCAAACCTACTTTCAATGGATTTATACAGATTGGGTTATATTTGTAAAAAAAATTAGTCCATGGCTTTCCTCTCAGTTGTCATTCCGCTATATAACAAAGAAAACTTCATCAAAGATACTGTTGTAAGTGTTTTCAATCAGACGTATTCTGATTTTGAATTATTGGTAATCGATGATTGTTCGACAGATAACAGCTACAAAATAGTATCTCAATTTGTTGATCCTAGAGTATCAATCATTTCACACAAAACAAACAAAGGACTATCCGCTTCTAGAAACACCGGAATAAAAAATTCTACTTCTAATTACATTGCATTTTTGGATGCCGATGATCTTTGGAAACCTCATTTTCTAGAAGAAATAGTACATTTGATAAAAACCTTTCCTGAAGCATCCCTGTTCGCTACAAATTATGAAGAAATAATTGATAAAAAGGTAATTCTAGCGGCGAATAACGGTGCTGAAAAACTCAAAAAACACTTAATAATTTTAGATTATTTCAAGAATAGTTTACAACAACCTTTATACTGCCCTTCAAGTTTATGTGTTAAGAATAAAGTATTTGATAAAATTGGATTATTTAATGAAACGATTACTTTTGGAGAAGATGTCGATTTCAATATCAGAGCCAATCTGAATTTTAAATTGGCCTATTCAAACTGTAAACTTATTCAGTACAGAACAATATCTGAAAACCAAATTACACAAAGCAATCTTAGTTCGAAGACTCTGACTGATTTTGATTACTACGAGAAAGAATATCCATCAGACATTTCATTAAAAAAATTCTTGGACTTCCAACGTTACACGAAAGCAAAAATGTATAAAATGGAAGGAAATAGTGCGAAGTATCATCAACTAAGAAAAGGCATTTCTCTTTCAAACCTGAATTGGAAACAAGTGATTCTACTGTATCTTCCAACTTATTTTTTAATTAAAATAAAAGATTGGAAGCAACAAAAACTTAAAAAAGGAAAAAGATTTACTTCGTACAATTAGATTTAAAAACCTCAAAATCACGAATATAATCCTCCTCATCGAATAAATCGGAAGCCAACACCAAACAAACAGCTCCCGAAGAAAAATTGTCTAATTCACGCCAAACATTGGTTCCAATTAACAATCCTTTATCGGGCTTATTCAATGTAACCTTTTGAACCGTAGTTCCGTCATTCAGAATCACATCAAAACTTCCTGAAAGCGCTATCAAAAACTCTTCTTGATTTTTGTGGGAGTGCCCTCCTCTTCGTGCAGAACTTGGCACATCAAACAAATAATACACTCTTTTAAAACCGAACGGGAGCGTATCTCCTTCTATAATAGCAAGATTTCCTCTATGATCAAGAATTTTAGGAATGGATATAAGTTCTGTTTTCATCTTATTTATTTAATATAGCAAGCCAATCTGCACCGATTTTATCCAATGAAAAAGCGGACACACTTTGCTTTGAATTTGCCTTGCAATGTAAATAGAATTTTTCATTTTCTACCATCTCATTTAAAGCGTCAGTCATTTTTTGTGGGTGCTGATTTTCTACCAACAATCCGTTTTCTCTATTTTGAATGATTTCATTTGGCCCCGAATCGCAATCATAAGAAACAACAGGTGTTCCTGTCGCAAGACTTTCAATCAAAACCATTGGAAACCCTTCGTTTTTACTAGTTAAAACCGTGAATAAGGCGTTTTTATAATAAGAAAATGGATTTTGTTTGCGTCCAAGAAACACAACCTGCTCTTGAAGATGTAAATCGTGAACGAGTTGTTTTAATTCAATCAAAAGAGCACCATCACCCATAATCAGCAATTTGATTCCCTTTGATGGTAAAATGGATTTGTGGAAGCAAGAGATCAAGACATCAAACTGTTTGATGTTGTTTTTCAAACTACCTGCTGCAAGTATGTAGTTGAAATCGAGATCTTCATCACCATCTAGTTCATTTTCAATTTCGGTAAAATCCATCGGGTTATAGATCGTACAGATATTTGTAAACCCATACTCGGAAGTAATTTTAGATTTAATTTTATCTGAAACCGCAACAAACTTACTTTTTGAATAAATGAACCTTGCGAGCAATTTATTTTTAGGAACATACAATTGCGTCATAAAACTATGCACCCAAACAATTAAAGGCGCATTATAAATCCATTTGGCAATGATCCATTCTTGTAAAAAATGATGTTTAACTCGCGCATCAATAATGTAATCAAAGGTGTTTCTTCTGAAAAATTGATGCATTTTCCAAAACCTAAAAAATCGATTAAACAGAGATTGATCGTTCTTCAACAGCCCCATATTAAAAAGGCTGCCTGAATAGGAATATTCAATTTTGTCCAATACCGTTAGATGATGCACCTCAAAATTATGATCCTCCAAATAGTGCGACAATAAAGCCGCGCAACGCTCTGCTCCTCCTGTAGCCAATTGCTCAGAAACGATACAAACAGATTGATTAATTTTTGGAGGAGTGTTCAATTTTTTAACTATTTTAGCAACAAATATAAGCAATAAGTGAGAATATTATTAATTGGTGAATTTAGCAGATTACATAATTCCTTAAAAGAGGGATTAATCGCCAATGGACATGAGGTATTGTTAGTATCAAATGGAGATGGTTTTAAGAATTACCCCAGTGATATTTCCACTAGAGCAACTTTCTGTGCGGGTTCTATTGGCTCATTTATCAAAAAAATGGTGTTTCGCCTTTTTCAATTTGATTTAATGAAGTTCGAGCATGGCGTTCGGTTTTATTTCCACTTAAATCAATTAAAAAACTTTGACGTAGTACAATTCATCAATGAAAGCGCCATTCAGACCCAACCTGCTTTTGAACGGTATTTGATTAGCAAAATCGTTTCCAATAACAAAAAATGCTTCTTGCTTTGTTGCGGACCCGATTATCTTGTTACGCAGTATTTGGTTTCCAAAAAAGAGCGGTATTCCATCATGAATCCTTATTTTGAAAAGGAAGAATCAAAAAAGGAGTACCGATTTATTTTTGACTTCCTCTCTAAAGGACATATAAAATTGCACGAATTTATCTACAGCCAAACAAAAGGTGTCCTTGCATCCGATATAGATTATCACTTACCACTTAAAGGTCATGATCATTATTTAGGACTTATTCCCAACCCAATCAATACGACCAAAAACCCATATATTACACCTATTTTTGAAGGTACAATTCGTATTTTTTTGGGAATCAATCGAAGTACCTATTATACCAAAGGCATTTCTTTTTTTGAAGAAGCTTTAACAATCATCCAGAAAAAATACGGCCCACTCGTTGACATAACCATAGCCGAAAATGTACCTTACGGAACCTACATTAAGCAATACAATTCGTGCCATATTTTGCTCGATCAAGTGTATGGATATGACCAAGGCTATAACGCACTTGAAGCGATGGCAAAAGGTAAAGTAGTTTTTACTGGTGCGGAAAAGGAATTTTATGAATATTACAATTTGCATGAAAAAGTAGCCATCAACGCATTGCCGTCTGTTGATGAAATTGTCGAAGAATTATCCAAATTAATCGAAAATCCTAAAGAAATTGAAGCGTTGGGACTAAGAGCAAGAGCGTTTGTTGAAAAACACCACCAACATCTTATGATTGCTGAGAAATACCTGCTTGTATGGAATTCCAATTAAGGAACATTTTTCTGAACAGTACAAGTACAACAATTAAAGTTATACAATTCGCATAAAAATAAGCTTGAACAACCGATTTAGCACCTTCTTGGTTTAATAAAAAATAACTGAGACCCAAATAAGCTGCATTAAAAACACTTTCAATCAGGAAATATTTTTTTAACATCGTTTTTACCACTACCTGAAACCCAAAGGCTAGCGTTACTATTTTGACAAAATCTCCTGCCAATTGCCAAATCAAGATATTGTTCATAGGCTCAAAATCGGCACTAAAAGCGATGAGAATAATGTATTCTTTTAAAAAATAAACGCTAGCAAGTAAAAAGAATACCAACGGAACAAGTACTTTGAAATAAGAAGCCAACTCCAATTTGAATTCATATTCACTCTTTAACGAGGCTAATTTTGGCATGTAGTACATGGTCAAACCTGAACTGAAAAACACCATGTAAAAATTAGAGAATCTATTCAGTGCATCCCAAATACCAGCTTCCTCAATCGAATAGTGCTGAATGATTAATTTCCGAATAACGATTAATGTTAATGGCGCCAGTATAGCACTGAACAACGCCATAAAAGAAAAAGTAGTGAGACTTGCAAGTACCTTTTTATTGACCTCTTTGTGTATTTTAAAATTGAATAATAAGCGTTTTTGGTACAAAAAAACCAAAGTAATCAAAAAGAAAATCAATTCACCAATTGCCACTGAGAGCAAACCTCCCATAAGTTGGCGTTTCCAAATCAAGACAGCAGTAGAACAAAAAATCAGAATATTCGAAATAATTTGTATGAATACAATGGTTTTAAATTTTTCATAGCCATTAAAAATAGCCAACCAAAATACATTCAGCACCATAAAAGGCAAGCAAAGCATGAACAATTTGATCGTAAAAGAAAAAATAGGAGTATAAAATAAAAAGGTCGAAATGGAATTTGCAAACAAAAGTCCCAAAGAGGCAATGACAACAGATAAGAGCATGAACACCCAAAAGAAAGTACTGTAAATTCGAGATAATTCCTCTTTATTTTGTTTGTGCTCAACCACCAATTTCACGATGGAATTGTTGATTCCAATGGTAGAAATGGATTTGGTCATTGCAGAAAAATTTCGAAAACTTCCCAACATTGCCATACCAGAAGTCCCTAAAAAAATCGAAATGATCTTTGATGAAAAAACACCGAGCAACATACTAATTCCGATCGAAATGGAATTAATGGATAAAACCTTTAGTAAAACACTCTTTTTAATTAGTTTGAACATTCTATTTCTCTAATAAACTTGGCTGGATTTCCGGCAAACACACTGTTTTTGGGAATGTTTTTGGTTACAACAGAACCATTACCAATTACTGAATTTTCACCAATAGTAACCCCTTTCAATAAGGTAACATTGGAACCAATAAATACATTTTTCTCGATTAAAACCGAAGCAGGTTTTGAATTATCATTTCGATTGTTTGGGTCAATATTGTGTCCGTCGTTATCAATGATTGAACAATTATATCCGATCAAAACATGATCTTGAATTTCAATTGAACTAAGTGCCGAAGCCGAAAAATTATTATTAAGTGAAACGTTGTTACCAATTTTAATAACACTTTTGGGTGATCGGGCTTCCAAATAGCAATAATGGGAATAAAAAAATGGAGAAGATACGACACCAATTTGTACATTATTACCAAATTGGATGGTTCCCTCACCTTTCATTAACAAAGGGTGAAATAATTTTGGTTTACCTATGACCTTCCTACAATCGGATAGAAATTGATATTTTAAGAGACGTAATGTTATAAATAGAAACTTTTTCATCAAAATAATAGTTAATAGGCATTAATGATTCGGATCACTTCTTCTACTTCATCTTCATTTAAAACAGGGCTGATCGGAATACTTAAAACCTCACGATGCATTTTTTCTGTAATTGGAAAAGATCCTTGATTGATGTCTGCTAGTGCTGTTTGCTGGTGCGGCGGAACCGGATAATGGATCATTGTTTGAACACCGTTTGTATTTAAGTATTGACTTAAGTTATCTCTGTCAATAGACTGAATAACAAAAAGATGAAAAACATGACTATTCAAGTTTTCACAATAGGGCAACTTGATTTTTTCATTATTAATCTCCGATAAATAACGCGATGCGATCGTCTGTCTTCGGGTATTTTCGATGTCTAAATTTGGGAGTTTTACATTTAAAAAAGCGGCCTGAATTTCGTCTAATCGAGAATTTACCCCTTTCCTTTCATTATGGTATTTTACTTCCGAACCATAATTTCTGATCGATCGAAGCACTTTTGCAAGTTCATCATCATTGGTTGTAATTCCACCAGCATCACCCAACGCACCCAAATTTTTACCTGGATAAAAACTAAATGCAGCTGCATCGGATAGATTGCCCGCTTTCACTCCGTTGGCATCCTTGGCGCCATGTGCTTGTGCAGCGTCTTCCACAACCAAAAGTTTGTATTCTTCTGCAATGCTTTGAATTTGTTTCATAGAAGCTAGTTGACCATACAAATGCACCACCAGAATGGCCTTGGTTTTTGGGGTGATTTTATCCAAAATCAACTCCGGATCAATCGTGTACGTTCTTTCGCAAGGCTCTACCAAAACAGGAACCAATCCAGCTTCTAAGATAGCCAATATCGAAGCGATATAGGTGTTTGCAGGAACAAGTACCTCATCACCTAACTCTATTTTTCCGAGTTGAATGTACGATTTAAAAATGAGCGTCAATGCATCCAAGCCATTCCCTACCCCAATGCAATGCTTTGTACCGCAATACGTGGCAAAATTGCTTTCAAACGAACGTACTTCATCCCCTAGAATGAACCAACCTTTATCCAGAATCTCATTCAACTTTAATTGAAAAGGAACTTGATAAGCCGCATTAATCTTTTTCAAATCTAAAAAGGGAATCATATCAGTACTTGTTCTAAAAGTGAATAATTCTTAGTCTCGATTTCGTAAAAATTCTGAACAATCGTTCGTGCACCAAAAGACTCTTTCCAATAGTGAAGGCTTTCATTCAATGACAATCCGTGGTTTTCATTTGAGGGTCCAAAATCAAAATAACGTGGTTGTACATCCCATTCTTGATTTATCAAAAAGTGATACAAATAATCCAATCCTCCATACTGATTATTAAACTCTTTATTTCCGGAAATATATTGTGGATGAATGGCATTTTCTGTAATAAAAACAGTCACTCCACCAATAATTCTATCTTCAAAATAAACATTGAACTGCTTGATCTGATCTGGGAATCTCGACTTTAATAAGGTAATTTCCTCAAGAGTATGCACGGGTTTTACACCAAATCTTTCTTGTAAATTCGGAATAAGTAATTGGTTCCAAAAATCAGTAAAATCGGTAACTTCTTTAATGACTAAATTAAGTTGAGTTCCTTTATCAACGCCTCTTTTTCTAATTCTCGAGACAGGAATTTTATTGTTTAGATCAACCACTGCCAAAGCGTCTCTTCGGTCTAATTTAGCTTTTAAAATAAAGGCAATGTATTCCATTTCATCCGCCGGAACCGTATTGTAAATGACAGGAATGACCTTCAATTTTAAATAATGGATACCGTTTTCATTCAAAAAAATCAAAAGAGCGTGCATCAAATGAACTACCTCTGTGAGATGCGTTTGAACGAGCAATACCAAACCGCCATAGGTTAAACCTTGATGTGAGTACAAGGTGTCTTGCACTTTATTTGCGGGAAAAATTGCGGTTATGTTTTGATTTTCATCTAATAGTAATAAAGAAAAATCTTCAAATCGATCCGCATGGTACTCCATGAAATCTCTATGAAATAAAAACGTACTGTTTTTTGCTTCATTGACGAATGAATTCCATCGTGAGAAATCACTTTTTTGATAGCGTTGAACCGTAATTTTTTTCTTCATAAACCTATTACTTTATTTTACATTAATATTGGTTTGATGAAAGGTAGCTCAGGCAGCCATTTTCATACATGTAAAATAAAAACATTGGAAAATTACGCTTTTATTTTTCAAATCAAAAAATAAATCATGAAATTTAATCACTAAGTATAAATTACAAGCAACCTAAAACCCAGAAAAGGCGACAACTCAAACTACTCTTGCAATTTCATCCAAGAGTTTGGAATACGTAATTTGATGCGAATATTTATTTAAAATTTGTACTTTTACCACATAAAACAACATCGGTTTGAAACAAATAACATCTGTACAGAATCCGTTTATAAAATCCATCATTCAATTACAAGAAAAAGCCAAGGCTAGAAAGCAATCAGGTCTTTTCATTATTGAAGGTAGGAGAGAAATTCAATTAGCAATAAAAGGAGGATACCAGATAGAACAGCTTCTTTTTTTGCCGGAAATGATTGCAAAAGAAGAGCTTCTATTGATTTCCAAAAATGCAGTAGAACTCATCGAAATTTCAAAAGAGGTCTATCAAAAAATCGCATACAGAGACACGACGGAAGGTGTTATTGCTGTGGCGCATGCCAAGTCTTTTCTACTATCCGATTTACAACTTAGCGAGAACCCATTGATCTTAGTTGTTGAAAGCATTGAAAAACCAGGCAATCTTGGCGCAATGCTTCGAACCGCCGATGCAGCTCATATTGATGCTGTGCTGGTAGCAGATCCAAAAACCGACCTGTACAACCCCAACATGGTTCGCTCTAGTGTTGGTTGCTTATTTACCAATCAAATCGCTGTTGGAACAACCGATGAAATCATTGATTTTCTTGAAGCGAACTCCATCTCATTTTATAGTGCAACATTACAAAATTCAACTTCTTATCATACCCAAGATTATACCCTACCCACAGCATTGGTTGTAGGAACAGAAGCTACAGGATTAACTCAAAAATGGAGAGATCGAGCGACCCAAAACATCATCATTCCGATGCAAGGTGAAATTGACAGCATGAATGTTTCTGTAGCGGCAGCAATATTATTATTTGAAGCAAAAAGACAAAGAGAATTCAAATAAAAAACCATAAATAATATTGTAGTTAAGCGAAAAAGTGTTATTTTTAGGCATTAGAAGTATCCTACATATGACAGATATAGAAATTGAAAAGGAAAACAAAGCGATTGCACGAGAATACAAAGAATTGCTTCGTATCAGTTACCAAACCCTGAGTCAGGAGGACAAACAATTAATCCGAAAAGCGTTTGATGTTGCAGTAGATGCACATAAAGACCAAAGAAGAAAATCGGGAGAGGCCTATATATTTCATCCCATAGGTGTTGCAAAAATTGTAGCTTCTGATATTGGATTGGGCCCTACAAGCATTGCAGCAGCATTGATGCACGATGTGGTAGAAGATACCGACATAACCGTGGAAGATATTGAACGCATGTTCAATCCAAAAATTGCCCAACTCGTAGCTGGATTAACCAAAATATCCCAGGTTCAGAAAGATTTAAACGTTTCGATGCAAGCGGAAAACTTCAGAAAAATGTTATTAACCCTGAACGATGATGTTCGGGTAATTCTCATTAAAATAGCCGATCGATTGCACAACATGCAAACGATGGACTCAATGCCCGAGTACAAGCAGATCAAAATAGCTTCTGAAACCCTATACATCTATGCGCCACTCGCCCATCGCCTTGGTTTGTATAACATCAAAACACAATTAGAAGATTTAGGACTTAAATACACCGAGCCCAAAATATTCAATGAAATTGTCAGCAAAATAAAAGAAACAAAAGAAGAGCAAGATGCATACATTGCATCGATTTCTGAAATATTAAAATCATCCCTTTTACAAGAAGGCGTTGACTTCATCATCAAAGGCAGACCCAAATCTATTTACTCCATACGTCGAAAAATGGGGGCTCAGAATGTAACATTCGAACAAGTATATGATAAATTTGCTTTGCGAATCATCTACAAATCGAACCTACATGATGAAAAGTTTCTAGCTTGGAAAATCTATTCCATCGTAACGGATCATTACAGACCGAGTCCGAGTCGACTTAGAGACTGGATTTCTTCCCCAAAATCTACCGGATACGAAGCACTACACATAACCGTTATGGGACCAAAAGGTCGTTGGGTAGAAGTTCAGGTACGAAGTGAAAGAATGGATGAAATTGCAGAAAAAGGGTACGCTGCACATTACAAATACAAACAAGGAGCGACCGAAGAAAGCGGATTGGATGTTTGGCTGAATTTACTTAAGGAAGCACTGGAAAACTCGGAAACCAATGCCGTTGATTTTGTTGAAGATTTCAAAATGAACCTGTATTCGAAAGAAATCTTTGTCTTTACTCCAAAAGGAGAAATAAAATCCCTACCCAAAGGCGCTACCACATTGGATTTTGCTTTTAGTATACATTCCGAAATTGGAATAAAAACAAGAGGGACCCGAGTAAACGGAAAATTAGTTCAATTAAACCATGAATTAAAAAGTGGTGACCAAGTAGAAATTATTACATCTGCCAATCAAAAACCTACCATAAACTGGCTTGAATACGTAACCACCTCTAGAGCGAAAACAAAAATCAAAAACGTTCTAAACGAAGATACCAAAAAAATTGCGGAAGAAGGAAAAGAACTTCTCACCCGAAAATTGAAACACCTCAAAATTACATTGAGTGAAAGTGTGGTCAATGAATTGGTTGGCTTTTTCAAATTAAAAACAAGTTTAGACCTCTTTTACCGTGTGGGTGCTGGAGCGATCGAAAACCAACAATTGAAAGATTTTGCAGCCCAAAAAAGCAACACGCTGATTAATTTTTTCAAAAATAAAATCAAGCGAAGCGGAGCGACCAATCATGAAATTGACAAACCTGAAATAACCAGTAATTTTGATTTATTGGTATTTGGAAAAGAACAAGACCGATTGGATTACAAATTATCATCTTGCTGTAATCCTATTCCGGGCGACGAAGTGTTTGGATTTGTTACCATCAATGAAGGAATCAAAGTACACAAAAAAGACTGTCCGAATGCGATCAGTTTGCAATCTAATTATGCCTACCGAGTTATGCAGGCCAAATGGATCGATTCGTCGCAGCAAGAGTTCAAAGCAATTTTGAACATTACGGGAATGGACTCTTTGGGACTTACCAACGAAATTACAAAAGTGATTTCGAATCAAATGAACGTAAACATACAAAGCTTGAACTTACAAGGTGAAGCCGGTATTTTCAAAGGACAAGTAACAGTTATTGTAAAGAACAATGTCATCCTCAAAAAATTAATTGAAAACATTAAAAAAATTGATGGGGTAGATAAAATCTCAAGAGTATACAACACCTAATTGTTATTGACATTTGGTTTTAATAACTTTTAAAACTTATGTTTTAAAACCTTAAACAAAAAAATTATCTTTGCAACATTATGACATTAATAGCTACCGATAACAGTAAAAATCAAGACATTGTAAAAAACGTTTTTACCTTGTACCTTGAAACGAATGGACATAGAAAAACGCCGGAACGTTTTGCAATTCTTCAAGAAATTTATAATTCGGAAGAACATTTTGATATCGAAAATTTGTACATCAAAATGAAAAACAAAAACTACCGCGTTTCACGTGCCACTCTGTACAATACTATTGAGTTATTACTGGATTGTGGGTTGGTTCGTAAACATCAATTTGGACAAAATCAAGCACATTATGAAAAGTCTTATTTTGACAAACAACACGATCACATCATCCTAACAGATACAGGAGAAGTTATCGAGTTTTGCGACCCTAGAATCCAAACCATAAAACAAACCATAGAAGAATTGTTTGGCGTAGAAATACACAATCATTCTCTCTATTTTTATGCCACTAAAAAATAAAATTTAATAAACCATTATAAACGAATCGAAAGAGACGTTTCAACAACAAACAACAACACAATGACTGTAGATTTACTACTAGGATTACAATGGGGAGACGAAGGAAAAGGCAAAATCGTCGACGTACTTACTTCAAAATATGATATTATTGCTCGCTTTCAAGGAGGACCCAATGCAGGTCACACATTAGAATTTGACGGAATAAAACATGTATTGCGTACCATTCCATCTGGAATTTTCCATGAAAACAACATCAACATCATCGGAAACGGAGTGGTAATTGACCCAGTCGTTTTCAAATCTGAAATTGATGGACTCGCAAAATTTAATTTAGATATCAAATCAAAATTAATCATCTCTAGAAAAGCGCATTTAATTCTTCCTACCCATCGTTTATTAGACGCTGCTTCTGAAGCTTCTAAAGGAAAAGCTAAAATTGGTTCTACTTTAAAAGGAATTGGACCAACTTATATGGACAAAACAGGAAGAAATGGTATTCGTGTAGGAGATATTGAATTGGCAGATTTCAAAGATAAATACCGTGCTTTAGCCAACAAACACGAAGAAATGATCAAATTCTACGATGTTGATATTCAATACAATTTGGCAGAATTAGAAAAAGAATTTTTTGAAGCCATCGAAGATCTGAAAAAACTAGATTTTATCGATAGTGAAGAATATTTAAACCAAGCACAAAGAGCTGGAAAATCAATTCTATGCGAAGGAGCACAAGGATCTTTATTGGATGTAGATTTTGGAACC
>JACCDN010373633.1_pt1 | contig 38232 bp, 39 predicted proteins | sample 7441691 | NCBI WGS metagenome assembly JACCDN01 (sample SAMN15323439, study PRJNA562643) | freshwater metagenome | isolation source: river surface water | place: USA:Blue River Watershed | collected 2017-08-16
CTTACTGTTTTAGGTGGGCAAGGTAGTTTTATTTTTGCAATTTTAGGTTCTATTCTTTTTGAATTGTTCCAAAATGTTTTGCAAAGATTAATCGCGACTTCTTCCGCCGCCCATAAGTCTTAGAACCATTAAAAATAGGTTAATGAAGTCGAGATAAAGAGTAAGAGCACCCATTACTGTTGCCTTATTTTTTTCCTCTTCAGTTCGAACATTCATTCCAATCATCTTAATTTTTTGCGTATCGTAAGCAGTAAGTCCGGCAAAAATTAAAAGTCCAACTAAACTATAAACTAATCCTGCAACTCCACCCATCATGCTTGGAAAAAATAAAGCGAGGATTGAATAACCAATCATTCCGAATAATCCCATCGCACAGAATGATCCAACTGGGCCTAGATCTTTTTTAGTCACATAACCAAAAATTGAAAGACCAGCAAAACCAGTTGCTGTTGTGAAGAACGCACTGTGAATACTTGATTGCGTATAAACTAGAAATAGTGTTGAAAACGTAACTCCGTTTAACAAAGCATAAAAAATAAAAATCCCAAATGCAACTGGTGTTGAAATTTTGTTAATAAATCCACTTAATCCAAAAACCATGGCGATTTGAGCAATCATTAATCCGTAAAATAAAATTGGATTTTTTACAATTGACATTACAAGTTCAGGCATTGATCCCAGGTAGCTAGAGATAAAAGCTGTACATAAGATACCAATGGTCATCCATTGATAAACTCTTGTCATAAAAAGTGATTTTGTCGCAACTTCGAGTTGTGATCTAGTTTTCGTTGATGATGTGTTCATATAAAACTCCTTGTTTTATAATTTTATTTTAGCATAATGCTGGAATATTATACAAATTGTTGTGGTTCAATCAAACATTTTAATATGCGCACGCCAATTGCTTACTTAGTAAGCGTTTAATGAATGAAATTTAAGTGATTACGGTCAAATGCAGAGTTGCTTTTTTTACCCTGTCAAGTACACAGTTCAAATTTAAGTAGACTACGACAAAATTCACTATAGATTTTTTGAAGAAGTGGTTAAAGGATGAGATGTACAATTGTTTTTATAAATTTCATGCAGACTGCTCATGTTTAAAAATATTTGATCAAATTCAGAAGCTACTAAACATCCATTTTTATAATCCTTATTAATAAAATAAGCCATTGAAAGAGTATTCATTGCATGAAAATTGTTAGGAGATTTAGATAAAATCTTTTTAAGTGTATCAATCGCTTGCGTAGTATTCTTCTGTTCTAACTCAAGCTCAGCTTTTCTGATACATGCTCTCCAATTTTCTGGAAAAATATTGCAGGCAAAAGTTATATCATCTAAATAGTAATAGGATCGATATTCTAAAAAATAGGAAATTGAGCAAATTGAAAAAATAATAAAAACAATGCAGAACACTGCATGTCTTGCAAAAAAGACTATTTTTTTTTTGAGAATAATGCGAGTCTTTTTATAAGTAAGAGTTGATAAATACATTCCTAAAAAAATCGAAAACAAATAGAAATTAATGGCTGTTTCCAGAGGAAAAGCAAACATTGCGTAAACAGAAAAAAGAGCAAAGTATGAAATCGATAACTCTTTTAGGATTGTTGGTTGGAATTGATCAAAAAATACAGTATAGATTAGAAGTAGCAACCCCATAAAACTTATAAAGCCTCCCTCTACAATTAATTCCAAATAGCCATTGTGAGGAGATTTGATAATGATTTCTTTTGTTGACTCAATGTCATTGCTCCAAGAATTATGATAACGAACATAATTAAATTCAAAATTTCCAGGGCCAATACCCCATATGTTGTCTTTAATCATGTACAGGGTATTTCCCCAACGAGAAATTCTAATTTTAGCAGAACTGTATGTTATATTTTTGGCGCTCTCAGAGGTATTTTTAGTTTCATTAAAACTAATTTTCACTGTGCCTTTATTGGTTTTATAAAAAAATTGAGAGATGGGAAGAGAGATACAAGATAGAATAATTATTGAACATAAAAAAAATATTTTTTCCTTGGATAGAATTTTTCGTTGTCTAAAAAGGCAATGAATACTCGAAATCACGACTGCCACCCAAACAGTCCGGCATAATGTAGTAGCAATAATTACTATCGTTACGAGCAATGGTATTAAAAGAAGTATGGTGGTAATTTTATCTCTTAATTTTTTCTTTGTTAATAAAAAAAATTGGACTATGTAAGAAACTCCACAAAATTCAGCTAGGAAATTTCTGTTTCCGAAATAAATATTCAAAAGATTATTTGAGTCAAGAGAGAAATTAAACTGATCTTTTTTTACAAGAAAGGTAGCGAAAACAACAAAAATAGAAAAAATTAATACTAGGTTTAGTGTTGTGATGATTTTCCTTGAATTTTGTAATGATAAAAAAAAACTTGTTCTGACTATTTGAATTCCACATATTAGGCTAAGCGTTTGATTCCAATAATTGTAATTTAAATTTGCAAAAATACTTATAAAGTATCCAATCAATATTAAGGCAAAACCTATTAGGATTTTTTTATTAGAAGGAAGATATATTTGATAATCACTTCTGCTCTTTATGAGTATGATTTCACTAATCAATAAAAAAGTGGAAGTTGCATGTAGTAAAAACCATTTTGTATAAAAATACTTTAAGGAAAATAAATCCAAGTCTGCAAAAGCAAGTATTGGTATTGTCACAATCATGAAGCCGACAAAAATCATCTGTTTCTGGGTAATTTTGTCTCTCATTTATACCTTGATAAAAAAATTGATAAGACTTACTATAGCATAAGAATCTTGTGATTTAATAATGAGGTACATCGTGAACCGTAAATTCTTACATACCTGTATTGCTCTAGTTGTGATTTCTCATAGTGTTTACGCGAGAAGAGGCTATCCGGAAGGAAGCTACACAGAAGATCTATATTTTATAGATACTCAAGGAAAAAAACATCCAGCTCAAGCAGCTTTTTATATTATTGGTTCTGATGGAAAAAGACGCTATGTTGAAGGAAGTTCAGCTGAAGGGTATATTGAAAGTGATAATTATTTTAAATTGCCTGATGGAAGAAAAAACTATCCTGAAGGTAGTTATGTGGCCCATGGACTTATCGACATGAGCCAAGCGATTATTGATTGCGATGTGGAGAGATCTGTATCTATCGAATGTCCTGAAGGTGTTTATAAATTCGTTGGGCCAAGTTCTTACACGAGAAAGGTCAAGTCCATTATAGATGCCTTGCCTGGTATGAAGGAAGATAAGAGTAAGAGCAACAGTAAGTAGACTAAAAAAAATCAGACTATTTCGGTTGTGGAAGCCTTCATGGTCTTTTACTGTCTCCTAGCACTGATAAATTGAAAACTCATTTTTTCTACACGTAAAGCTTGTCGAATAAAAATTCCACCTTTTTCAAGATAAGATTTACATGCTTGACTCATTGATGAGTGAACCCAATCTGAAAATGCTAAATCATTTAAGTATTCGATAGAAGCTTTTTCAATATGAACAGTAATGTTTTTAACAAAGTTAGTGTTAGATTTAAGTTTGAAAACAGGTGTTCCATTAGCTGCTAATACATCTACATCTGCATTTGCTTCCAATGTTATTTTTTTTACTATTTCTGGCAAGGTAGCATCTGTTTTTTCAATTAGGCCCGTGGGCATGTCATTTATATTTGAAGGGAAGCAAGTTTTTGCAGGCGCAATTAAACTAACCTTATTAGCAGTTGAGCCTTTTTTATGTGCGCACCAACACCAATATCGGCCATAGGTTGCAGAAATGGTATGTAACCTTGTTTTAAAATAAAATTGTTATATTGTTTTTGAGGATTGCAACTAGTGAAAAAACATGCAGTGAAACCTAAAATAATAAATCAATGTATTTTTAATTGCATAAGTTCTCCAATTATTGTTAATCTCAAATATTTGAATTTTCTTTAATTGAAGTAAATTGATCGGATAATTACTTAAAATTCCAAAGATGATCTTTGAACTCGCCAAGAGTCATTGAGCGTAAAAATAAACTGCGAAGTGCTTCTTTGTTCTCATAATCATCAAAAAGATTAAGAGAAAAGGATTTAAATCTTTTAAGAAGTACATGATCGCTCCAGCCTACTTCTCTAAACTCCTTTTCTAATGTTTCGAAGTAAAGTTGCAGATAACCTTTTCTTTCATACAATAGAAATGTTTCATCAATTGAAGCACCATCCTCAATATGTTCTTTGTAGATTTTAGCAAGCCACGGTGTTTTCATGGCCGATCTTCCAAACATCACTCCATAACATTTCGTATGATCAAAAATATTTTCGATATCTTCGGGAGTCCAAACATCACCGTTTCCAATAACTGGAATTTTAACAACTTCATTGGCGCGTTTTATATAATCCCAGTTTGCACGCCCTTTATAAAGCTCATCGCGAGTTCGGCCATGAATGGTAATGGCCTCGACACCTTCGCCTTCTAGTAAGCGCAGAGTCTCTTCAAAATTTTTATCATCGCGATAACCCACACGTATTTTAACGGTGAAGTGCCTCGAAAATTTTTGTCTGAAAATTTTTACGATACTTAAAAGCTCTGAATGATTAGATAGTAAATAAGCACCTCCTCCATTAGAGTTTACAGTATGTGAAGGGCAACCAACGTTTAAATCAAGATGAGGAAAACCCAGGCCCGCGATAATTTCAACTGCCTGTTCATTTTGGGCACGAGCACTAGTTAATACTTGATAAGCAGTCTTTTTTAAAATTTCTTTGTCGCCATATTGTCTCTTTCCAAAATGCTCAATGAACATACGTTCATTGATTTTGCCAACGGTTGGTATGCGAAAAAAATCTGTCGAATAATAATCCCATTCCGGAAAAATTTTCTGAATAGCGATACGATATGGCTCGTCGGTCACACCTTCGAGTGGTGCAAAAAGCAAGGAACCTTTCTTGTAGCGCTTAAATTCTTTTTCCAAATCGTGTTCGCCAATAAGTTTAAAAATTGATAGAAATAACGTTATCATTTAGCATTCAATGCACATGATCGTAAACGTGGAAGAAGGGTTATTCGTGGAAAAGAAAAATATTTTAGTCTCAATCATGGTTTTCCTCCGCAACGTAGGTACAGATGGCTTTGAAATTTGGACTCAAAAGCGCTTAGAAGAGGGGCCTTTATACGGAAAAATGGAGTTTCCAGGCGGGAAAATTGAAGCGGGTGAGACTCCAGAAGATGCCGTTCGAAGAGAAGTTCATGAGGAAGTGGGGCTATCGATTTCAAAGGATCAACCGCTACATCTTTATAAGCTTCAGAGTTATAGCACCGATAAAAAAAATATCTGTTTATATGTCTTTTTTGCAGACTTTGATTCCAGGGATTTAAGTGAAGAGGGCTGGTTTAAATTAAATTATGTGTCAAAATCAGCACCATTAAAAGGCATCATTCCTGAAATTAACCATGTTTTTCTTGATGAATTGGCCGTATATATTGAGGCTCAGATTAAAGCAGATACTTGGAAAATTTTAAGAGGAAAATAGTGAACGGACAGAGTCTTGGTGACGTTAAAACATTGGCCCAATTTTTTTTAGTTTCCTTGGCCTTAAGTTTCAATTTGTTTTCACCGCTTGCGAATTCAAAGTTAACTGGCCACGGATTCATGAAACTTATTTCTAATTTAGCAATCGGAGCTTTAGTATTAACCATTATTATCGCTTTAGTTGGTAGTGGTTTTAATTTTACGGATTTAAATGTTGTTATTCCAAGTGCGAGTGCGATTTTATTTTTATTGGTTACACTTTTTCATAATGACCAGAAATCAATTTCAATGTGGCTGATTTATGCTGTAATTAATGTGTTGCTTGGTTTTTTAATTTATCAATACTTTGCTCAAACAAATTTGAAGAATTTTTCTTTTCTGCTGAGTTCAACACTACTTCTTGGAGTGATTACTTATGCAATGGTTTTAGGGCATTGGTATTTAGTAGTTCCAAAGCTTAGCGAGAAGCCTTTAATTAAAGCAGCGCTAATCACATGGGGAATTTTAATAGCAAAAATAATTGCTTCAACTTATGTAATACTTACGAGCATGGACTTTTTTACAGAAGGAACGACACTTGGCTCAGGATACGCCTTTAACTGGGTGATGCTTTTAATGCGTGTTCTATTTGGATATGCAGTGATTTTAGGAATGAGCTATTTTAATTGGCGTCTGGTGTGTATGCGCTCAATTCAAAGTTCAACAGGTGTTCTCTACGCTATGACTTTTTTTGTTTTTATTGGCGAGTTGATTTCAAGTTTTATGTTTTATAATTACGGATTGTTTCTATGATGACAGTTACTTTTGCTTGTAAAAATTGTGGTTCAGCAATCGATGTTTATCCAAGCGCTTCTGCTCATAAAATTGAGTGTGGAGTTTGTAAACACGAAATGGATGTTACCTTCAACGAAAACCATGTAAATGGTATTTTAAAAGAATGCTCATGCTGTGGCCGTAAGGATTTTTATTCGCAAAAAGATTTTAATCGCAAAATCGGAGTCATTCTTTTTGTTATCGCTGCTATTTTATCGATCTGGACTTATGGAATCAGTTTTATTGTTTTATATCTTTTCGATTTGCTCTTATTTAAGAAGCTGGGCTTAATAGCTGTTTGTTATAAATGCCAAACTATTTTTAGAAATGTCACAAATATAAAAGAAATTGCTGGATTCAATCATGAAATGAATGACCGAATTGTTTACTCAGATCATGATTTTGGTGGGAAGCCGTTAGATCACTAAATTGTAAAATCCTAAACTTATGGGTTACAGGTTAAAAAGCGTTGATATTGCCTTAATGAAAGATTAAGCTGTTGAAATGATTGAGCGATTGGACAACGATTGGTCCATCTGTTAGAATATATTGTGTCTTTCTAAATTAAACAAGGATTTATCCCATAGAGCCCCCGTTAGTTTCGTTAATCCAAAACCTCAAAAAAAATAATTAATTTATATGGAATCTATAAGCTTACAGATTTTAGGTCTTCTATTTTGTTTTGTTTCAGCAGCATTTTTTTCTGCCGCAGAAGCTGCATTATTATCAATCGGAGCAGACCGCGCTAGACAGCTCATCGAGGAAGGTGGATCAAAAGGTAAGGCGATGGCCTTTATGATTCTTCGTCCATCAGAACTGCTTGCGACGATTTTAGTTGGAAACAACATTGCTAATATTCTTGCAGGTGCACTTACAACATCACTTGCAACAGCATATACCGGATCTCAAATTGTCGGGATTGCACTAGGGGTAACAACTGTTGTTGTTATCGTGTTTGGAGAGTTATTACCAAAAATGCTTGGACGTACATATGCTGAAGAGTTTTCAGTTGTTGTTATTAGATCACTGCAGGTTTTATTCTATTTATTATATCCGGCCATTAAATCTCTTGTTTGGTTTATTAATTCAATTCTAGGTGAGTCTGCGGAATATACCGGAAGAATGGTTACGAAAGATGATATTGAATTCATGATTCAAAAAGCAGAGAAAGAAAAGACTATCGATTCAAAACAAATTGATCTTCTTTCTTCAATCTTAGAGTTTCCAATGATTAAAGTTAAGGACATTATGATTCCGCGTACGCGAGTTAATTATTTGCAGAAATCGTGGAACTATCAAGAGTTAATGTCTCATATTAAAGAAACCGAAAATAGTAGATATCCTGTTTGTGATGGTGAATTAGAAAATATTGTCGGGTTTTTACATGTAAAGGATTTAGCGTTTGTTGAAGATCGCGATAAGAAGAATTTTAATGTTGAAAAATTATTAAAGGCACCATTTTTTGTTTACGAACATATGAAAATCCAGTCGGTCTTTGATCACATGAATCGTAAGAAAGTTCACTTAGCGTTAGTTAAGGACGAAAACGGAACAGTGGTAGGAATTGTAACCTTAGAAGATATTATTGAAGAAATTTTTGGTGAAATTCATGACGAACACGATGATGTAGAAGAAATTGAAAAGAGTTTAGACGAAGCTAATCTTGTTGATGGTATTACAATATCAGGTGACATTTCCCTGCGCGAACTTTATCAAGATTATGATATTAAAATTCCATTAAACGACAATTACTCTACATTAGCAGGTTTTATTTTAGATATGCTTGGTAACAGTTTTCCTGAAGAAGGTCAGATGATTATTTGGGAAGGATTATCTTTTGACTTAGAAAAAGTTGAGGATTATGTTATTAAAGAAATCAGAATTAAAGATGTTGATGGGGAAAAACATTTTATCTCCAAGAAACACCATGCGGAGTTAGTCGAACAGAGCGATTTAGAAGCGACTCAAACATTGCATGAAGAAGATCGTTCACATAAATAATTAATGAGTTTTTATGAATAAAATATATCCAGTTTGCGTTATCGGTGGAGGCTCTGCCGGAACGATGGCCGTCATTCGTACAGTTCTTAATAACGATGAGACATTATTCTTTGAAGGTGATGCTAAAAATAAAAAGCAATCACGTGCTTTTTGGGTGGCAAAAGTTGAGAATATGCCTGCGCATTTGAATTACAAAAAAGGCATTGCCGAACCCAATAAAGAATCTCTTGAATGGCTTTCAAGTGGAGAATTCAAAGAGAAATTTCATTGGAAAAAAAATATCAGTGTTGTGGATCTTAAGAAAAATGCACAAGATCTATTTGAAATAACCGCCAGCGACGGAAATATCTATCTTTCAAAATTTGTTATTCTGGCAACGGGAGTAATGGACGTTCAGCCTATTATTAATGGTTCAATGAAACCTATTTTACCTTATGCCAATGTACAGTTGGCAGACTATTGTCTGCGCTGTGATGGTCATCATGTGCTAGACAAAAAGGTTGCGGTCTTTGGTCATAACTCTGGAGCACTATGGGTGGCAATCATGCTCTATGAACGTTATAACAATCCAGAAATGTATGTGGTTACCAACGGAAAGCCTATGGAATATGATGATGAGACTAAAAAGCTTCAAGAGCTTTATGGAATTAAAGTTGTCGAGGATGAAGTTTTGGCCATCATCGGAAATGCTAAGGAAAATCGACTTGAAGGTCTAGAGTTTAAAAACAACTCAAAAATTGAAACAGAAATCATTTTTATTTCTCTAGGAATGATTGTTTATAATCAATTAGCACTGAAATTAGGCGCTGCCATCGACGCAAGAGGTTTTGTTCTGACAGATGCTAAGGGCAAAACAAATATTCAGGGTCTCTATGTGGCAGGGGATCTTCGTGCTAACGCTAAAAAGCAAATATATACAGCTTGGGACCATGCTGTCGATTCAGCTGACGACATCAATATCCTTCTTCGTCGTGAAAAACGGCAGACATTGTTATAAGTTATTCAAATACTTTTACCTTGATAGCCTTTGGCTTAATCATCATTCGATCAAGGTAAGCTCCTAATGCTGATTCTGGAGGACATAGAAATTCTCTGGCCCCAGGAATCACTGCTGCCATCATAATATCGACTGCAGAATATCCTGATTTTAAAAAATACTCCTGTTTGGCAACCACAGGCTCAAGTGCCAAGCGCATAACCTCACACTGAGTTTTAATATAATTCAATTCAAATTCTTTCTGTTCAGGGGTTTTACCATCGAGATAAAACATTTTAGCAACCACCGACTCAAGGGTCGCAGTTGAAAAAACCATCCATTGCAAATATTCCGCACGCTCGGGGGAATCCAATTCTGGGGCCATTTTAATTTTGCGATATTTATCGGCAAGATACAAACATACCGCTGCAGATTCATGAACAAGAGTTCCGTTATCATCAAGAGTGGGAACTCGTCCCATCGGATTAATTTTCCTATATTCAGGAGTGTCCATGTCGCCATTTTTCTTAGAAAGAAAAATGTTCTCATAAGGAACTTCTAATTCTTCTAAGAGCCAACGTACACGGTCTGAGCGATCTTGGTAGGCCATTGAATAAAGCTTAATTGGTTGCATCTTTGAACTCCTTATTTGTCGCTCTTAATATCGTCAGGATTATTATCCCACTTAATACAGAAGTTAGCAGTTAAGCTTAGTGGTGACATAATGACTATATAAAAAAGTAATAGTGATTTCATATCAGATTATTTTAGTTATTGAGGTTAACAGTCTATCTTAAGGGGTGTGATACTTGAGTGTTGCTAGTTGAGTAAAAAGGTCAATGATTTCATAAAGTTTGCCCACTTTTGGCTATGTGCAAAAATATGCTAAAATATAGGTCATGGTTAGCAAATCTTTAATATCCAAAAAAACACTATGTCCTCAATGCAATAATCCATCGAAAAAGAATGGATCATTTTTAAGAAAAAGAAGTAGAGCAAAAATTCAAAGGTTCTATTGTGAGCATTGTTCTCTAGCTTTTTCTAAACAATCTAAATCTATCACATCAAGGCAACATAGACCAGACCTCAATGAAAAGATTTTTGAAATGCTTTGCAACGGAGTGGGAGTAAGAAGAATTGCTCAATCTTTAAAAACAACTCCAAAGACAGTTCAAAACAAAATAAAGTTTCTAGCAATCATTTGTGATAGATTTCACAATAACCATTTTATTAATTGGAAAGTAAAACCAAGATTTCAATTTGATGAAATGTGGGCAGTTGAAGGTCGAAGAGAAAATACTTTAACTATTCCATTGGTGGTTGAAAAAGAATCTTATTTTATTGTTTCATCTCGTTCGGCTCACACATATTCAAAAACAGGTATTGCTTCAATCAAGGGATGGAGTGATTTGAAGAGGAAAGCTAAAATTGATATTAGAGACATCATCATTCTTAAAACACTAGATAGAGTAAACAAGATGAAACCAAATGGAAGAATTGTCATGGATACAGATAAAGCAACAATGTATCCATATTTCCTTTCTCAAGTTTTTGGGTCTAGGTTAATTCATAATAGATATAATGCAGGAATTAAAGCAGAAGCCATGAAACTTTTTCCTGTGAATAATACAATGGCTTGCATGAGAGCAGAAATATCAAAAGTAAAAAGAGAAGGCTGGTATCAATCACAAGACAATATGTGGCTTAATGCTCATCTTGCAATCTACACTGTTTATTATAATTATTTTAGAGTTAAGAAATATACAGTTCCTAATAGAGGGTTAAGCATTGTTTCTGGCAGTGGAAAAGTTAAAAAGACTTTTGAATATAAAACTCCTGCAATGAAGCTAGGAATTTTTGATAAGCCAATTTCTTTTAGGTTTTTAATGGATAGTTGCACTCCAAAAGATATTCCAGTTAAAGGTTCAAGTGTTCCGTTGATTGGATATAAGTCTCCACTTAAAAAATCAGCTTAATTCTAAATACATTATTCAGGCAATTGCAATCCAAGCTCAGTAAAAACCTTTTTCACAATGTCTTTTCTTTCTTGGTTAAAGCTTTTGTATTTTTGAATAAATGCTGGAGTTTTAATTGCCTTATCACCATTTTTAACAATATCTCTAATGGTCTGCTCAAATGACTCAAGTTCTTTTTGCTTCTCTGTTTTGTATTGATTAATAGCTTCATTTTTCTTATCAACTTTTCTCTCTAGTTTTTTCTTTTCGTCTTTGTATTTTTCAAGCTTATGTGAAATCTGTTCAAGTTCATTCTCTTTTGCAGTCAAAATCTTTTGCTTCTCCAGTAATGACTCTTGCACTTTTCTTGATTCTTCTTCCGTTTTTATCTTTAAAGAAGAAGCCTCTTCAACTTTTTTACTAACCTCTTCTAATTGTTTTCTATGAGCAATTAATTCGTCTTCTTTTCTTTGTGAGTCTTCTTTTAATGCTTCCGCTTCATTTTTAATTTTATCATTGATAATTTTCTGTTCTTTTAATTCATTCTCTTTAATGGATAATTCTTTTTCTTTCTTTTCAATATTCTCCCTGATTTTTAACAATTCATTTGTTTTTTCCTGAATATCATCTTCAAGTTCTTTCTTTTTGTTTTCCATCTTTTTCTTTTGAATTGCTAACTCTGCTTCCATTTTTGCTTTTGCTGCCTGATAGGCAACTTTTATCCCAAGGTTTTCAACTATGCTTGATAGCAAGTCCATGAACTGTCTAGCAAAGTAGCCAATTAATCCAAATAATCCAGCAAGCATTAATCCAAAAAATAAATAGAATAAATTATTTCCATGGTCAGCAAAAATAATCAACAACTCCTTCACTCTGGGAATAATTGTTGTATTTAACTGTAGTGTTATTTCGGCTACCTTGATTTTATAATCTCCTGCTCCTGATGAACCCAAGAAAAGAATTGGTATGTTCTGCAAGATGTAATATGTTGGCAACAGAATTAACAATCCATAGTTAAATACAGAGCCAACTACTTTTTTAGCTAGTTCTGTCTTGCTTTTCTTTTTGTTCTCATCCATGAAAACTCCATTTTTTATAATAGTGATATTTTTAATAACATTTCATTTTCTTCAATTGATTCTTCGATTTCACTAATCACAGTTTCTTGATTTTTAGCCACTTCTTCTTTTTTTGAATTTTTCTTATTTTTAATCTCATTAACCAACTGCTCATCATAAGAAACAATTCCATCTTGAATCAATCCAAAACTACCCAGCTGAATTAGAATTTCCTTACTTAATTCTTTTACTAAAGCCGACAACTCTTCGAGCATTCTGTCTGAATCAGTTCTTTTGGTTTCCTCTAGAGCTTTTTTAATTTGAATAAAGCCCAAGTCCCAACTATTAATCTCAAGACTATCACTCACTTCAAATGAGTTTTTGTGATTGAAAAAATACTTATAAATTTCTCTAACTTTATCAAGGAGCTTTATGCTTTTCTCATCTAGGTGTTGCTTGTTAGCTTCAAGGTATTTTGCCAAGAATCTGTCAGTGTCTTTATTGATTGCATAAACCAAATCCTCACTTTCTTTTTCCTTGCTAAACTCCCAAGATAAAACTTCATCTTTCTTGAATGGGAAAAATTCATTTGTTATTTTATAAACATCTCCCTTGTAGAGAATTTTTTCTATTGAAGATGATTGATTTGAACCATGAACTAGGGAGTATAAGACACATCTTAAAATAAAGTCTTTAGTTAAAGGCTTGCTTGGTTCGCAAAATTGGTCTTTATCATTTATATATGATTGAATTGGAATTCTTCTTGTTGCATAAACAACCATTGATTGTTCAAAGTTGCTACTATTGATAAACCAACCATGACCTCCTCCATAAGCTGAAGTAAAAATCATTGTTAGGTTTTGTTGGCTTAGGTCATTCCCAGTTGTCATTAAGTATCCAAAAGACCCATTGATTTTTTTGTCTAGCTCAATCTTACCTGTATATAATCCATTAAAGCTATTAAGAGGAGGACAGGTAGATGAATTGTTATTTGTCATCTTTGGTCTATCGACCCACTTGTTTAATGGTTTAAAAGATGATTGAGGTTTAATTTCTTTTTGACCAACAAGGTGAAGCCTTATTTCTCTGTATGTATTTTTATGCTGAATTACTTCATGTTGAAAAATATCAAAAATCAGAGATTGAGAAGTTAGTTGAATCTTTTTTGATGAATTAAAAATGGAAAATGAAATTGGAAATTTCCCTTTTGTTCCATCAAAGGTTTCACTAGATATGATAAAACCTTTTTTAAATTCAATATTCATGTACATATCCCTAAAGTGTCTTGACTCTTCATCTGTGATGAATTTTGGTTTTGACAATATTGCTATCTGCAAATTATATTTTACCCACTTAAATGAACGATATAAAAATTGATTAATAGCTTCATTGCAACCTTTTTTAATTCCTTCAAATTCCATTTCTTTTTTTGCTACTGATGAAGTAAAAACTCCAACATCTGTGCCATCAATCTCAATCATTTTTGAATCTTTCTTCATTCCACTTCTTGATGTGGCATATGCCGGATTCATTAAAACAATCCATTTGTTCTGTGGATTCTCAAGTTCTAGTCTTAATTTTTGAGGCAATTGTCCATACTCACCATTAACAAAATCAAACTGAAAAGCTAAAGCACTTGGAAATAGTTTGTTTAGGTCTGAAATTTCTCTTGAATCTAATGTTGATAAAAACAAACATGAATCACTAGGAAGACCTAATTCAAGATTTCCTGAACCTGCACACATGTCCCAGATTTTGTATTCTTTATGAAAGTTTTCACCATAAACACTTTTCAAGTATTCATAGACTTTGTGTGATACTGATGGGTCTGTGTAGAAAGCTCCTGACTCTCGTCTTTTTCCTTCTGGATAAATTCTATCTCTCAATCTGTGAATTATTTCCAATTCACTTCTTGATGGCTTTTCCCACTTGTTCCAAAAATTATAATAATCAGAATTAACAACATATTCTGTAAAATTCTTTTCATCCATTGTTAGGTGGAGTTTATTGCTTGAAGAATTACTAATTATGCTTTTTTGAGATAGGTCTGCTATAAAGTAAGGGGCAAGGTTTCCATCGAAGGAAACTTCTTTTTTAAGTTGGTTTTTTAAAGTCTTCTCACCAACTGACTTATTCCATATTTCAAAAACAGATTGAAAGTTTTCAGAGGTTATTTTCTTTTTTAATGCAACAGTAGTACTGCCTTTAATTGCATCAATGAATGCTTTTTTGAAATCAATCAAATCACCAATTTTACTTTCATCTTGAATGTTGTAGATTTTGATTGGCTTCTGTTTGATTGCTGTGATTAATTCTTTAACTAAAGATTCATCAGGGTTTGATGGTGTCTGCCAACTAAAGGAATCATTTGAAATGAAATCTTTATAGTCATTTGTTTTAACTATGAAGGATTCGTTATTATCTACTATACATATTGAAGGTGGAATTTTATCTAATTCAATTTCACCATCTTGTATCTTTCTTGCATAGGTTAATGCTTGAGCAAGTGTTTTTGCTTGAGAGTCAATGTTGTTTTTGAAATTTTCATTATGCTTAAACTCAAAAAGAATATTTGGAAGGAGTAGGTCAATTCTGCTTTCCTTCATTCTTGCTTTATTTAATTTGAAATATTGAGTAAAAGTCAGAATTACATCATCTTCTGAAACTGAACTTTTTAATTTATCTTGAAACTCTTTTGTTGAGACATTTTTAGCCACTCCATCCTCCATGATTTTTAATTCATGAATTAAATGGATTTCTTTAAAGGTAGTATTTGATACTTTTAATATTTTTGATTTTTTCTTTTTATCTCTTGGTAAGGTTAATTCAACTCTCATGTTGAATAGATACCGAAATTCCAAAAATAGTTGACTCAACAAGGGAGTTATTAAGAAAATTAAATTAATTAATCCTAAAATATTAAGTTTTAAGAAGGTGAGGACGATAGGTTAGATATAAAGGAGATTTAAAAATGAGATTAGCTTTGTTAATGATTACAGTTATTGCATTATCATCATGTGCAGAATTATCAACAATATCTTCAGAGTTGCCAAATACATTCACAACTGAAAACATAATGAAGGTTCATCAAGGAATGAGTTCTAGTGAAATCTTAAAAACATTTGGAACACCAAAAAATGTGAGTCAGTCAACTTGCGGAACAAGTACAAGTCAGCCTTGGAATTGCACAACTTGGGAATATGGAAAATTTCCTTATGACAGAGCATCCTTCACTTTTTCAGGTGATACTCCCAATGCTTTAATCTTGAATCACTTTAAGATTGATAGAAAATAGCCAAAAGATCATAAGTATCTGATTTCTCAATCTTTATTTTGTCAAAAAAGCAACACTCAAGTATCACACCCCTGGTCTATCTAGGAGGAATCGTAGATGTAAAGTTTGAAATTGTCATGACAATGTAGAGAAAACCAAACAATACTAAATTACTTTTCTTATACTATTGGTAAAACAAATTTTTTAATTCTTAAAATGTCATAAAAATTGTGAGAATTTTTAAGAAGAAAAATTCACTAAAAAAGATTCTTTTCCCCTTGTAAGTGCTATATTCAATACTATCTTAAGTGTGAAGAGATTATCAGTATCTCACTTTCATACAAGGAGGTCTATCGTATGAAACATCTCGCAAACCAGACACTAGTAGCAGACGCAGTTCACGAATTAGAAAAATTTGCTCCAAAGAATTCAGCGATTGAAGTGGACGTAAAAGAAGAGGCAGGACACTTCTATACAATGATTAAACTTAAAACTAAAAAAAGGACTTACTTAGCAAAAAAAGAAGATCTCTTTTTATATAAAAGTTTTAACAAAGCCATGAAAGCGATTAAATCGCAATTACATAAAAATCGAGCGTGTCGCGAAACATTTAGACTCAAGATGGTCTAAAAGCTTAGTGACTTCTTACCCTTCTCTTTTCGATAGATGGGCCCTGAAATACAGGGCCCATTTTTTATGCGTTAAAATTAGAGTGAATACTATGTAGGAATTTGAAAACTAACTGGTCCATTAATTTTAGCGCGACAGCTTAAACGCAGATGATGAAGATTCGGGCTATCTCTTTTGATGGTATCTAGTGTATCTTGTTCGACCACACCAGCAGTCGAAATATTTTCCATGCCCTCTAAGATCTCAACTTTACAAGAGCCACATGAGCCGGCCAAGCAGCCATGCGGAAGTTTGATTCCTTTTTCCTCAAAACACTGAAAAAGATTTTGCCCGATGTTACATTCAACTTCTTGAATATTGTCTCCATTTTTATATTTGACTAACACGGTGGGCATATCGATTTTATCCTTTCATTATTATTATGAACAAAATTTTTAGACTAAGTATACATGGCGTTTGCAAAGACTCCAACTTTAAAAACAGAGAGGAAATTAATGTTAACTTTCGAAAAACTTTATTCTATGGGACACGAAGAAGTCGTATTTTTCTCTGACCCTTCTTGTAACTTAAAAGCGGTTGTAGCGATTCACAACACTGTTCTAGGCCCGGCACTCGGTGGAACAAGAATGTGGCCTTATAAAACGACAGAAGAAGCAGTAGAAGATGTTCTTCGTCTTTCTCGTGGTATGACTTATAAAGCGGCGATCTCAGGATTAAATCTTGGTGGTGGTAAAGCGGTTATTATCGGAGATCCTACAAAAGATAAATCAGAAGCATTATTCAGAGCTTTCGGGCGTTATGTAAATTCATTAAACGGAAGATATATTACAGCTGAAGACGTAAACACTAACGTTGAAGATATGGAGTACATTTTCACAGAAACAAATAACGTAACTGGTGTTGCGGAAATTCATGGTGGATCTGGTAACCCATCTCCTTGGACTGCTCGTGGAGTTTTCCGTGGAATGGAAGCTTCTGCTCAAAAAGTTTTTGGTGATAAATCTCTACGCGGAAAAATAATTGCTCTTCAAGGAGCAGGATCAGTAGGTGTAAATCTCGGTCGTCTTTTAAATGAAGCAGGTGCAAAAATTTATTTCACTGATATCAACGAAGCAAATATTAAAAAATTCAAAGAAGCGGTTCCAACTTCTGAACTGGTTTCAACTGAAGATATTTATGATGTTAAAGCAGACATCTATGCTCCATGTGCGCTTGGTGCCACTGTGAACGATAAAACCATTGATCGTTTAAAAGTAAAGATCGTTTGTGGCGCAGCTAACAACCAATTAGCAGAGAATCGTCACGGAGATATTTTAAAAGAGAAAGGTATCTTATATGCACCAGACTATTTGGTAAACGCTGGTGGATTAATGAATGTGTCGATCGAATTCGAGGGATGGTCTGCCGACAAAGCAATAAGAATGGTTGATCGAATTTACGATTCAACTCTAAAAATTTTTAAATTTGCAGATGAAAATAATCTTCCGGTTTACAAAGCAACAGATTTAATGGCCGAACAAAGAGTAGAAGCTATTAAAAAAATCAAAGGAAAATACTTAGGTGATTTAAACCATAGATTTCCAGGAAGAAAATCTAAACATTAATTAAGTGACCCCGCGAAAGCGGGGTTTTCTTTTCAAGGACTATAAAGATGAAATTTTTTGCTCTTCTCTCATTGATTAGTATGCAAGCTTGGTCGATGGATGTTGATCAATATTGTTCACGCTTTCCTTTTAATGAAGAAAAAATTCGTTGCTACAGAACTGTTTTAAATAAACACATCGACGAAAGAGCATTGGATGTTTGTATGCAGTTCTCTTTTGAAAGTGAACGTTTTGAATGTTTGCAATGGATACTAGATCGTATTTATGCGGCCAATGATATTAAAACATGCCATAATTCAGTTTTCGATAGCGATCGAAAACAATGCCTACAAACACGTGGGAAGCCCTATGTGAAGCCAGAGGACAGTCAGCGTGCCCTGATGATCAGAAATAATGCGAAGATGGCCAGAGAAAGTTTACAGCAGGGACAAGTAGACAAAGTTGATGATTTATTAAGAGAAATTATTCAATTAACAAAATAGGAAGACTAGAGCACTCGCCACATCTTACTAAATGAGTCAGGTATGAAGGGATAATAGTGCCTACGATATCGCAGCAATTTTAAAAAATCTATAATGTAAGAGTGAAAAAGAACGTATTTTTAACTCTTCTATTTTTACTCTCAGCTCCTATCAAAGCAATCGACTTTGAAGATGCTATTTTTCCAGAGCTTGCGACCAGTGGTCGTGCGCTCGCAATGGGAAATGCTTATATCGCAAAAGCAGATGATGCTGCTTCTGCGTTTTATAATCCAGCAGGACTCGGAACTATAAGGCATCCGCATTTTCACCTTTCACATTTTCATTTTGAACTTAATAAGGGGTGGATTGATAGTGCCGCCGGCGGAAAGGCATCAGATATTCCCTCAGGTTTTTCCAAAGCTTTTTCGATCGATGGACAAAGGCAACTTTTAAAAGATAGACCAGGACTTATCAGCCATGCGAGAGTTCATGCACTTCCAAATTTTACAACTCGATATTTTAGTTTGGGGTATTTGTTGTCAAAACGTATGCGAAGTACTGTCACTGATTCAAGCAGTTCGACTGGTTTCGAATATGCAGACCGTTTAGATCATGGTCCGTATGCAGCCTTAAATCTTTCACTTTTTGGTGGAGTTTTAAAAGCAGGGGTTTCTGGAATTATCCTTTCACGTTCTGAGGTTTTTGGAACTGCAAATCCAAGTTCAACGATTACAGTTTCAGATTCACAATACAAAAAAGGCATTGGATCAATTATCACCGGTGGTGCAAAGTTGACATTGCCTATTTCATACTTACCTACGTTTGCTATTACCGCGCACAACATGGGAGGGCGTCATTTTACAATGAATGTTAGAGGTGCAGGTGCACCTGATCCAATAAAATCTTCTATTGACGTTGGTTTTTCTTTAACACCTCAAGTAGGGCAGTCTACACGAATTCATTTAGAAGCCAATTACAAAGATTTTACTGGTAAGTTTCCAGGAGTGAGTACTACTAGAAAAATTATTTTTGGAATGGAATTAGATTTCGCGCGAACATTTTTTATGCGCTTAGGATATGGTGATGGATTTGGATCGGCCGGACTTGGTATTAAATCGAGAAAACTGGAATTTGATTTAACAACCTATGCTGTTGATACAACCTCTGCTAGTTTTAGAGGAAAAGAGGATCGCCGCTTTTCGATGACTTTCTCTTCAGGTTTTTAATAATTTTTTATCATCGTATGATGTATGGATTTGTCCTGTGGAATCTACTGTTGCTTTTCCTCATCAGTTGCCTACAAAAACTTTCCAAGGTTTTAGACTTTCTGAACCACTTTGCCGCTGTTGGCCCCACTTTTTTTAAACCCCCCTCCCATTTTTAGACAAAATCGCTGAATTTAGGTAGTGTAGTACCATTAATTTTAATGAGAATGCTAGGGTTTTACCTAAGGAAAATGCCATGCTGCACAAGTCGAAAAATGCAAAGAAAAACTCACCAGGAAAGAAAGTTGCGCCCAAGGGAACGACTAAAGTGGAAGCCAAATCAATTGCAAAAGTTGCAAAGGAATCAGTAATGAAATCAAGTGTTGGTGGAAGTGCGAAATCAAATAAAGCAGAAATCCAAAACAAGTTAGAGCTTGCTAAAAAATATGGAATCACAAAAACAGAAATGATTTCGATGTTAAAAAATATTTATACATCAAGAAAAACAGACGATGCAGAAATCACCATGAAGAAACAGTCAAAAGCTTTTTTTCAGATTTCTGGTGCTGGCCATGAAGGAATTAATACAGCTGCAGCGATGGCAATGAAATCGGCACATGATTATTTTATTTGTTACTATCGCGATCGCGCTCTTAATTTAGCTTTAGGTGTTACTCCATACGAAATGCTTTGTCAGGCAAATGGAAATACCGGAGACATGGCTTCGCATGGAAGACAAATGCCAGCGCACTGGGGACACGTAAAATATAACATCGTTAACAAATCATCTTGTACGGGAACACAGTTTCTACAGGCTTGTGGTCTTGCTGAAGCTGGAATATGGTTTAAGCGCTTAAGAGACGAATACAAAGTTGATGTCTCTGATTTACAATTCAACGACGATGAAATCGTTTACGTTTCAACTGGAGACGGAACAATTGCTCAAGGAGAATTTTGGGAAGGATTAACGACAGCTTGTGTAAATAAGTTGCCAGTTCTTTTTATGGTTGAAGATAATGGATTTGCTATTTCAACTCCATCAACAGTGCAAGTTCCAGGTGGATCAATTTCTTATACACTTTCTAATTTTCCAGAATTAAAAATTTATACATGTAATGGCTCATGCCCAATCGAATCTTATGCCACGATGGTTGAATGTGTGAAGTACATGAGAAAAACCAGAATGCCGGCCCTTGTTCACGCGAGTGTAACTAGACCATATTCTCATTCGTTGTCAGACGATCACGGAATGTATCGCACCAAAGCTGAATTGGCGGAAGAAGCGAAAATTGATGTTTTTAATTCTTATCCAAAATTTTTAATTGAAGCTGGAATTATCACTGAAACTGAACGCCAAGCGATCTTAGATGAGTGCGCGGTAAATGTTCGTTCAGCAATGGAAAAAGCAATTACAACTGAGTGGCCAAGTCTAGATACGGTAATGGATCATTTATATTCTCCAGATGTCGATATGACTGGATCGGATTTTGATGTTGCTCCAAATTTCTCGGGAAAAGATGACGTGCCAATGGCGGCATCGATTAATAAAGTTCTTCGAACTGAATTCACAAAAAACCCACTTCTTCGCATGTTTGGTGAAGACGTTGCTGATTTTTTTGAAAAAGAAAGATTAGATAATCCAGAGCTAAAAGGAAAAGGCGGAGTTTTTAAACTTACTGCAAACGTTCAACGTGAGTGTCGTGACGGACAAGTGTTCAACTCACCACTTGCAGAAGCAAATATCATTGGACGTGCAATTGGGATGGCCATTCGTGGAATTAAGCCAGTAGTAGAAATTCAGTTTTTTGATTATATCTGGACTGCTTATATGCAATTAAAAAACGAAATGGCGACACTTCGTTACCGCTCAGGCGGAGACTTCAAATGTCCAATGGTTGTTCGTGTTCCAATCGGTGGATACTTAAAAGGTGGATCGATTTATCACTCACAATCAGGTGAGTCGCTATTTACTCACGTTCCAGGAATTCGCGTTGCTTTCCCATCAAATGCGGCAGATGCAGCGGGATTACTCCGTACTGCAATTCATGGAGACGATCCGGTTATGTTCTTAGAACATAAACATTTATATTATCAAGGTTACAACAGAACCGCTGATCCTGGTGTTGAATTCATGATTCCATTTGGAAAAGCCCGCATCGCTCGCGAGGGGACAGATGCTACGATCGTTGCTTGGGGAGCTTTAGTTCAAAAATCTATTGAAGCCGCAAGAAAAATGGAAGGGGAAGGTAAGTCAGTTGAAGTCATTGATCTAAGAACACTGGCCCCATATGATTTTGAAGCAATTAAAAATTCACTAGGAAAAACTCACCGTTTAATGATTTGTCATGAAGAGCATAAAACTTCAGGGTTTGCAGGAGAGATTGCAGCACGTGTGAACGAAGAATGTTTTGAGCTTTTAGATGCACCAATTTTAAGAGTTGGTGCCCTTGATGTTCACTGCGCTTATAACCCAGCACTTGAAGATATTATTCTTCCACAAGTTTCACACGTGGAAGAAGTGTTAAGAAAATTATTAAGCTATTAATTTAAATAAAAGGAACTCAAATGGGAAAATTGATTCAACAACCAAATATGGGATTACTTATTTTTAGAGTAGTTGTTTTTGGTCTTATGCTATCGCTTCATGGTATGGCGAAAATGCCTCCAGGCGAACAATTAATTGAAGGCGTTCAAATGTTGGGGTTTCCTGCTCCTCTTGTATTTGCATGGCTAGCAGCTTTAAGTGAAGTTGTTTGCGCTGGCTTAATTGTTCTTGGTTTATACACGAGAATTGCATCAGCATTTTTAGGTTTTACGATGGCCGTTGCCGCATTTGTTGCTCACGGAGCAGATCCATTGCAGAAAAAAGAATTGGCCCTAATTTACTTGGCTTCTTGCGTTCTTTTGATGCTATCGGGGGCAGGATCTTGGTCATTGGATAAATTGATCAGAAAAAAATAAATCCGCTTGCAAGTAATTTTTAGAGAGATCTCATTAGAAAATTTGATGCCTTTCGAGTTTGCAATTAACGCAAAAAAAAAACCTAATCAAGATGGTTTTTAAAAATTAAGGTAAGGCTTGTAATATATTTATTATTTTACAAACTTTAAGGGCTTTTTAATTAGTCTATATGCCATATTTTTTGGCATCTCAATTTTAAGCATCTGAATTTAGGTGAAGCAAAAAAAATGGCTTCCAATGCTTTTAATTCATATTTTGGTGTTAAAATTTAGATTTTTAATCAATGAAATTAGTGTTCTGTTGTCGGTATTCTCAAGAGAACCTCAATACCATCATTTTTGTTAATTCCACTCTTCATTTATGCTCATAATACAGGAGCTTTCTTATGCAAGATCGTCATGTAGCAGTACTGTTAGTAGGTTACCAGAAAGACTATTTTTATTCTAAGGGAGCACTGGTAAATCAATTGCAAAATAACAAAGGTGAAATTTTATCTAATACAATTTCATTCATTGAGAAGCTCTTTGAAACCAATGTTCTAATTATTAACACACCGATTTGTTTTAAAACAGATTTTTCAGAAATCACTGATGAATTTGGAGTTTTACAATTAATAAAGCAAGAGCGTGCTTTCGCTGAAGGGAGTGAGGGAGCGGAGACTATCGATGAAATCAAAAATTATAATGAAAGAATAATTACAATAGCTGGGAAAAAAGGTTTAGATGCTTTTTCGGCTCCCACTCTTTTAAAAACACTTCGCACGAGGCGTATCACGGACGTCATCATTGTAGGCGTCATGACTTCATTATGTATTGATTCCACTGTTCGATCTGCTTTTGAAAAAGGATTTAGAGTACATATTGCAAGTGACTGTATCGGAGGGAAAAATTTAGAAGAGCAGCGTTTCTATCTTGCTAATATTTTTCCACAATACGCGAGAATTTTAACATCAACCGACGTGATTCAAATATTAGATGAAACTTTATGTGAAGTTGCATAGGAGAGCTATGAAAGGATTAGTGTATCTTGCCCTGAATAGAATGATTGAAGACAAATATGGATTAGGTGAGTGGGAAGACTTGCTTGTCGAGTGCCGACCACTTTCAAACGGGATTTATATTACAGCAGAAGATTACTCAGATGACGAACTTTTTAAGATGTTAGATTTTTTGTCGAAAAAATTGAATATTAGTGAACCAGAGCTGCAAAGAAAATTTGGACAATATTTATTCAGTTATTTTTCTAAAAGATATCCTCAGGTTTACGAGGGTAGAAATTTCAAATCCAGCTTAATGACACTAGATCAGATATTTAACAGAGAAACTCGAAAAATAATTTCCGGCCCTAAAACATTTGGATTTAGGTTTGAAGAAGTAAGCAATTCAACTGTTAAAATATTTTTTGCGTCTAAGTATGGAGTCATTCATATTGAACGTGGGGTAATTGAAGAGATGGCCAAATATTTCAATGAAAGTTATACCATCGATTTTTTTGAGACAAAAGATAATGGACAAGTATTTGATGAAATTAAAATTGAAATAAGGCGTGGGTAAAGAAATGAGCCAGCATAATTCTTTAGAACGTCAAATTGAGCTTTATAAAAATGCCCTGGAAAGAGAGAGGTTATCCAGAGAGCGAGCGGAAGATCTCCTGGAATCAAGAACATCAATGTTATACCTTGTTAATCAAAAAATGAGCTCTCAATACGAGCAAATGGCCAAGAGAAATAAGGAAATTAGTTATCTTAACTCTGTTGTGTGGATACTAAATGAGTCTAACTGTAATGAGGAGATTATTAAAAAATACCTTGATTTAACTTGTGCTTTAACAGGATGGGGGCCAGCTGGAGGATTTTTATTTGTTGACGAAGATTTAAATTTTTTGAATTCAAATTTAGTTGTTTCGTCTAAAAACAACATGAGTGGAATATCTGGTTTTGAAAATTTGTCTAAGGAGCTGCATGAGATTGCTCCAAAAAAAGAAGAGGTAAATAAAATCTTTAAGAAACCTAGGAAAATAGAAATAGGAAAAAATAGTTATTTCATAATGCCAATGGAAGTAAGTAAATCAATTGATGGATTATTAATTTTTGAATGTTCAAAAGATTTAGATGAAAGCTCTGCCATAATTGACATCGTTGCCAATGGTAGCTATCAATTAACAAATTATATTGAAAGAAAAAAGTCTGAAGAAAAATTAAAAAACAACTTTGCCAAGCTTAAAGATACTCAAGCCCAGCTAGTGCATTCCGAGAAAATGGCTTCGCTCGGAGTAATCGCTGCAGGTGTTGCCCATGAAATTAATAATCCGATATGTTTTGTGCTTTCTAATACGGAAACGTTACTAAAATACATTAAGAGCCTTGAAAGTTTAATTTATGAATATCGCGATCTTGCAAATAAAAAACTTGATAAAGAATCAATTGTGCAAATACACAAAAAAGAACAAGAAGAAGATGTCGATTATATTCTTGCGGATTGCCCAGAACTATTAAGAGAAACGGTTGAAGGAGTCAATCGAGTCAAGGACATTGTATCTGGTCTTAAAACTTTTTCACATATCGATGAAGCCGATGAAAAATTTGTGGATGTAAACGAATGTGTTGAGTCAACGCTTAAAATTATCTGGAATGAACTCAAATATAAATGCACGTTACATAAAGATTTAGGCGAGCTTCCGAAAACCTATTGTTATCCTGGACAATTAATACAGGTGTTCACTAATTTATTAGTTAATTCTTCTCAGGCAATAAGTGAAAAAGGAAACATCTACATCCAAACTCTATATCTGAGTAATGAAATAATTATTAAAATTAGAGATGATGGATCTGGAATTTCAGAAGAAAACTTAAAAAATATTTTCACACCATTTTTTACTACAAAACCAACAGGAAAAGGAACTGGACTAGGATTGTCGATATCCTTTGGGATTATAAAAAAACATAACGGTAAAATCAGCGCGAAGAGCAAGCTAAACGAAGGCACGGAGTTTCAAATAAGTTTACCGATAAAGGATTCGTTATGATTCTTTTTTTAGATGACGAAATTAATGTATTAAGGTCAATTGAAAGATTATTTAGGGCAAAAAAGATAGTAATCCATACAACAACAAACCCCGAAGAAGCCCTTCGTCTAATTAAAGAAAAAGAAGTTAAAGTAATTGTCTCAGATTTCAGAATGCAAGAGGTTAATGGTATTGAGTTTTTAAAAAAGGTAAAAATTATTCAACCGACAACATATAGAATGATTCTTTCTGGTTATGCAGATGAAAATTTAATCAATTCGGCAATTCAAAATGAGGATATTCATGAATACCTATTAAAGCCATATGATCAGGAGTCCTTAATAAATAAGATAAAAACCATTTACCTGGACAGGGGGGGGGATGGAAGCACAAATACTGAATCAAGATAAAAAACTTAAAATTGCCTTCATCGATGATGAAACATCTGTATTGAATTCATTAAAGCGTGTCTTTTATAAAGAAAAGTATGATGTTTATGTTACGACAAATGCCTTCGAGCTTTATGATCTCGTTAAAAATGAAGATGTTGCTCTCGTGGTTTCAGATCAAAATATGCCACATGAAAAAGGAAATGAAGTACTCAATGTTGTTAAAGAGCTTTCGCCTAAAACGACAACAATGCTTCTGACAGGTTATGCCGATATCTCTTCCGTCGTAAAGGCCGTTAACGAAGGAAGTATTTTTAGATATATGACAAAGCCATGGAAAGAGGATGACCTTAAAAGGGCCGTCAGATTAGGAGTTGAAGAATATAGTATAAGAAAACAAAATGAAGACTTAACAGCACTTACTTCAAAACAAAATAAAGAACTAGAATTAATTAATGAAGGACTGGAATCAATTATTCATCGACGAACAGAAGATATTCACGCCTTAAATTTGAAGCTCCAATCAAGCTTTTTAGAAACCGTAAAAATTATTGGCGCTCTTTCGGAATTAAGTAGCCATGAATTAAATGGGCATTCAAAACGAGTGGCGAAATTTGCAGGTGGTATTGCCAAAGAATTAGGATTACCAGAAAAGCATCAGTTTCAAGTGCAAATGGCTGCTTTTTTACATGATATCGGAAAAATCACAAATTCAGGAATGATAAGAGTAAATGAAAAAAAAGAAGATCATGCACTCATGGCATTTAATATTGTAAATCTTGTTCCCGCATTAAAAGAAGCGGCAGTGTTTATTAAGCATCATCATGAAGTTTATGATGGAGCAGGTTTTCCGTTAGGCCTAAAGGGGAATGAGATTCCCTTAGGCGCCAGAATTGTTGCCGTAGCTGATGCATACGATAAAGCATTAAACATAAGAAAAGGTCATGAGTCTAAAACGCCTGTGATGCTCGTCGAAGAGCTGAAAAATTTAGCTGGCTTTAAGTATGATCCCAATGTGGTTAAGGCCTTTATAAACTTTTTAACAAAAGAAAATTTACTGCATAACAATCGCCACGAAAAAATGATCAGTCTTTATGAGTTGAGATCTGGCATGGTGATTGCTAAGCCGTTATATCAAAAAAACGGAAAATTAGTGTTGAATACTGGATTTGAAATTGATGATGACATACTAGAAAGGCTTTGGAAAAAACATTTGCAAGAGCCAATTGAAACTGAGGTATATGTTTTTGAAAAAGTGGGTTTGTCTATTAAAACTGAGGAATAAAATATGAAAGGTATTATTTTTACAGTGTTTAATAAAATGATTGAAGAAAAATTCGGTCTTGAGTTTTGGGATAAAATGATAACTGATGTAAATCCAAGCTCGAAAGGTGGCTATACCGCGGCAGGAACATACGATGATCAAGAGTTGTTTAACTTAATAAAATATTTATCAAATGAAAAGCGTGTTGTTGTAGATAAGCTGATTCATTTTTATGGAGAATATCTAATTTTGCAGATGTCAAAAAAATATAATTCTTTTTTTGTGAATAAAACGTTGAAGGAATTTTTATTAAGTATTGATAGTGTCATTCACGTTGAAGTAAAAAAAATATACCCAGATGCCCAGCTTCCTAAGTTTGAATATGAAGACCATGAATCAAACAAACTAACACTGCTTTACTATTCAGAAAGAAAACTATGCAAATTGGCAGAAGGATTAATTGATGGGTCTGCAAAAATATTCAATCAAAAAATAAGTTATACGCACAATTGTTGTCTTAAAAATGGTGATAAATGTTGTAGGATTGAGATTAGCTTTGAGGACTAAAGCTTATGGAATCTAAAAAAATAGAATTACTTATTCGTGCGCTAGAAAGAGAAAAAATAGCACGTGAAAAAGCCGAAGAATTACTAGATGAAAGAGCAAGTGCTCTTTATCGAATTAATGAAAAGCTAGTTGACCAGGTGAGAGAAATTGAATTTCTTCACTCGTTAGCATCAGTGACTAGAGAATATTCAAGCAATGAAGAAGCCTATTTATTTTTTTTGAATGAAGTTTGTAAGTTAACAAAATGGCCAGTAGGTCACGTTTACATTCCAGTTGAAAAAGAGGGAGCTGTTATTTTGCAGTCATCTAAGACTTGGCACTGTAGCGATAAAAAAAAGTATAATGAATTTATTGAAATTTCCGAGCGATTAGAGTTTTTTCCGAAGGTTGGCCTTCCCGGAAGTGTATTTAGCTCAAAGAAAATACTTTGGATTAAAAATCTTGAAGGAGATAATAATTTTAAGAGAACTAATATCGCTAAAAAATTATCACTTAAAACTGCAGTAGGAATTCCTATAAAAATTAAATCAAATATTGTTGCCGTAGCTGAATTTTTTTTAGATAAGGAAGAAGAAAAAGACGCACATAGAATACAGGTAATTGAAAATGGAGCAAATCAACTTGGGATTTTACTTGAAAAATATCAAATGCAAAAAGAGCTTTCAATTAAATATAATGAGTTGAAGCAGACTCAAATTCAGCTTATTCAATCGGAAAAAATGGCTTCGCTTGGTACCATTGCTGCAGGGATTGCACACGAAGTTAATAATCCTTTGAGTTTTATTTTGTCCAATACAGAAAGTTTAAGATTATATTTTAAAGAGATAAAAATGGTTTTTGCTGAGTATGATAAAATTGTTGATTTGTTTAGCAAAGAAAAAATACCAGAGTTCGGAAAACTCATTGAATTAAAAAAAGCCAAAGATATAGATTATTACTTAAGTGATTGTGATCCTTTACTGGAAGAAACCCTTTCGGGTTTAGGCCGAGTAAGGGAAATAATTCAAGATTTAAAGACATTTTCAAGGGTTGATGAAGCAGAGACCTCTATTGCAAATATTAATGACAGTATAAAAATTGCTCTCAAGGTATTGAGTAATGAGCTTAAGTATAAAGTGAAGGTGACAACCGAATTGAATGATGTACCAGAAATATTGTGCTATCCAGGACAATTAACACAGGTTTTTACAAATTTTATAATTAATTCGATACACGCAATAACAGAATATGGAGAAATTAAAATAAGCACACATGCCGACACAGGATTTATTCAAATATATTTTAGTGACAATGGAAAAGGAATGAATGAAGAGGTTTTAAGAAAAATCTTTACGCCATTTTTTACGACAAAGCCTACCGGCAAAGGAACTGGTTTAGGACTATCAATATCCTATGGAATAATAAAAAAGCATAATGGGACAATCGAAGTTGAGAGCGAGGAAGGGATAGGGACTACTTTTAAAATAAGTTTACCTATTCAGAATAATATCAGAATGTAAGTGCACTAGGCAATTGATATGTATCTTCATAAACGGCGAAAATATCAGTTTCGCTATGGGAAGATTTTAGAATCTTTTATGCTAAACAAATATTTTGAATTAACTTATCTCGTAAGATCTTTAAAAGAGCTTAAAGCTACTTCTTTTGTATTGATCTCAAGGAGTTCAACTTCATGGGTAAATGTACTCTTAAGATGGGCCAGAAAGAGTTGTTCTCCGACATCGCGTTGAAATCCGATAATTCCCCAAGCTTTAAACTTTTCCCTACTGCCAGAAGAACGTGGCTTCTCAATCAATTGCAATTTCTTGTTTAATGTGGATACCGCACCCCAAGTAGCAAGATTATGAGTTTCAAAACAAGCGTAAACTGCTTGATAGCAGCACAGATATTCGGCCATATCATCGAGGATTTCTAAGGGAGAAAAATGTGTATCAGGGAGAATTAAAAAATTATGATCTGACCAGTATTCTTTTGATGTTAGAATTGTATCAGGCCATTCTTTTGTTGGTGTAACAATTTGAATCGTCACAAAAGGAAACTTTTCTAAATAAGTGATGAGACCTTTTTTCTCACTTCGAGTAATGACATGAACTAACCAGCCTCTTTTTTCGGCTTCAGTCAGAGCTAGGTCAATCATTGGCTTACCAGTGATCGGACTGATTATTAATTCTTTGGCTTCAGGTGACCCAATTCGAGTTCCAAAGCCTGCGGCGGGAATAATTAATTTCGTTTGCATTGCATTCATTTTACAGTTATTAATAGAAAATGAAATCAGCGATTTTAATTTTAAGTTACAACCACGCAGAACTCACTTCTTGTTGTGTTCAGTCTATTTTAGATAAAGCAAAAAGTCATGACTCACAAGATATTTATCTTATTCACAATGGATCACTAGAAAAAAACGTTCTTTTTTTAAAAGAAAAGTTTCCAACAATTTCTCATTTTGCAATTAAAGAAAATCAAGGGTACGCGAATGGTGTTAATCAGGGATTAACTCACGTTTTTAAAAGATTTGATCGGGTGATTTTTTTCACTAATGACACTGAACTTTTAGAATTTCCAGAAAAGCTGCCAGATGGGATCGGTATTTATGCTCCTTTAATTTATTTTAGAAAAAAGGGAAGGATTGATTCTTTGGGTGCCTTTTTTTATCCACACTCATTGAAACTCGAACATAGCAAATCTTTAACAGCATTTAAAAACTTTACACCACGATTTTTTTTAAAAAAGAAAATTCCTTATGTTCCTGGTACCGCTTTTGTCATTGATAAAAAAGTTTTTGAAGCGATTGGCGGAATGGATGAAAGTCTTCATACTTACTGGGAAGATGTTGATTTTTCAGTTAAAGCATATTTCTTTGGGCACACAGTTGGAACAGTCGAAAATTTAGAGATCTTACATAAAGTAGGAAAAACCTGTCACAAAAAACCATTTTATACGACCTATCTTTTTAAACGCAATCAGCGAATTGTGAGCGTTCGTCATAGCTATTTTATTTTGAAGCCTATTGTTTTTCTACGTTGGTTTATCACTTTTTCAAAATTGTTTCTCAAGTATTCTTTTTCTTCTCAAGAGAAATCTAAAGAAAAAATTAGTCTCTTATCGAAAACTCTTTCTTCCAGCGATGAGAAGATTTCTTTTTAATTTCTAAATTAAGTGGTGAGGAAATTAAAAGTACTACTGTTGCAATAATTCTGAGAGCTATTTTACGATTTTTAAAAAGATTAAAAAATAGTCCACTGATAAGAATAATAATGATTAAAGCTCCGCCAAAAGAAGTTATGTGTGATTCATTTTGTGAGCAAGCTAAGACCCATGAGTGGAACCACCCTACGGGTTTTAAGAGAATCACGTATGGCTTAATCAACATAATGAAGTAAATGGGGATAAAAATAATGAACAGAAAATTGAAAATAAGCCCTAGGACTAAGCCATAAAAAAACTGTGGAATGGTGATTAAGTACTTTGTTGGTAAATAAAATTGAATTAATAATTGGGCGCCAAAGAAGATCCAAAATGCTAAATAAAACTTTCCGTTTTTATATTTATCCATTGAATAAATAATTCCTAAGAATAGAAAGCTCATCGAAAAGCTTAGCGGATTTCTTGCATAATCACCAAAGATAAGAAAAAGCAAAAAAACTACAAGGAATTGGCAAAAAGGAGAGGATAAATTCTTGGGAAGTTTTTGATGAAAACTGCCCAGGAGCCTTAAAACGATAACTCTTTTTAGCGCTTCAAATCCAGGGAGAAAAAAAATTCCAAGTAATGAAATGAGAGCGAACTTCTTAATTCGCTTAAGTTTAAAAAATGCGAAGAGGAAAAATATCAATTGTAAATGAAAGCCAGAAGGTGTCATTAAATGGATAAGACCTAGCTTGCGATAGGGACTTTTAAGTAACCCTGAGAGATTGGGATCACCGGCCACAAAAGAAGCTAGGAGTCTAAAGGATCGCTGCTCTTTTAAAGGGAGCTTCTTGATGATTTTCTCATGTCGCTTTTGTAATGCTCGGGGATAGGTAACTAATTGTTTATTCGAAGGCATTAATTGCCAAATTTCCATCAAAATAATAAAAATGGTGAAGACTAAAATAATTTTTTTCATGAACCTACATCTGCAATGAAAATTCGTAAAGAAAGAACTTAACTTATTGATTCTAGAGAGTTAAGAAGAAGGGGAATTCAAATTTTAAAGGTGAAAAAATGTTAGATGCACTATTTTTGAAGTCGGTTGAAAAAGATCTCGAAAGATTTTTTGAAGAAGATGATTTGTCTCGCAATTTTTATTACATCGGAACTCTTCCTAAAGATGAAGTTACTGCGACAATTAAAATAAAAAGTCCTATGACTTTATCTGGTCTGCCATTTTTTGTAGCAGCTTTTAATTTTTTAGGTGCAAATCTTCGCTACGAAGAATTTGAATCCTACGAAGGTCGAAAGTTTAAAGTTGGTGATGAAATCAAATTTAAATTACCATTTGCGATCGCACTTACTGGCGAGCGTGTCGCTCTAAACTTACTACAACGTTCTTCAAGTGTTTCAACCTTTACTTCATTGTTTGTTGAGCTTGCACGTTCTAAAAAAGTACAAATTTTAGATACGAGAAAAACGACACCAGGGCTAAGGTCTCTGGAAAAATATGCAGTAAGGCTTGGAGGAGCGACTAATCATCGTTTTGGGCAAGCAGATGCTTGGATGATTAAAGACAATCATAAAAGTTTTTTTGGAAGCTTAGAAGCAGCTTGGGCGCACTTTAAATCAATGCAAAGTTTTTATGCTCCAATTGTAGTGGAAATTCATTCTCTTGATGAATTTAAAAAAGCGATTGAGCTAGGGATTCAAACAGTGATGCTTGATAACTTCACGCCTGATCAAATACGCGCAGCTGTGAAAATAAAACCACCGGGCATGACAATTGAAATCTCTGGTGGTTTAAAATTGGATACATTAAAAGATTTTTTAATCGATGGAGTCGATGCACTTAGTATTGGTTCACTTACTCATAGTGCTCCTCATGTGGATATTTCATTAAAATTTAAGAGATAATTATGCACTATAAAGCTGATGTTTTAATTTTAGGAACAGGAATTGCGGGACTTTCCAGTGCTGTTCAGTTAGCCGAAAAAGGTTTGACGGTTACCATCGTTACTCGCGAAAAAGATCCAGCGATGACGAATACTGCTTGGGCTCAAGGCGGAATTATTTATGCCAAGGGATCTGAAAAAGAATTGCTGGATGATATTCAAAAAGCGAGTAGTGGAACGAGTTTTAATCCGGCAGCGGAATTAGTTGCTGATAAATCTAGTGAGTTGCTAGAAGAAATTTTAGTACAAAAAGCAGGTGTCGATTTCGAAAGAAATGACAAAGGTGAATTTGAGTTTACTAAAGAAGCTGCTCATTCGTGTGCACGCATTTTATATAAAGGCGATTACACGGGAAAAGAAATTCAAACAGCACTCTTGCGCTTACTTAATAACAAAGAAAAATATCCAAACGTAAAATTTTTAACTTCACATACGGCAATTGATTTACTGACAAATATTCACCACGGAGTTGAAATTCAACAACGTTATGAAGAAACAAAAGTTTTAGGTGCTTACCTATTTGATCAAGAATCGAAGACAGTTAAAAAATTTATGGCGAAATTCACTATTCTTGCCACCGGCGGAGTTGGGGCTTTATATCTGCACCATTCTAATTCGGAAGGAGCTAGAGGTGATGGGCATGCAATGGCAAAACGTGCAGGTGCCCAAGTGATCGATATGGAATTCATTCAGTTTCATCCAACGACATTTTATGGTGGATCGGGTGCTAGGAGATTTTTAATTTCCGAGGCACTACGTGGTGAAGGTGGAATTTTAATAAATTCAACTGGTGAGCGCTTTATGAGAAAATACTCTTCTGATTTAGAACTAGCGAGTCGTGATGTAGTTGCGCGCGCGATTGCAGATGAAATTATTGAAACAAAAAATGATTGCGTTTATCTAGATATGACTCATAAGTCTGCAGAGTGGATTAAAACACGTTTCCCAACAATATATAAGCATTGCTTAGAGAATCATGTGGATATGACAAAAGAGCCAATTCCAGTGGTTCCTGCGGCCCACTATACTTGTGGCGGAGTGAAGTCAGACTTAAAGGGTAGAACAAATTTAAATAATCTCTATGCAGTTGGTGAAGTCGCTTGCACAGGTTTGCATGGAGCAAATCGTTTAGCTTCGACATCATTGTTAGAAGGTTTAACCTTTGGTGCCTTGGCCGCAAAAGATATTTTAACTCGTGTTGAAGCAGAGAGATTTTATTCAGCTAATAAAATTCGTGAATGGGTCGATGGAACTAAAGAAGTTGATACTGCTTTAATACATCAAGATTGGCTGACACTTAAGCAGACGATGTGGAACTATGTAGGTCTTACTCGCTCTCGCGATCGTTTGGTGCGTGCAGGAGCGATGTTTGGAGAGCTAAAAGATGAGATTGATCGCTTCTACAAAGATGCAAAGCTTGTCGATAGTCTTATTGGTCTAAGAAATGCAGTAGAGGTTGGACAAATGGTTTTATCTGCCAGTCTTAGAAATCAGAAATCAGTTGGATGTTTTTACCGTAAGTCGTAATAACAAAACTATTCTTCAGCTTCAACTTCTTCAACTAAACTTGTATTTCCAGAATTACAAAATTTTTCTTTGTCGTAGTATTTATAATCAGCAGCGCATGGATCGTAAGCGTTTTTTGCCCAATCAGCGCCAAGCCATAGATCTTTGATGAAATATCTTTTGGCTGGTTTTGAAGCAGCTAAGTGAAAGTATTTGAGGCTTAGTTGTTTAAGAGCTTCTGCTTTAGATTTTCTCATATAAAGCATTTCATAAATCGCTGTAGCTTCACCTGTGCGATCAGCACCGGCCAAGCAATGAATAAGAATTGGTCTTTCTGCTGTTTCATAAATTGCTAAAAGTTTCTTTAAATCATCCTTGTGTGGAAGTCTTGAAGCACCCATTCCAATATCATAATGAGTTGCACCTAATTCCTGAGTAACTCGGATTTCATTTTGGTACCATTCACCACCTTTGTTTTCGCCGCGAAGATTGATAACCGTTTTAATATTTTTTTTCTTGATAAGTTTTTCGAGAGTATTAGCTTTAAGCTGTGCCGATCGATAAAACCTTCCAGGATCTGTTTCACGAATGTTGGGTACAATTCCATAATCACCAGCGTGAGTTGTAAGAGATATTAAAAGAAAGAGAATAGTATTTAAAAATGAATTTTTCATTGAGAGACGATAAAGTTGGGAAACCCTACTGTCAATAATTAGAGAGAGAAAAAATCTCTCTCTAATTATTCAAACTTGTAATAACTGCCTTTGGGGGAGGCTTGGGATAATTAATTCCAATCAGGATTATTTTTTAACGCTTCACATGTTGGAAATTCTTTAAGCATCATTCGCATAGAAATCCCACCTTTTGTTGGGATGAGTGTGTTTATACCCATCGTTAATAAGTGAAGAGGGAGAACTGTAATATAATCTTCACCAATAAAGCCAAGTGTTCTCTTCTGTGTCTTTAATGCTCCAAAAACAAACCAATTTGAATTAAATCTGTTTCTTGAAGTTGATTTTACTTCAAGCTTATACTCAGCTTCACTTTCATTTTCAGTAAAGCTATAACCTTTCTCTACTAATTTATCATGCAGAATTTCTTCTTGCTTTTCACTCAAGTTTATGCTTGTTAGATAAATAGAACAGTTAGCTTCACTTTCTTGATTTGCAAAAGTTGAAAAACTCATTACTGAAATTAAAGCTGCAGCTAACATTGATTTTGTAAAAAAAGATTTCATAAATTCCTCCGTTGTGTTGTTAGGTTCATGTTAATTCAACGGTAGTTTTTTTATTAGACTTTTTTGGTAAAGCTTTGATGGGAAGTTTTACTTAAGGGCAAAGTTAAGAAGCTATCTATTTAGAATTAATAGTCTTTTTTGACATCTCAAAAAAGTGAAATTTACTTAATTAAATTGTAAAAATTACAATATTCATCAATTGAAGATTCCAGATTTCTTATATGCAGCTCTTTCTTTAAGTGCACTTAGATATCCTTCTAGTTTGGAATGTTCTGCGAGAAGGCTACCTTTGCGGGCCCATTCCATAGTAACAAGTTCATAAATTCTCCAATAGAAAGTATTCAAGTGATTGTGTATGAGTTTGTAATAGAAGCAAAAAGATGTTGCAACCTAGAATTGCTTCTAGGTTGCGTGTTGGTGTGGCAAAGACAGCTTTACTTTGTTCGATATGAACGCATGTAAAGTTGGGACGAGATCTCTTTTAGTCTTACGTCGTAAAACCATTTCCATGAGACCCGAAAGGGAAAAATATTTTTAAACTGAAAGGCTTGCGAGTTCGGAAAAGGAGAGACTTCTTGTCATCTCTACTTTTCCTGAGTCATGGGATTCGTTTATGAATCCGACGTTTCTGGTCTGAATGCTCTTCTCAAGGAGGGTTCTTGGAAGTTTGCATAGGCCCCAAAGACATGTATCAAATTGACATGATTCAAAATTGCAATCTGCAAAAGTTGCAAACTTAAATTGGCAGTTAATAAATAAGCAGTTGATAAATAATGAGCTCTCAATTTCAGTAGCAAAAAAAGTGCAATTTTCAAAAATAACTTCTTCAAAAATACAGTTTTTAAGCTTAGAGCCTGAAATAGTAATATCTTTAAATATCTTGTAAGTGTATGAATTTCCTTCGATTGTTTGATACTCACCAGTTGCAATTTCATCTTGAAACAATGGGTTAAAAAACATAGTTAAAGTATTCATAAAGTCTCCCAAGATTCTGAAATTGTGTTCCAGATCTTGAAGACTATATTACCAAAACTGACAAATTGCGTCAAGGAATAAAATTGCATTAAGAAATTTTTTTGCAATCCGATAATAGTTTTGAGCATTTAAATTGCAACTTCAGAGGGCCTTATGGCGGAATTTAAGAAGACTAAAATAGAGAGCTATCTAGCAACTGTTAGAAAATACATGCAATTGCGCGGTGGAATGTCACAAAAGGACTTGGCCGAAAAGACCGATGTTGGTGTTTCGACAATGAGTCGCTTTCTCTCGCTGAAGTCAACTGAGTTAAATCCTCAGCTCATTGCTAAAATCACCGCGAAGCTCGATATTCCTCTCCATGAAATGATTGATTTTGTCGATGAGGAGTTTAGTGAGCGCTTCGTACGTTTAGTTAAGTTCTATAAAGATGAATTAAACGCGGGACAAGAGCCGGATTTAAATGAATTAGAAAAAGAAACAAAGAAGGAAGCAGCTACAGAAAATAAAGAAGCGCCTAAGGTAGAGGAAAAAAAACCAGAGCTCTCAGCAAAGGCGCAGGCAACCGCTAAAAGCGATGGTTCAATAAGAGAGAAGCTTGAGAGCTTAACACCTAGACAGAGAGCTTTTATGACTGAATTTTTAAATCTTAATATGGAAGAACGTGATCTCGTAGTGGATTTAGGAAACAATCTTTTTCAATATTTCAAAATGAAAGGTATGAATCTATGAAAAAATTTTTTCTTTTTCTTTTTTTGGTTTCAAATGCAGTATTTGCGACACCTAAAAAGATTACGATTTATTTTTTATCGCCATCGAAGGTGAGTTCTATCCTTTATGAAAAAGAATTCCCTAGGCTTGGACTTATTTCTCAAAATGCAAACACTCCAGCAGGGTTGGGTCTCATTCCCGATAAGAATGCAGCTTATGGTGAAGCAAATTGTACGCCGATGGGTGATGGATGTTTTCATCCCCAGTTAGGTTATCTTGAACCCAAAAAAGTGCCAGGCACTTTTTCGCTAGAAGTCGCGAAGGAAGGGGAAGAGAAAACGGATCTGAAAACTTTTAATTCACTAGAGACATCTTTAGTTGATTGCAAGAAAGACTATTACTTCGATATTTTTTGTGGCAAGAGCAATAACAAACCTACTTGGACAGGAGAGTTAGAGGTTTGGTTCGATGTTTCTTCTTCTTTGCGTGAAGTTGACTTTTCTCCTGAAAAAAATCATTGCTACCGCAGGTCTTTTTTAGAAAATTTACAAAAAAATTGCGATACGAAAGTGCGCTTTGCAATTTACAACACGAATATCAAAGAACTCGGTGATCATGCTAATGTTTGCAACAATTATGGGACGAATGATGAAAAGCGTCTGATTGAATGGATAAAAGGGAGTGGTGCGAAACATCTGGTTATCGTGACAGATGTGGATGAGCTTTCGAGAACTTTTCGTGATTTTCTAGACTCTGAAGCTGCAAGCTTTGTGGGAGATGGAGTAAAACCTTACACAGTGAAAAATCTAGTTGACGACGTTGATAGCTTCGCTAAAATCTGTCGCAATGAAAGTAATAAAGAAACAAAGTGAATTTAGTGATCTCATCGATTGGTCCAAAAATAATTATCATCATCTTCCTTGGCGTAATAACCGTACAATGTATGGGACACTTGTTTCTGAAATCATGCTTCAGCAAACAACCGTGGGGACTGTTCTCAATCATTTTGAAAAATTTATGAAACGCCATTACCGGCGAAAATCTTTTACAGC
>JACCDN010127051.1_pt1 | contig 38184 bp, 35 predicted proteins | sample 7441691 | NCBI WGS metagenome assembly JACCDN01 (sample SAMN15323439, study PRJNA562643) | freshwater metagenome | isolation source: river surface water | place: USA:Blue River Watershed | collected 2017-08-16
AATTAGACCTTTGCAACTCTGGAGAAACAAGACAAGTCTTTTGTCCATTCTTCGCTAAAACCGGCACTGCTTCATTCAAGTAATCCCAATTACCAGAAAAGGAATCAAGCCAAACCCAATCTGACCCTGAGTTTAAAGCAGTCTGGAAATCCTCATAGTCACTTACTCTGGTGGCTACTCTCGTCAATCCCGAATTGATTGTTCTCCTTATTGAAGGATAACTTTGATCCAAGAAAAAAAAATCCGAAACGCCATACTCATTCAAACATTGAAGAATTAGATCTTCTAATCCATCCTCTTTGACATTGAGAATAATTGATTGCCCACGCCAAAATTTGAGCCAATCTGAAAACAGATCACCTTCAGTATATGGATCGTGTGCAAGAATCAAATTGCCATTATTGGTTCGTAAATCTATTTCTACCCCATATTTAGGATCTAATTCAGCTAAGGCAGATACAGAATTTACCCTGTGACTATAAATTTTCACGCAAAGCCCTTCGCAATTCAAGGGAGTATTTAAATGTACGCTTAATAAACTTTATTCTAGATTTCAACCCAACATTCCAACTAGATTGACCAAATTGACGGGGAAGAAAGTGCACTCTAATTCGACGAATTCCCAACCCACTCTTAACAGCCACAACCAGAGCATAAAGGTCTAGAGAGAAATCAGCGGGCGGCTTCTGCCACTTTTCATAGAAATTCCTATTGAAGAGCGTTGGCTGGGCATTAACTTCTTCAAGTCGTGAAGCAAATAAGATGGATTCAAAGATTCCCATACCGCGTGAGAACACTCTGTCAGAAAATGGCCGACCGACTCGGGTCCCTTTTACAAAAGATATTTCAGTATCAATAGCTTCTGTAGCTTTTAGGCAATCAATCAAGGGAGTCTGTAGATCAGCGTGGGTCCAACCAATGATTTGGGCCGTACTCGAATTTAGCCCAGCGATAATTCCACCCCCGTAACCCTGGTTTTCAGGGAGGCTTACAATTTCAATATTTGCATATTTTCCTTGTAGCGACTTAAAAATAGCTTTTGAACCATCTTTCGAACCGTTATCAACAAGAATAAATCCTAAGGAATAGTCAGATGAATCAATCACTGTACGACACTCATCAATTAGATCTAAGAGTCCTTCCGACTCATTGAAACAGGGTATTACGATTTGCGTTTTAATCATTTGGAAAACTCTTTACTTCGAAAAACCCAATTACGCATCCCAACGAAATTTATAGTCATTGAAATGGAAGTCGCAAGCCCCAAACTAAATAGAGCTTTTGGAACTAAAAATGTAGGACTAAATCTCATTGATAATGTGAAAACAACGAGATTTATTGTCATTGAAAAAGTATAAAGAATTAGATGTCGCATGAATTGATTTTTGCCCAGATTGGATTGAAATGAGAATATTCCATTGTAGTAAAAGGCAAAAACTGTCCCAACAATAAAACTTATGGGTTTCGAAATATTCGGGCTAATTCCACAAAAATGAATTAGAACAAAGAAAGCACCCCAATCAAGCGTTACAGCGATAAAGCCACCTAGTATGAAACTTGAAAGCTGATGGCGCACCTTACTAGTCATCTTTGACCAATAAGTCGGGTCTTTCTCCGAAGAGGTTTTGCCAGTACACGTAGGTTTCATATTCATCTGGGGTGCCCAAACTTATGAACCATTCAGGAATTAACCCAAGTATCTGCCAATTTTCTCCCAGCGCAAACTCAAGAAGAGAATCCAGGTAGTACTCCCCGTTTACAGTGCCTCCATCCAACAAGAATGACTTCAAAAGGTCAATCGAGCTAGATACATCTCCAAAATAAAAGGTACCGCTAATTACAAACTTTTCGCGCGGAAATGGTGGTTCTTCCTTAATCCAAGATTCTGAGACATTGCCATTTGCATCCAAACTAACCCACCCAAATTGTTTAGGGTCCTTGATAGCAAATTCACTTGGTTTGGTTACCCAAACACCAATAGTCTTTATCGATTCAGGTAACAAGTCAGAACTTTTTGGAAATACCAAAGAATCACATGTACCAACTATGCAACTTCCACCTAAACTGCTCGAAAGTGAAATCAATGCCGAGTCTGCCTGTCCTTTGGTTAACCCATTCACTTCTCGAATAGATATTTCATTGGATTCAAGAATCTCAACATGATGCTTCGAAGTTAATTGAGATTGTTGCAGCAGAATCCCCTTTGAATTTGATGGACCTCCAAGAGCCTCCATAGCTTGTAGACCTAAGAAACTATCGCCCAAAGGCAGAAAAGGTTTAATTTCTTTATAGCCTGCATCAGCAAATCTCTTTCCGGCTCCTGCTGCAAGGATTTCTATTCGGTCGACATCTATATTTGAAGATTTTCGATTTAGTTTGTACGTGAAAAAATCCTTGTAGTGCTTAAAGTCTTCAAAATCTTCTGGTGTGCCCCATTGAAAAAACTTCTCTATTTGAAAGTTCTTAATTACCTGGCCTGAAGCGATCATGTTCTTATATGTAAGACTGCAATAATATTCCTTATTGTAGGAATCCCCAGATGAAATTTGATTTTTAATCGAATCTAGAAGAATTTTTCCAGTTCCAAAACCATAAGTTCCAGACGAAGCAGGTTCTTCCATTGGATTGGTTGTGAAGGATAATTTTTCTTGGATCTCAATCAAATTTCCAAGATCGTTTAACTTTAAATAGGCATATTGTGTATTTCTAAGCATGTGAGGGTGAAAACCAGAATAAGTGGCAATCAATCCGTCAATTCCAGATTCTAGTTCTTCACGAAAAGCGGAAAAATCCCAAGTACATGCAAAATCACAATAATTCACCACTACGGGTGACTCTTGTTTAATGTGTTCACTTGCTTGAAGAATAGCCCACGCAGGTCCAAATTTATGGGGGTCTATAACGGCAATTTTCGCATTGGAATAGATTTTTGTTAAACGGGATTCAATTTTAAGCTCTTTGTCCTCGAAGTGATCTCTATTAACTATAAATAGGACTTCTTCAATCCCGGGGAACATATCAACCACATGTTGGACAATAGGTTTTCCAGAAATTTCAATAATTGGCTTAGGAATTTTGTAGCCCTTGTCCTTGAAGCGTTGCCCAACTCCGGACATGGGTATTACTAATTGCATTACTTAGCCATCTCAATTCTTTTAATTTCTTTATCCCAACTCAGTAGGGCATTAACCTCACTTCTTTCGAGATAGCTCACTTGCGTCTTCTTTTCAATTAATTTAGCCAATCGAACGTAGAAATGTGCCATTTGAATTCTTTCCTCAGAATAATTCAAAGGAAAAACTAGTTCACCAAGAGAATTAATTGAAACTGAGAGCCCCTGAGGAGTTTCTGATTTCACAAACGGTACCTTTCCAAGGAACACCCCTTCATCTGGCGTGAGGACTCCACCAGTTAATATTTGACTCCAATCAGGGAAACTTTCGATGCGGGGTAAAGTAGCTAGAAATGCTCGAGATTCGGTTTCGAAATTTTGTATTAATGCCTCGATTTGATTTATGTCTTCCCCCGAAAAAATAATTCCATGATTTTTCAGTAAAATTATTTTGAAGTTGAAATCTACAAGACTCTCTATCTCTCTGGAGAGTGCTACTCCAGGCCTCTCATACAAAATCGAAACAATCTCTTTCCTTTCCAAAAAACTTTTCGCCTTATCATTTCGCAGCAAACCCATTGCGATTGCGCCTAAAGAATGAAGATGAGTAACGAATGATTGTGGAATCAAGAGGTGGAAGTTCGTTTCTATAGATGGTGTCAACAAACCTTGTGCAAACTTAGAAAAATCTTCAGTTTCAACAATCTCACTATTATTAAGTGTTTTATAATCTATTGTGCAAAAAATGTTTTCTAACTTAGCGTCAACCAACCGTTTTCCAGAAGCCTTGATCAGCATTGTTCCATTGTCTTTCCATGACACGTTTCCACCAGAAGCTTGCACTAGGTCTAAGTCAAGTCCAATTCTATGGGCGTGGTCCGACAACTCTTTGAGAACTTTGATATTCACAGCTTTAGTTTAGCGATTTGCTTTGGGAGGTAGGCGTCCGAACCGCATACAAGACTGAACTAATTGTGAATAATTTGACAATGTGGTGAAGAAGTACAGTTTACTAACACTTCGGATGCGTAGGACCATTCTTTATGGAAGAACATTTCATAATGCGGGCCAAAACCTTTTCTATTTACGTCTATGGGGGTTCCTAGAGAGAGAAATCCAAGCCATTCGTCAGAGCTTTTGTTCAAACTTGGCATTAGGTAAGGACTAATTTCAATTCTCCAGTATTCACCAGGTTTATAACCACAAATCCGCTTTACATCTGACATTTGCACCGCACTTAATTCACGAGTAGAAAGTATATTAATTTTCTTGCATTTAGATTCACCCACGACAAAGGTTGAAATTCGACTCAAAACTTCTTCGTATGAAAACCCATACTTCCCTCGGCTTAATTCCGTGACCACGGTTAGATTGGCTGTAGCTTCCTTCATCCAACCCTCAGAATCTGGAAGCACTTGCAAGATTACTTCTCGCGTATCAAAACCGCTGTGCGACTGAAAATGACTGTAGTTGATAATCCCTAAGATTGAATATATCAGTGAAATTAAAACCCTGATCAATCTTTTGTAATTTCGCAGAAACTTTAATTGGCTCAAGGTTTCTAAATTCCAAGCACGATCGACAAGCAATAAAAATATTGGAAATATAGGAATCAAATATTTTGGAAAACCATTTAGATTGAATAAGTAGAGTAAAAGGTGAAGGAAAGCCAATAACCCCCAAATCAAAATCAACACCTGCTCCACCGCCATTTTTTTGCGAACAATTTCACGAAGAGTGAAAAGTATTGTTGGAAGAAGTAGAATTATGAGAACTCCTGAATTTATCATCAGTACATCAAAATTCTGACTCAAGGTTTCAGCACCAAAATCTAGCCTGCCCAAGCTACGGTACATCTCCATAGTCGATTTAAGTTCAACGTAGTTAAGTATTAAGGGTGAGTACGAAGCTAACGTAAAAAGGCTGGCTACGAAAGGAAGTATGAACTCTGAAAAGTGTTTGTTTTTTCGGAATTGATTGAATGCAATAAAAAAATAGACAGGAATGATGAATATTAATAAACTAAGCCGCATTCCAATCGTCATTAAAAATGAAATTGTGACTAAAGCATAATCAAGAAATAATGGGGGAGTTTCTCGACGTATTTGAAGAAAAGATACATAGAGAGCGATTGAAACTCCAAAAAACGTATAGACTTCAATTGTGTCAAGTGTTAATTGATTCAGAGAAATTGGGATTGCCAGGAAAATAAGTAAGAGGTTTAGACTCCGCAATCGACGATCCGAATCAACCGAAAAGGTTTTTGAAAGAAACTTTAGCGATAGAAAAATCAAAGTTAAGTTAATTAGCATGCTAAAGTTAGTAAAACTCGTATTAACTACTTCAACATGGTTAGTTCGATACGCCTCCTCAAACGATGCTTTTGTTTTCCAGGCACCAATTGCAAAGCCAAGTGGAAACAGCAACCCGTTCATTAAGCCTGAATAGAGAAATGCAAAAGGACCATATGTCGCAAAGTGAAAAGAAGACCATTCGCCACTCAATAGACGTAGACCTCCAGCCGTCATACTATCTGGATGAATCCACATGGGATTAATTTTTTTGAAAATACAGGCCAAAATCAATAATGTGAGTAGGTCAAATGGATTTACTTTTTTTAATCGAGATTTATTAAATCGCCACTGGAGTAAGTTCATTGGTTTTCCTTGAATCTTCCTAACTCTTAAAGTAATTGTTCATATAAACTCATCACACTTTTCTTGTGGCCTAAAAGCAACTCAAGATTATCTGTTTTTGGATGTCACATGGGCTGCATTTACAATTGATTAGGGACAATTGTCCATAAAAACCGAGACCGTTTGCCTAATTTGGCCTAAAGTCGCGTAAATTGAAGTTCTGTGGTCTTTTTTGCATGATTGTTTGATTCTGGGGCTTAACTTAGTAGGATGTTGGGGATGATTAATCGGCTTCTTGAGCTTTCGGAGAGACATGTCAATTTTTGATTCAAAATCAGTGCTTATAACCGGTGGTTCAGGTTCACTCGGTAAGGCATTAGTGCGCCAGTTGTTAGACGAAACCGATGTAAGACGAATCGCAATTTACTCCAGAGATGAACTTAAGCAGTTTCACATGCGATCAGAATTCGAAGACAATGCTCGGTTGCGCTGGTTTATTGGAGATATCCGTGATAAAGATCGGTTAGTTCGAGCGATGCATGGTGTGGATTATGTAGTGCATGCGGCAGCGCTCAAGCAAGTTGACACAGGCGAGTACAACCCCATGGAATTTATTAAAACGAATGTACTTGGAAGCCAAAACGTCATCGAGGCAAGTATTGATGCGCGCGTTAGCAAAGTAGTGGCATTATCCACGGACAAGGCATCTTCTCCTATAAATCTTTATGGGGCGACAAAGCTAACTGCAGACAAGCTTTTTGTTGCCGCCAACAACTACAGCCAAAGTTATGGCACTTCATTTTGTGTTGTTAGATACGGAAATGTTATGGGGAGTAGAGGTTCCGTAATTCCGTTTTTTCAAAATTTAGCGGCAGAAGGAAAGCCCTTGCCAATTACAGATATTAGGATGACACGGTTTTGGATCAGTATTGAAGATGCTGTTAAGTTTGTGCTGGATAGTTTTGAGCTAATGCAAGGTGGTGAATTGTATGTACCACGAATTCCAAGTATGAAAATAATTGATTTGGCCAAAGCGGTTTCTCCAGATTCTAAAATTGTAGAAATTGGCATTAGGCCAGGTGAGAAACTTCATGAAGAAATGATTTCTGCGGAAGACAGCAGAAGAACAATCAAGGTATCAAGTACCCGATTCCTTGTACTTCCAGTTGTAGCTGAGTGGAGCTTTGAGCCTCCCAAAGGTGAGGTGATGGGTGAGCGAACTGCTTATGCATCAGACACCAATGATCTTTGGATAGATTCTGACGAGATGACTAAATTCATCCAAAGAATGAAATAGATCGAAATGTTTCCGAGTAAAACATTGGTATTGGGAGGAGGAGGATTTCTTGGTTCTTACATATCGAGAATGATTTCAAGTGATTCTGTCATTCATCTATCGGGACGCTCACCAGCCGGTTCTAATTTTAGAAAGTTTTTTCTTGACATTAGACAAGATAATTTAGAAGACTTAAAAAGGTTTATTTTGAGTAATGATTTTGAATGTATTGTAAATTGTATTGCAAATGCAAATATTGAAGATTGTGAACAAAATCCCAAAAGTGCAGATTTCTTGAATGCTGAACTTCCAAAGTCTTTAGCAGAAATGACAAATAAAACTGGTGCGAAGTTTGTGCATTTTTCAACGGATGCAGTATTTGATGGAGTAAAAAAGTTCAAACTAGAATCTGACGTAGCCAGACCCCAAACAGCATACGGAAAATCAAAACTTCGTGGTGAAGATCTCGTAATTGCAGCGAACTCTAAAGCATTAATTCCGCGCGTAAATTTTTTTGGGCTGAGCACTCGCAAAACTTCCCTATTTAATTACTTTTATTACGGGCTACGCGACAATCGCCGACTTAATGGGTACTCAAACATTTACTTTACGCCATTGAATGTTATGGATACTGTTGCAGCAATAAACCAGTTACTTGATTTAAACTATTCAGGCATTGTGCATGTTGCTGGCTCCGAACGTATTAGCAAATTGGAATTCGGAAAAAAAATTGCCAAAATATGGGAATTTGATGAAGAACTGATTACTCCAACCGAGTACAGATCGGATATTTGTAGGGCATTGGATTTAAGCCTCGACACCACAAAATTGTCCGATCTTGGAATCAAAACTCCATCCCTGGAGGAAAGTTTAGTTATGATGCGAGAAACAAACTTTGGGAGACTAGAATGAAACTGCCACTCAATCCATCTACAGCACTTCAATCACCCACGTACTTCATCGCGGATATTGCGGCCAATCATGATGGCTCTCTCGAGCGGGCACTTGAATTGATCAGGCTTGCTGCAAATGCGGGCGCAAATGCTGCCAAGTTTCAAAACTTTAAGGCAGAAACAATTGTATCCGGCAAGGGATTCAAAGATTTAGGTCAGAAGTTAACGCATCAAGCAACTTGGAAAAAAGATGTTTTCCAAGTTTATAAGGAAGCAGAATTACCTATCGAGTGGACGGATGCATTAATTGCCCAGTGCAATCAATCAGGCATAGATTATTTTACCGCTCCCTATGATCTTGAATTTATCGATTACTTTGCAAGCAGAATGCCATATTTTAAAGTTGGCTCGGGAGATATCACCTGGAAAGAATCGCTCCAAAGAATGGCAAGCTTTGGGAAGCCAATACTACTTGCCACTGGAGCTAGTGATATGGAAGAAATTAGAGCGGCTGTAAGTCTGTTGGAAGTAGCAAAAGTTCCATTTGTACTGATGCAATGCAACACAAATTACACTGGGGAAGAAGATAATTTTGATTTTTTAAATCTTTTGGCTCTCGAAGAATTCAAAAGAGAGTTCCCAAATGCAGTTTTGGGATTGTCAGACCATTCGCAAGGCCACATAGCCGTTTTAGGTGCTGTAGCCCTTGGCGCACGAGCGGTTGAAAAACACTTTACGGACGATACATCGAGAATTGGTCCTGACCATGGATTCTCCTTAGATCCTATTATGTGGAAACAAATGGTGGATGACACACGGATTCTTGAACGCACCCTTGGGACAGGAAATAAGAAAGTTGAAGAGAACGAACAACAGGCTCGAATAGTTCAGCGGAGATGTCTTAGATTCGCAGCAGATTTTGAAAAAGATCACATAATTAGCAGGGACGATTTAGTTGCGCTTAGACCAGCGCCTCACGATTCCCTTAGCCCCTTTGAGATTGAAAATGTCGTAGGTCGCAAGCTTCGCAAGAATGTAATTAAACATGAAATTGTCACTCGGGATATTACATAACTTGAGAGATTCAAAAGTAGTTTATATTGGTGAAACAAAAGGAATTCATGACCTCCGTTTCATAAAAGCTATCGGTGAAAGATTTCAATTAGATTCGTTCTTTCTTTCAGAAAATGGTGATCTCGAGAACATCGATTATAGTCAATACGATCTCATTGTGGCAGCGCCTCTAACACGGCCAATTTCTGTAATTCCAATCAGCATTCAAATTCCAATTGTGGGCATTTCTCTCGCATATGATCTAAATTCCGAAAGTCCCAAGTCCGCTTTAAGCGCAAATCTCCAAAAATGCAGTTTCATCATATGTGACTGTCAGTACATTTGTGACAAACTAATACATGAGTATGGAATAAATCAGAAAAGAGTAGGGGTAATTGCCTACGGATGCGACCTAGATTTATTTGTAGCAAAATCTCTCAAGACATTTAATGAACTAAATTTATTGGTAACAAGGAACTGGTTTCCAACTCATTCAAATCGAATAATTATTGATGCTTTGCAAAGATTGCACAATGAAGGGATGGATCTCAAATGCACGTTTGTTGGCGATGGCCCCGAACTGCAAGAAAGCAAGAAAGAATTAAATAAGAAGTCCATAAAGTCAAATCTCTCGTTCCTCGGTTCTAAATCACCAATTGAGATTTCTCATCAAATGGGGATCCATGAAATCTATATCTCAGCGAGTCAAAGTGATGGCTCGTCAGTATCATTAATGGAGGCCCTAGCTAGTGGAATGATTTGTGTGGTCTCTAATTTTCCAAGCAACCTTGAGTGGATTAAGGATCGATACTCCGGCTTTCTTTTTCAAAATGGGTCTGAGGAGAGTCTTGCAAACACACTAAAAGAAGTATTAGCGCTAGATCCTCAAGCTCTTGCAACAATTGGAGAAAGGGCTAGAAAGATTGCTGTCGAAAAGGCAAACTGGGGGAATAATAAAATCGAGTTTTTGGAATTTCTGGAGTCAGTAATTGAGTAACGTTGGAGCTACCAGTCGTCATTTAGTCTTAGGTGGGGCGCAGTTCGGTGAAGGCTATGGGAAATTTGTCCATAAACCTAAATTGACTTTACATACGATAGAGAGAGTCTTGCAACTTGCCAGAATGAATGAAATAGTTGAGATTGATTTGGCTCAAAGCTACTTAAATGCGGTAGAGAATTTAGCGAAGTCAAGTTTATCTAGCATGTTTCGGTACTCAACTAAGATCAACTATGCATTTGAGTCACAAAACGAGATAGTTTCAACTTTATATTCTGAGTTACAAACACTTAAAGTCTCCAATTTTCGGACTATATTGATTCACAATTGGGCTTCATTAGATCAAGCATCTCGACAAGAAGCCATTTGTTTCCTAGATACACTGTTGTCAGATGGTATTTGTGAGCAAATAGGAGTTTCTCTCTATACAGTTGAAGAAATGGACTTCGGTGGATGGGTTCCGAATTGTATACAGGCACCCCTCAACTTCTACAACAGAGATTTTCTAAGTGATAAAGTCGCATTGAGATTGGCAAGCGCTGGTACAAAGTTTATGGCTAGAAGTATTTTTCATCAGGGGGTCTTACTTAGCCCCCATCTATTTGAAGAATTGCCTGACTTGTTTGTATTCAAAAAGTTTTGTAATGAAAATAATTTTTCAAACCTTCAAGGAGCGATCTCTATCTATGATTCACAGAGTTTGTTTTCAAGCCTCACTATCGGAATCAATACTGCACATGAGCTCAACGAGATTTTGCGCGAACCCATAAATGCACTTAATCTCGACTCCTTTCCAAAAGTCAGTGCGGTGAATCCCGACTTTATTGATCCCCGTAGGTGGTGAAAAGTGTCAGATATGGGAGTTGGAGTAATTATTCAGGCACGGATGGGCTCTTCAAGGCTTCCAGGTAAAAGTTTAATGAAGCTTGGGAGCAAACCTTTAATTGATCATGTTATCCAACGTTGCCTAGCATCAGTTTCTCCTAATCAAGTGTACCTAGCGACTACGAATCAAGAAGAGGATAAAGTTTTGGTTGCACATGTCGCTGAAACATATGGAATCAAAATATTTCTTGGCGATAAGTTCGATGTACGATCACGCTTCGCGGCGGTTTCCAAGGATTACTCATTGAGTAAAGTAGTCCGAATTACTGCGGATGACCCATTTAAGGATCCTGCCCATATTCAGGAGTCAATTCGTCAACTAGATTTGGGTGGGATTGATTATTACAACAATTTTGAAACCCCAGTTTTTCCAATTGGTTTGGATGTTGAAAGTTTTCGGACTAAGGCACTTTACGACAACATCCTTGCGGATGCCTCAAGTGAATCGATGGAGCACGTGACTTTGGGGCTTCGTAAATCCCCTAATTTGGTAAGAAAATTCCATCAAGGTAAGCCTGAATTTACAAAGGTTAGACTGACTATTGACACTTCAACTGATTTGGAGTTTTGCAATCGACTTCTCGAAGTTAAACCAGAAATGGAAAATACAGCCTATGATTGGGCCACAACTCGCGCTGCATTGATTGCTTTGGGAAACTACTCAGCCGTATTATTATCCAATGAAGAGAATCTCTGATTTAGAAAAGTCATATGTCCTAGAGGTTTTGGATTCAGAGTTCCGAGGTTCTAAAGCTACAGGCATGGTGGGACGTGCCGAACTGGCTTTCTCGAAACACTTTGAGAAGAAATACTCCATGGGCTTCGTAAATGGAACTGGAACTCTACATACAGCATTAGAAGCTCTTGGAATCGGCCCTGGGGACGAGGTTATTGTGCCTCCTCTGACAATGTCTGCCACGGCCTTTTCTGTTCTTCAAGCAAACGCCACCCCAATTTTCGCAGATGTCGATCCTTTGACCTTTCAAATTGATAGCAAAAGCATTATTGATCGTATGTCAAATAAGACAAAGGCAGTGATGTCAGTTGCCCTTTATGGCGGATCTCCAGACTATGCAGCTATTAAGGAAGCTATAGGAGAAGTACCCCTAATTGAAGACAATGCGGAAGCATTCGGAACAAAGTATCACGGTAAAGAAATTGGCAGTTTTGGAATCTTCTCAAGTTACTCTTTCCAATCTTCAAAACATCTTTCCTCTGGTGAGGGGGGAATGTTATGCACAGATTCTCTAGACTTTGCAGACAGGGCAAGAAAATTTCAATCTCTTGGTTATAGGGCTGTTGGTGCCACAACACACAAAATCGATAAGAAGGATATACAGGACCCTGAATATTTAAGACACGAAGTGTTGGGATGGAACTACAGAATGTCGGACTTAACGGCAGGCGTCGTACTTGGTCAAATAGAACGCAGCAGGGAGCTGATAGAAATTCGAAAAAGTGTTGGTAAGCAAATTTTCGATCAGGTTACGGACATTTCATGGTTGCGTCCACAAGCAATATATGAGGGTTCAGAACATTCCTTTTGGGCTGCACCGATACTTTTAGAGCGGGATGACATCTCATGGAAGCAATTCAGAGATAAGTTTATGTCGTTCGGTGGTAAAGGTATTTATGCGGCTTGGCAGTTGAGTTATTTAGAGCCAGTTTTTCAAAATCTAAACTTCAAAGGTAGAGAAAAATTCGTTGATCCTAGGATCTCTTCAAAATACACAGGTGGCTATTGCCCAAATGCTGAGTACATACAACCGCGCATTTTAGCCTTTAGGACAAATGAGTGGGATTCGCAGGAGGCAAAAATTCAATTTGAGGCACTTCGAAAGACTGCCCTATTTTTCAACTGATTATCTACCTATTTTTTTAATGAGTGATGGAGTGTCTGATTGAATAAACAAATTTTGTCTTGTACGCCCAACCCAATTTGTGTTCCAACTCAATGTTCTTAAGTAGTCATCAAATGAATTCAAAAACCCAACCCGATTTTGCTGAAGAAGGTCAATTGCGTCAGTATGGATGTAATACGCATGAGAGCCACCTATCCACCCTTGAACAATACTGAGATCCGTATTTAAGAATTCCTTAATATCCTCATATAGATCATGGATGACATTCGATAAAAAATAGTTTCGCAAGGAGCTAAAGATATTTATTTTTTGACCTTTTCGGCCTGAGGTTGATTTAAGCCCGCCTAATTGAATCACTTTAAACTCTTGAGCATTCAATAATGTCACAGTATCCAAGAAATTCCTGCGACCATATCTACTCAGAATTGCGTCACTTTCGAAGATGAACCCTCCAGATAATGAGGCTTCCGATGAGATTGCCACTTCTGCACCTGGGGACGTAAGTTTGGGTTTAGTTAGTGTGTGTGATAGAGAGAGAGGGGGGGGGTTATAAAATGCTTCTTTATAATTATCTGTGCTTCCGCATGGGCAAGTGAGCAACCCGCTGTACCTGGACCCACAACCATTGTTGAATTTCTCTCGTATTGCCTGGCGTAGAAGTCATTTTTGAGTGCGTTAACAGGTTCAACTGTGTAGAAACTGTACTTTTCCTTATTGAGATTCAGAACAGAGTAGAATTGAGTTGCCTTATCTGGAGAACCAATAAATACAATTGGCATGGTTTGACTCATGCGTTTACTTTATCTGAAGAATGGAATTTCCTTCGCTATTATAAGTTTTACCTACCTAATTTTTGAAAAATAATCTGTTTAGTGTTTTGATTTAAGAAACTCACCGAACTTACCCACCGTTAGATTCCCAAGAAGTGTTCTAGGGGGGGTGTTATTCCCTTTTCAATGAATCGTCTGATTTTGGTGTGGGCCCGGATTTCCCCTTTAAGACCTTACCCAGCCTCTTTTTCACGCATAAACCCAAGGCCGCCGCAGGCGGCCAGATGGTAATGAGCACCCCCTTTCATAGGGCAAGATTTCCCCATGCGCTTAGACCATGTCTCATATGTAACTTCCCATGATCAACTAGCCGACACCGTTCAACGCTTGGGCTCACGCCTTGGCAGCACCTTCGTAGATGGCGGAGTCCATCCACGCTTTGGTACTCGCAACTTCACAATGCCTCTACAAAACGGTCAATACATCGAAGTTGTATGTCCACTAGATCACCCAGCAACAGAGCAAACTCCTTGGGGTAAAGCTGTGAGCAAGAAAGCACAAGAAGGTGGCGGCTGGCTTACATGGGTTTTTGCAACAGAAGATATTTCCAAGGTTGAAGAGAAGTTTGGACGTCCTGCAATCGAAGGTCACCGCACACGCCCAGATGGAACGGACCTTAAGTGGAAGCAAATCGGAGTTAATGAAATTACCGACTCTCGCGAACTTCCATTCTTCATTCAATGGCTAACTGCTGATCACCCATCACAAGATGGGAAGGCTGTGGCTGCAATTGAGAAGATTACGATTGCTGATACTGAGCAGTTATCAGAGTCATGGTTTAAGACAGAGATTCTTGATGCATTAAATGGCACAGACGTTGAGTTCATTGACCCGTCAACAAACGAGGGTGAGTCTGGGATTGTTGCGGTGCACTTGAAGACACCTAGTGGTGTTGTGAGACTTGACTAACCAACTACTAACAATCACCCACGGTTGAATTACAATAGCCTCATGAAAAAAGTCGGAGTGACGGGTGGAGCTGGTTTTGTTGGCTCAAACTTGACTCGACGACTTATTGCTGAGGGACACGAAGTTGTGGTTTATGACGACCTCTCTACAGGGTTAATGTCTAACGTCGATCAATCCAAATGCGTTTTTCACAATGCATCTATCACTGACCCAGAAGCCCTACACGCCGCATTCAAGGATTGCGAAACAATCTTTCATTTAGCTGCCAGAGGCTCAGTTCCTCGTTCCATCAAAAATCCTGTAGCAACACATGCCGTTAATGCAACAGGCACGCTTAACGTTTTAGAAGTGGCTCGATCGACTGGTGCACATGTAATCTTTTCATCGTCATCTTCGGTATATGGCCGCAATATGCAGCTCCCTAAAGATGAGTCAATGTGGCTCGGCCCGATGACACCTTACGCGGCAAGCAAACTCGCCGCCGAGGGATACGTACAGGCATATGCTTCCGCGTACAAAGTACCAACTACTCTCTTGCGTTTCTTTAATGTTTTTGGTCCTAGTCAACGCCCCGACCATGAGTATGCAGCGGTGCTGCCAAAATGGATCTGGCTCGCCATGCAGGGTAAACCAATTGATGTTTACGGTGATGGAACTGCTTCTCGTGATTTTACATACGTTGATACTGTTTTGGATATTGCTATAACAGCGATGAATGAGAAAGTTTTAACAGAAGGAGCCATGAACTTGGCCTATGGAAATAGAATCTTCCTGAGCGAGACAATTGCGATGCTAACAAAACATTTTCCAGATTTACAGGTGAACTATGTTGCGGAGCGTTTGGGTGATGTTAAAGAATCACAAAACGCACCAGATCTGCTTAAGGTGCTCTTTCCTAAGGTCCAACCTAAGGATTTTGAAACTGCACTAACCGAGACTATTGATTGGCTCAAAGAGTTTGGTCAAAGCGTCGCCAATGGTCCTGCGACTTCGGACTAGCAACCTCCTTTATGTGTGGGATAACCGGCGGAGTCGGAGTTAGCGCGCCTAGCAAAGGACTCCTAGATGCTCAGCTCAAATCAATTGAACACCGCGGCCCAGATGACACAGGGACCTATTTAAATCAAGAAATTAGTCTAGGAATGTGCCGATTGGCCATTGTCGAAGTTGCTACCGGTAAACAGCCCGCCTCTGATGCTTCTGAAAAGATTCATATTGTTTGGAACGGCGAAATCTATAATTATCGAGAACTACGCTTCGAATTAGAACAACGAGGCGTGCAGTGCCGTGATTCCAGCGAATCTGAAGTGGTAATTAATCTTTACCTAGAGTTTGGTTTAGATTTCATCAACAAACTCAATGGAATGTTTGCCATTGCCATTCATGACTCACGCGATAAATCTCTTCACTTGATTCGTGACCGGATGGGCAAAAAACCTTTATGGATCTCGCAACTAAATGATGGAACCTTGTTTTTTGCATCCGAAGTTCGCGCCTTAATGCTGGCACGTCCAGATCGCACGCTTCGAACAGATATGGTCACCGAAGTCATGCAATATGGCTATATCAATGCCCCATATTCAGCTTTCAATGAGATTACACAAGTGCCACCTGCTTCAGTCCTCACTTGGCATGATGGCAAGACAATTATCAAAAAGTACTGGGGGCCAGATTTTGACACTAAAGTCCAAATCTCTTACAAAGATGCTCTGGAAGTCACAAAAAAACTAATTGAAGAATCAGTTTCACGACGTTTGATTTCTGAGCGCCCTCTTGGATCATTTTTAAGTGGAGGTTATGACTCAACAATAGTTACTGCCTACATGGCAAAATTAATGAGTGAAAAGGTCCAAACCTACTCAATTGGTTTCGATAACGCACAATTCAATGAGGCCCACCACGCAAAGCAGGTTGCCAACTACCTTGGTACTAAGCACCATGAGGAAATTCTAAGTCCAGATCCTGCACTAGTTGTTGAAAAAATCTCGCAGGTACTCGACCAACCTTTTGCCGATTCTTCAATTGTACCTACATATCTATTAGCCAAATTCGCGCGCGAAAATCTTATTGTTGCCCTAGGTGGAGATGGTGGAGATGAGGTATTTGGTGGATACGACCGCTATTTAGCCGCACCAGTGATGCAAAAGCTCAATCCATTTCTTGGTCTTGCGCGATCAGGGTTAAAGATTGCCGGGCAACAATCCTTTGCTAACACTCGAAAGATTAATCGAGTTGGCTCACAACTATCTTCAAAAGCATCACTTGGAGCGAGATATAGCTCGATTTTATCTTTAGTTCAGCCTCATGAATTATCTACTCTGCTCAATTTAAACTTCCAAACCAATACATTAGAAGTTGCAAGCATAAACCAATTTGCCACTGGAAATCTCTCATCATTTGATCGCATGATTCGGTCTGACTTCGGTGCATATTTGCCAGGGGACTTGCTTGTAAAAGTTGATATTGCAACTATGGCTAATAGCCTAGAGTTGAGATCGCCCATGTTAGACGTCAATGTGGTCGAATGGGGCATATCACTTCCACGCAAATACAAGATAAAAGGTTTTGAAACAAAACACATTCTGAAGGATATGGCACGTTCATTAGTGCCAGCGAACTTGATTGATCGCCCAAAGATGGGCTTTGGAATTCCTAGAGCGGAATGGTTGCGCACTGGAATGAAGGAAATGACAATTGACATACTCACAGATACAACTGCTACTCAACGCGGATGGCTAAACTCTGTTGAGGTTAAAAAAGTATTAGATCTTCACATGGATGGCCAAGATAAGGACAACATCATTTGGCCGATGTTGATGCTCGAGCTTTGGGCTAGGACTTGGCTCGATTAGCAATAAGCTTTTTGTAAAGCACTTCATGATCGTTCACTAATCGCTTTACCCCAAAGTTTGCCAGAGTGAACTCACGCCCAGAAGTTCCCATCTGAGCTCGCAACTCTGCACTTTTGGCTAGAATCTCAAGAGCGTCAGCAATTTGTTGCACATCCAGGCTAGTCACAATCCCAGTAATTCCATCTAGAACTACTTCGGGCACTGATCCCACTCGGGTAGTTACTACTGGTAACCCAGCCATTCCAGCTTGAATTAAACTCAACGGGGTCCCTTCATTATCGCTGGTAAGAATAACGACATCGGTAGCCGACAAAACTTGTTCTATGTCGCTCTGCCAACCTAAAACCTTCACGGGTAAATCTTCGCATGAAATTCTCTCTCGACAATTTTGCAACAATTCACCATCTCCGGCTATAAAGAATTCAATTGGTAGGCCACGTTTCTGGATCTCAGTTACTACATCCAAGAATCTATCGGGCCGCTTGATCTGAGTTACGCGGCCAATGAAGGCACATTGAAGAGTCTGATTTGATAAACCAAAAAAGTCCATAGCGTCTTTTTTGTTTAGCAATTTTCTAATTTCTAATCCTGGTGGCATCAACCCGAATTTTTCAGGTTTACCAATACCTTCCAGCAACAAGTCTTGCCGTACCTTGTCGCCCACAGCTAAGAGTTGATGTGTGAATGTAGCTAAAATTCTTTCTGCTAACACAACTAGCGATCTCTTAAAAGATCCAAAGTAGCCATTCAATAAATGTCCATGAAATGTGTGGACACGAATTGATTGATGAAAGGAAACAATCGATGCGATTCGACCTAAGAAACCAGCCTTAGCGGTATGAGTGTGGATTACATGGGGTTTAAAGCTTCTAATTTCTTTAACCAAAGTATAAAAAGCGCGCAAATCGTCACCAAAGCTAACCCTTCGGCCAAACCCTTCGATGCGGACGGCATTAATATCTTTTGCGACAGTGTTTAGATAGTCAGCCTCGTCATCAGCACAAAAGCCTGTATAGAGCCGGTGGTCAAACTCAGCTGAGTTCATGTTTCGCATTAACCCTGAAACCTGTACTGCTGGACCACCCACATTCATTCGGGCGATAACTCGCATGACCCTGATAGGGCCCAACACATCTGTACTCACAGGCCTATCTTCTCCTAATTTCACATTAGAAGGGCTTAAGGGCCGATAGTTCAGGTATGCGCTGAAACCGCTGCTGAGAGGTTAGGATTCCATCCGTGAGTGTTCCTCAACCCCAAGTCCTGGCCATTATCGGCCAAGGTTATGTTGGCTTGCCTCTAGCTATGGCCGCAGTTGATGCTGGCTGGACGGTGATCGGGATCGATAATAATGCTGCCAAGGTTGTCCAAATCAATGGTGGCTCAAGTCCTGTGGAGGACATCTCTGACAAACATTTACAGTCAGCAATTTCAAATGGCACCTACAAAGCCACCACCGATTTATCTGCAGTTGTGGGAGCAAGTGTTATAACAATATGTGTTCCCACACCTCTGGATGATAAACGCGAACCGGATCTCTCCTTATTGCGGAATGCCGCAATAGGTATCGCACCTTATGTTTCGAATGAAACTCTGGTTGTGAGTGAATCAACTTCCTACCCAGGAACGTTACGTAACGTAATTATTCCTATAATCAATCAGATTAAAACTGATGAAACCAAAGTGGTTTACTATGCCTGCGCTCCAGAGCGAGTTAACCCGGGTGACAAGATCTGGAACCAAAAGAATACCCCACGGCTGGTTGGTGCAATTAACGAAGAATCACAAATTCGAGCTCTCAAATTTTATGAATCTATTTGCGATGCCGTAGTTCCTGTCTCTACGCCCGAAGTTGCTGAAGCTGCAAAATTATTGGAGAACACTCATCGCTTAGTAAATATTGCATTGGTGAATGAGTTTGCTCAACTCTGTTCAGCAGGGGGAATCAATGTGCACGAAGTTATCGATGCGGCATCTACCAAACCATATGGCTTCACTGCATTTAGGCCAGGAGTAGGAGTGGGTGGTCACTGCATTCCCGTCGATCCTCTCTACCTAACCTGGTGGGCACGACAAAATGGCAGTGAAGCTGCATTTGTTGAGACTGCCGATTCAATCAACTATGCAATGCCCAGATATGTCGCAAAGCGCGCCTTAAGTTTGGTACATTCGTCAGCAACTAGTCCAAGAGTTCTTATCCTGGGTGTTGCATATAAGCCTGGAGTTGGAGATGTTCGCGAATCTCCCGTATTAGCGCTCCGAGATGAATTGAGAAAGCTAGGCGCCATAATTGCGTGGCATTATCCCTTGGTGCCCCTTTGGGAAGGCTCCGAGCCCGTTGATCTGGAATGGGAGTGCGACGTTGCGATTCTTGCAACAAATCAACCTGGAATGGATCTGAGACAATTGATCACCCGAGGTGTTCGGATTCTTGATTGCACTAACTCTATTTCTGAACAAGCTGGGGTTAGCGCACTCTAATCAACTACTTCATGTCAGCAGAGATATCCGCAATTACAGTCGATAAATCACGTTTTGGCTTCCAACCAACCAGTTGCTGAATCAAATCTATATTTGGAACACGGCGCTCCATATCTTCAAAACCATCGCCATAAGCCTCCGAATATGGAACGTAAACGATTTCGCTCGTCGAGCCTGTCTCATCAATAACTTTTCTTGCTAAGTCATTAATCGAGATTTCAAAATCATTTCCTATGTTGATAACTTTCCCAATTGTATTTTCCGCAAAAGCTATCGACATGACCGCATCTATAACGTCGTAAACGTGGGCAAAACAGCGAGTTTGATTTCCATCACCATAAATTGTTATTGGTTCATTGTTTAATGCAGCCCGCACAAATCGAGGCACGACCATTCCATAAGCACCGAGTTGCTTTGGACCAACCGTGTTAAAAAATCTAACAATACGAGTTTCTAGGTTTCTTTCAAGATGATAGGCATAAGCAAGAGATTCATCTATCGCCTTTGCTTCACTGTAAGACCATCTCAGCGTAACGGGAGTCCCAAGTATTCTGTCATCAGATTCTTTGAGAGAATCTGAAGTGTTTTTTCCGTATACCTCACTGCTGCTTGTTAAGAAAACCGGAATATTCCTGCTTGCTGCCAATTCCAAAACATTCTCAGTGCCGCGGATGTTCGTGAGGAGGCTCTTTAGTGGGTTGTTGACAATGTTGAAAACTCCAACAGCAGCTGCCAGATGGAAAACATATTCAGTTTCTGCAAAAGCAATTGACAGCTCTTCGTGATTAAGTATGGAACCTTTGACAAATGTGATTTGGTCTATGACCGAGGACAAATTGTTTTCTACGCCGGTAGAAAGATCATCAATTACGGTAACTGAGTGGCCATCAGCAACTAGACGTGAGACTAAATGAGAGCCAACAAATCCAGACCCGCCAGTTACTAAGATTCGCATGGATGAAGTGTACCCAAGAATAGTCAAATAAGAATTTGAAAATTCATAGATAAAACGGTAGCCACGTAGTTAAATTTGGCTACGAAAATATTGAATTGTTGACTTGACACCCACAGCGCGGTTTATCTTTGGAGACCAACCTAAATGCATAATAGCTTTGCTGATATCTGGCTCACGCATTACTGGATCATCTGTAGGCAATGTTTCAAAAACAATTTTACTCTGAGAGTTCGTAAGTTCGATAATTTCCTTAGCTAAATCTTTAATTGGGATTGGCTCAGGATTTCCTAGATTTATTGGCCCAATTGTTCTCTCTGTGAAGAATAATTTAACTAGTCCATCTACCAAGTCTGAAACGTAACAAAAACTTCGAGTTTGATTTCCATCTCCATAAACTGTTATGTTTTTATCGGAAAGTGCCTGCACGATGAAATTGCTTACAACTCTACCGTCGTCGACTGCCATCCTTGGACCATAAGTATTAAAGATTCTCGCAATGCGAATATCTACTTGATGCTGTCTGTGATAATCCATGAAGAGTGTCTCTGCTGCCCTCTTGCCTTCATCGTAACAAGAACGAATTCCAATCGGGTTGACATTGCCCCAGTATTCTTCAATCTGTGGAGTGATACTTGGGTCCCCATAAACTTCCGAAGTACTCGCTTGCAGAATTCTAGCTCCGGTCCTTTTCGCTAGACCGAGCAAGTTAATAGCTCCATGCACACTCGTCTTTAGTGTTTGAACAGGATTACTTTGATAATGTTTTGGTGAAGCGGGACATGCAAGATTAAAAATTCCATCAACTTCTAAAAAAATAGGGAAGGTGACGTCATGCCTGATCACTTCAAAATTTGGGTTCGAAGTGAGATGAGAAATGTTTTGTTTACTTCCAGTGTAAAAGTTATCAAGGCATATCACTTCGTGGCCTGCCCCAAGAAGATAATCGCATAAATGGGACCCTAAGAAGCCAGCACCGCCAGCAACGAGAATTTTCACATGAGCGATACTATTACGTGATGAGGAAATAAAGTAGATTAAGTAACATTATTGGGGTAAATAATCAGATTTTGGGTGAAACATGTCAGACTTGTTTGCAAGACTTCGTGATCTCGGCGTATTTCTACCGTTCAGGCAACAAATTTCGAAATGGCCCGGATATCAGCAGATTCATGATTTTACTTTAGGGCACCATCTTAAGATGGTTGGCAGAGAGTTACTAGGTTACTTTTCTCAAACCTTAAGAGCTTCTGAAGATGTTAGGAAAACTTTACTAAGCATTAGGAAATTAGAGAAATCACAAACAGGGGAAGTTCTCTTCCTTGGGACAGGACCTTCATTGGCCAACCTATCCGTACAACAATTACTTTATTTTAGATCAACAGGAGGCAAAATAGCAGCACTGAATGGATATATGTACACCAGTCTTGGGAGAAAGGTTAGACCAGATTACTATTTTTTAGGAGATCCACAGTATTGGACGCCATCTCTCAAAGAGAACCTCTCTTTTCAAAGCGATCTCCAAGAGTATCTCGTGGAATCGCAGGATGAAATAGTTTTGGCTATTCCCGCCAATAGAAAACTTTGGTTTGAGTATCACAATGAAATCATGTACTGGGACCATAGGAGTTTATCTGGCCTCAAACAAAAAGGAAGACCTGATAGGCCCTGGGGATTATCGCCTTCCGTAACTCTTATTGGGATTTCTTATCTTAAGTTTCTTGGATTTTCGAAGATCTATTTTGCTGGCTTGGATTCAAATATGAACGTTTCTTACTTTGTCAACCACTTAAATGAATTGGTTACTGATTACAGTTCTCACTACGAATATTCTAGGGCTAGTCATGATCTCAAGTTTAATCAAGAATACCTAGCTCCAAATGTAAAGAATACCTTACATACACCAATTCGAAACATGGCAGACCTTTATTATGCCCAGGCTATTTTTTTTAGAGATATGTATTGGATGTTTGGAGATAATTGCATTAACGTCGGCAATGATTTATCCAATGATTCTGCAAGTCGAGCCTGCCTACTTGGAGGCGTGAGAGGTCCAGATGGCTAGTTTACAAAGACTAGATTTTCGCACAATTAATAAGTTGCCTGGGTGGTTTTCAAAGCACGACTACCTTGCATTCAATTACATCTTAAAGACTCAGATCGATCAAGGAACCTCTGGTGACACATTAGAAATTGGGGCATACGCCGGCAAATCTGCAATCTTAATTGGGACCAACACCACAGAAAATGAAAGTTTCCACGTATGCGATGTTTTCGCGACTCCAGAAGAGTTAGAAAATGCGGAAGAAGTCGGAAGATCTTACGCAAATCTTTCCAGAGATTTATTCGAATGGAACTACCTTAGTTTTTTAGACAGATTACCGGTTATACACGAATGCCTATCATCTGAACTAAAGATTAGACTCAAAAAGTCTAGATTCCGATTTATACATATTGATGGTAGCCACTTGTACAAGAATGTGAAAGAAGATTTAGATTTTGCGGTGGCGCATATTCATAAAGATGGAGTTATAGCTATCGATGACTTTCGATCAGAACATACTTTCGGAGTCGCGAGAGCAACTTGGGATTTAGTAAATTTGGGACGACTCATCCCAATCTTAATGACTCCCGCAAAAATTTATTTAGCGCCCAAGGGATCCAAACTTGAAAACGATCATATGGCCAGCTATTTTGCATCAAACGGTGTTAATATCACATTCGAACAATTTAATGATGATGAGTTTATCCGAACTTGCCTTGCACGCGGTGAGAGTGTGTACGCCCGAAAGATAGGAAAGAGTGACTTTGTTCCTCCGATTCTTTTGGAGATCATTCGAAGGAGATTTGATTTATGAAAGCCCTTCGAAAATACTTTGAGTTAAGAAAAGTACTTTGGGAGAGTCTCACTTCGGTAGTAAGCAAGAGTCGAAGATGGAACTATTTAGTCAAGAGTGGATTAGTTGTTGTTGGCAAACATTCTTATGGACTGCCAAACGTTTACCAATGGGGCGATGAGACAAGATTGATAATCGGAAACTACTGTTCTATTGCGGAAGGGGTTGTGATTCTCCTTGGGGGTGGACATAGGCTGGACTGGGTCTCAACATATCCTTTTAGTGTTTTTCAAGAAACTTGGGGTGATGGGGCCAAAATAGAGGGACATCCGACTTCGAAAGGCGATGTTGTAATTGGCAATGACGTTTGGGTAGGTCATGGCGCATTAATTCTGTCTGGTGTGACCATTGGAGATGGAGCAGTGATTGGAGCGGGTTCAGTGGTCAGCAAGTCCGTTCCAGAGTTTGCCATTGTTGCTGGAAACCCCGCAATTGTAATCCGTAACAGATTCCCACAAGAAACGATTGATAAAATTAAAGAATCTAGGTGGTGGGATTTGGATGACGAAGCTATCAAGAACCGTTTGGACAAACTTATGGCACCACCTGAATTCTAGAGTCCAGCAATGTCCAACAAGTTTGCAAATGAAGTTATCTTGGCTTTCACTGTGGTGAAGTTTCCATCACATAGAATTCTTCCATGTTCTAGGAAGATTATCCTAGGGAAATTTACTAATTGATGGAGCTTGTGAGTAATCAAAATAACAGTGGTTCTGGGATCAATTTCTAGGATCAAGTTTAGAATTTCTAATTCAGTTTTAGGATCTAGCGCACTTGTAGGTTCATCCAGAACGATAAGTTTTGGATTTGAATAGAGTGCGCGGGCAATGCCGATTCTCTGTTTTTCTCCACCACTCAACAAAATCCCACCAACACCGATAGGTGTGTGCAAGCCATCTGGATTGTCTTGAATTAACGTATTCAATTTACATTTAAGGATCAAGTCTTGAACAAAATCCAAATCGATATTACTGTGTGACATACCTAGACAAATATTATCTAAAATTGTCCCTGGGATTAAAACTGTTTCTTGGGGAAGGTAGGCGATCTCACTAGTAACGCCATCAGTATTTAACGATGATCCAAATACACCAGAATCTGGTTTTAGTAATCCCATTATTAGATCAGATAAAGTTGATTTACCGCTTCCGGATGATCCCACGAGTGCTATTCTCTCGCCCTTGAAAATTCTAATATTCAAATCAGTTAGAAAAGGGGCTTTTGTATCAGAAAAAGTGAAGTTTACTGATTCTAGAGAAACCAAAGCATCGTCCCCATAAGGTACTTCATTGCGGACTGAATTAAACTCATTTTGATTTTGTACCAAAGACCGATCAATTTCGGAAGTCAATTCAAAATAACGATTCGCGAAAAAAGAATGACTGCGCAAATTGAAAAGCGAACCCTGAATCCTCAAAAGGGAAGGCAAAATTCGCGAGGTCGCAGCTATAAAAATTGTCAATGTTGGAATTACAGAATAAAAATTTCCAGAAAAGGAGCCTACTAGAGCTAAAGATAGAATTCCAGAAAGAAGTGCGAATTCGAAGATATATTTTGGCAAGGATTGTGCCCACACATCTTGTGCGTATGCCCTTGATTGTAATCGCAACGATTTAGAAAAAGCTTGCTCAAAGTGCTTACCCCGATTTGAAATTTTGATATCACGAAATACTCGAACCGAGTCTTGTATGACTTGTTCCGCTTGTATGCGATATTCATATTGCTCTTTATTTGCTCTCGATACTACTTTTCCAAGAATAGAGTTCATTAGAACAATTAAGAAAAGAAAATAACAAACAAGGCAAAGCGCTAACTTAAAATCTACCGCCAGAATGGTTAAAAACATGACTGCCACAACAATGGTTTCAGAAAGGAGCATAAACAACTGACCAAGACCATTTATGGTAAATGCAGACAAACCAAACATGAGATTTGTCGAAAATGTTTGGGGGTTTCTATTTCTCATAAATGAGAAAGGAGCCGAAATGGCATTTGCAAACACCTTATTGCCTGTCGATATTTGATGTGCACTGAGAAAATTTAGAACTCTCCTACTCAGTATCAGTGAAAATGAAGATCTAATAACAAACAGGAAGGCAGCTAGTAGGGAGAGAACTAGAATTTGCTTCGAAGTTTCTGAATTAACCACACCTAGCTTCGCTAAAATTTCCCTCAATTGCGGGTTAGGTTTCGACCCAGAAACAGTGGAGGCCGTAAGTAGGCCGATACCCCCTATGAACAAAACAGCAGCAATGTCCAAAATAGCTGTAACAACCTGCAAAATTAGGGCAAAAAAATACTTTTGTTTTTGGACTGGATGAAGAGTAGCAAAAGACACTCTAAGCAAACTGTGTATTTTCACTATCGAGACCTACTCCTAGAGAACAGAGTGCGACATTTTTTAATAAATTTACTCCAGTCCGCCCGCAAACTTTGGTTTAGGAGTTGAAAAGTATGAAAACGTGACAGTTCTATTGTAATAGTATCCAATAAGTTACGTTTCCCTAAGTTGCCGTTAAGACTCATACTTGCACCTGATTCAATCCCAAGAATTAATTTTGCTCTGTAACTTGGTCTTTTTGAGGAAAATACTTGAGATTCCGAGCTTAGATCCTCACTATGAATCATAAATCTACTGGAATCTTGCAGGTTGGCAACATAATCTGAGACTCTGCTAAGAAAGAAAGTAAGATTAGACGTCTGCATTTTAATTGATGAAAGTTTTTCTAGCCAATCCTGATTCAGACCGCCTCGCACCAGTAGGCCGGACATCTGAGAAAAATGAATAAAAATTAATGGCTCGTTACCTACCCAAAAATTTTGTCCCGTGGCGGAGAAATCTCTTTCATCTAAATTCCACGGTGCAACATTGTAACCCGGATGCCTTAAGACGTGATAATTAAAGTAGGCAGGTAGAAGATTAACCCATTTCTGATCAGTAAAAATATCTGAAAATTCAAATCTTGTTGCACCTGTTTCAAGTCTACTCTCCCACCATTCTAAAAATTGTAATGATTCTTTGCTAACACAAATAAAACCTAAGTTGAAAACGCCATACTTTAGAAAAATTATTTCATCTCGATAGTTTTGCGTGGGAGTTAGTCGGTGTGGCGTTACAACTATGTGATTTTCTTGGGCCTTCTCTATCGCATAATTCAATGGACCAAATACTTGGATATCTGGGTCCAAAAAAGTTGCGGTATTAAACCCTAATCCGAGAATGTGCTTCAACAAGCTTGGCTTCATGCTCGTTGAAAACTCAACAACATCGTAGATAAGATGCATCTTTGACAGCGAATCCTGATTAAGGGAAAGATCGTGTGGGGAAAGAATTTTCACAAAATCATCATCGTAATGATTGTTAATTGTCGCGTCGACTATTAACAAGAAGAAGACCGCGTCGGGGTTGTGTCTCCTGAGTGAATTTATCAAAACATTAGCTTGAGGTAAGTAATTTTTAGCAATGATGCTACAAAAAGCATGACTCATTGATATTCACTTACCAAGTTAAGTAAATAATGAGCGTAGGGATTGCTCCCATATCTTTCACTCATTGTTAGCAAATTTTCGATAGATATCCATTTGTTTCTCAGAGCAATTTCTTCAATACAAGATATCTTTTGCCCTTGCCTTTCTTCAATAATTTTCACGTAATTCGAAGCTGCGTTTAACGACTCAACTGTTCCAGTATCAAGCCACACTGTGCCCCTTGGTAGAATTCTCACGTTTAAGGAACCCGCCTTAAGGTATGTTTGATTGATAGCAGTAATCTCTATTTCACCTCGGGAGCTTGGGTGAATGTTTCTGGCAATTTGTATAACACTATTATCAAAAAAATATAACCCAGGTATTGCAAAACTTGATTTTGGCCGGAAGGGTTTTTCTTCAATTGACTTTGCAATTCCGGATTCATCAAATTCAACAACACCATATCGCTCCGGGTCAGAAACAGAATATGCAAATATTTCTGCACCACGGATATTTCGAATTTCTTTAAGTTGTGTTCCTAAACCATGACCATGGAAAAGATTATCTCCTAAAATCAAAGCAACTTCGTCTTCACCGATAAAATTTTCGGCAATCACGAAAGCCTCGCCAATGCCGCGTGGTGATTCCTGAATTCCATATTGAAAGTTCACACCGATATCTGAACCATCCCCGAGTAATCTCTTAAAAGCTGGTGCATCTTCAGGGGTAGTGATGACAAATATGTCTCTGATCCCAGCCAGCATTAATGTACCGATTGGATAATGGATTAATGGTTTGTCGTATATTGGGAGAAGCTGTTTACTGGCACCCTTAGTTATTGGCCAAAGTCGGGAGCCTGTTCCGCCAGCTAAAACGATACCCTTCACCTAGGAGAGCGTACAGGACACCTAGAGGTGCCGAGGTATTTCATGAGAGGAGTTGATTGAAATGCGTTTACTTATCACCGGTGGCGCGGGTTTTATAGGTTCAAATTATGTGCGAAGAATTCTAGACGGCACCCTTCAAGGGATTGAAAAAGTAGTCGTATTGGACAAGATGACTTACGCAGGCAACCGCTTGAATTTACCAAAGGAAGAATCTAATCGATTTCAATTTGTTCAAGGAGACATCTGTAACCAAGATTTGTTCCGCGAATTGCTCACCGGATCAAGTGCTGTAATCAATTTTGCAGCAGAGTCTCATGTCGACCGCTCTATCTTTGATTCCTCAATTTTTATAAAGACAAATGTTGAGGGCGTAAATAGTATGTTGCAAGTTATGAAATCTATGAAAGGCAAACGTTTTGTACAAATCTCCACGGATGAAGTTTATGGAAGCATCAGTGAAGGGTCCTGGACTGAAAATTATCCCTTGCTCCCGAACTCTCCCTATGCCGCATCAAAGGCAGCCGCAGAGTTACTGGTTCGCGCTTACTCCCAAACATACGGATTAGACACACGCATTACTCGATGTAGTAATAATTATGGCCCCAATCACTATCCAGAAAAATTAATACCACTATTTATAACCAACATTTTAAGAAACAAGAAAGTGCCACTTTACGGTAATGGTTTAAATGTTAGAGACTGGCTTCACGTTGATGATCACTGTCAAGGAATTCATAAAGTCCTTTTTTCAGAGGGGTCGGGTGAAGTATTTAATATTGGAGGCGGAGAAGAGCTAACTAATCTTGAGATTACAAAACTAATTTTGGAAGAAATGGGGTGCGACGAATCCATGATTCAACCCGTTGAAGACAGGTTAGGTCACGACTTTAGATACAGCGTTGATTGGACAAAAATTCAAACAGAGCTTGAATATAAGCCGGAAGTGAAATTCATTGATGGCCTGAAAGACACCATTAAGTGGTACCGCGATAATCCTTCTTGGTGGGAACCACTAATAAAGTCATGATGTGGTTGATTGCCGGTGCAAATGGTCAAATTGGCAGAACAGCGGCCGCTTTTCTGAAATCCCAGTCAATTCAGTTCAAATCGCTTAGTGCTGAGGAGCTTGATATAGCTGACGCAAATTTAGTGAAAGGAGTTGTGGAGACTTTAAGGCCAAGTTTTATTTTGAATGCCGCAGCTTGGACGGATGTTGACCGAGCAGAGATTGAAACTGAATCATCGTTTGCTGTAAATTCAATTGGTCCAAGAAATTTAGCAGTTGCGGCTAGAAGTGTAGGTGCTCAGTTTATTCATATTTCTTCGGATTATGTCTTTGATGGAGTTGCAAGATCACCAATTTCAGAAATTACAGAGTTTGGCCCCTTGAATCATTACGGTAAAACAAAAGCAGAGGGTGATAACTATGTGCATTATGAGTATTCAGAAGGATCTTTGATACTCAGAACATCTTGGGTATACAGCGAATATGGAAAAAATTTTGTAAAATCAATATTACGGAAAGCAATTACTTCAGAAGAAGAAATTCATGTAGTTGATGACCAGGTAGGCCAACCAACATCAGCAACTGACTTTGTTCACATGATGTATGAACTAGTTGACAGTGACGTGCCGAAGGGGACGTACAACATTACAAATACGGGAAGCGTCAGCTGGTATGGTTTTGCGCAAGAAATATTACGTCTTTGTGATTTAGATCCACATAGAGTAAAGCCAATAAAAAGTGACTCATTGAAAACTCTCGCGCAACGACCAAAGTACTCGGTCCTATCTGATGCAAAATTGAGAGCTGTAGGGATAGAACCTATGCAAGAATGGTCTCAGGCGATTTATCAGTCCATAAACAAGATTCACCAGAAAGTCGAGGCAGAAATTGGTCTTTAGTCAGTCTCCTATTCGGAATGTGTGGATCGGAAAACACGAGATTTTCCCTGACAACAGAGGGAATTTTAGAGAGTGGTTCAGCGCGAGATCACTACCAGATTCAATTTCTTTTGCTCCAAAACAGGCAAATGTATCGACTTCAAAAAAGGGCATAATTAGGGGAATTCACTACAGTATTGCCCCAGCAGGACAAAGCAAGTTAGTAACTTGCATCTCTGGTGCGGTGAGAGATTTTTTTGTTGATCTGCGAAGGGATTCCGATACCTTCTTGAAATGGGGGTTTGTAGACCTTACCCCCGAATCAGGAATAAGCATTTATCTAGGGAAAGGGATAGGACATGGATTTCAAGCACTTGAGGACTCATCCACGGTTGCCTATCTTTTAGACAGTGAATATCAACCCGATCTGGAATTCGCAATAACACCTTTTGACGAGCAACTTAATATCAATTGGCCATTAACTGACTTTGAATTATCAGAGAAAGATAAAATGGCGCTTAGCATTTCTGAGCTATCAAGTATGGGAAAGCTGCCAGAGTGAAACAAACAATCAAAACTCTTTCAAATATTCTTACCTTTGCTGCGAGGAATCGATCGTCAAAGATTCTTTGGACTAAATTAAAATTAAGAGTTGTCGAAATAGGAAGAAGTGAAGCTTCTGGTGCAAGAGAGTGGGCGGCATCACGATCAGAAGATACCCATTCCTTTATGTCCAGCCTTGATGCACAATTACAAAATGAAACTCAACTGATAAGTCAAAGGATAGTTTCTGAATCAGTCTCTACTGTTCATGAATTAGCGGGAAAAGGTATCGATCTGGGTGGGGGAGGCTCAATTGATTTGATTTATTTCCTGTGTCGATTATTGAAACCCGATTTCGTTTTAGAGACAGGGGTTGCCGCAGGCTGGTCTTCTTACGCTATTTTAGAAGCACTCAGTAAGAATGGAAACGGCAACCTAGATTCAAGTGATTTGCCATATTTTAGGATAGAAGATCCCGAAGAGTACATTGGAATCCTGGTGCCTGAAAGGCTAAGAAGTCTGAAAAACTGGAAACTTCAAACTGATGGTGATTTCGAGAACCTAAAAAAGTTTTTAACTGGAAAAAAGAAGTATTCTATTATTCATTACGATTCAGACAAAAGAAAAGTGTCACGTTTAGACTTTTTAGAGAAAATTGAGCCCTGGTTAAATGATGATGCGGTACTAATTATGGACGATATTCAGGACAACTATGCCTTCAAAGAATATGTCTTACATAAGAAATCTAACTTCAAGATATTTGAGTATGAGGGTAAGTATGTGGGAGTTATTTTTCGGGGCAATCCAATAACTCAACGATAAACTTTTCCCAATCATTACCGATAAATTCTATTTTGCGGACATTTAAGATTGCTTCTGCAATGCCCGAACTCACTTGAAATGCCGCGGTTGATTGTTGATGAGCAAAGATGGCTTGAGTAAATTCATCAACTCCTGACGCATAATTCAGACTCGGCAATCTGAATCGTCGAAACTCTGGAATGTCGGAAAGGATGAAGGGAATATTCCTTTGAAGGGCTTCAATGACAACTAGTCCGTCACCTTCGTACCTAGAAGGAATTACCAGTAGATCTCCATCTGAGATCTCACGCCATGGGTAGGTAGAAAATCCCGGCGCTGAGAAATTTACTTCAAGTTCCTTTGCTAGTTCAAATAAACTTATGCGATCCTCCCCTTCACCTAAAGCTAATACAGGTAGCTGTACACGGTTTGCAATTCGGATGATGAGATCTGGATTCTTCTGGAAAGTTAGTCTCCCTACGAATACAAGTCTCTTTATTGGCGCAGCGCTCCTGGACTCAGAATTATCAATTTCAGAAATCGGATTGAAGATCACCTTATGTGGGGAATGATTACTGGGCCAAATTCTCAAATGGTCAGAGACTGCCACCCACTTTGTTCCTCTCATTTTGAGAATGTACCTTACAAATCTGCCAAAGAGTTCCCTGTTTCTCCAGGGGTAGTTAACGTGTTCGACTGCAACTAAATTGACCCTCATGGGTGTGATTGCCCCATAGAATTCAGGAAGGTCGCAATTCAAGATAACAATATTAGGTTTAATTTCTCTCATCTTTTCCTGGAATTTCATCCAAGACTTTATTGTTTCGAGAACCGATCCTCTCCAAGGTCGTCCAATTTCTACAATTCTGCATGTCAAAGAGATTGCATCCGGTTCCGTATTATTGATGGCGACCAAAGTCACTTCATGATTCAGACGGTGAAGTTCATTCGCCAAAATGTTCATTGCGCGCTCAGCGCCACCACCTGATAAGGAATTCGTTACGATTGCTATTCGTGCCATGTCGCTATGCTAGTCCTTGTCGATAAAGCCTATGGGTAAGTGAGTTAAGAAATGATAAGCGTTATCACCGTGGTTAAGGATGATGCACCAGGACTCCAAATAACCTTCGACAGCCTGATAGTGCAGTCATATTCTGACTGGGAAATGATAATCGTAGCCAGTCATTCATCGGACAACACGTTGGAGGTCGCAAGCTTAATATCGGAGAAAGATAAGAGAGTTGTTTTTCAGGAGCAAGAAGCGCTGGGGATATATGAAGCAATGAATCTTGGATTAACTGAAGTAAAGGGATCTTATATTTGGTTCATGAATGCTGGGGATACGTTCGCATCAAGCGATGTCTTGGAACATGCATTGGCAACAATTCAGAAGAGCAGCGCTTCCTTACTTGTTGGTGGATATAAGCTGGGTCAAGAAATTGGATCAAGAACATTTAAATACAGAAGTCAGAGCATTTCTAGATGGAGATTTGCATTTAATTTAAGGATGTCTCATCAATCGATGCTCTTTGAATCAAGAGTTTTCAAAGAAGTTGGAAACTTTGATTTAAAATATCGCTTGGCATCTGATTTTGATTTGATTCTTAAGTTGATGAAAATGAACGAAGCAAGGACAACAGAAAAAATATATTCTGTCTTTCGACCTGGCGGTGCGGCCGATCAGAATATTTCACAAGTCCATAGAGAGAAACACTTATCTAGGAAAGCAAATTTTCAGGGTGGCCTGATCACTCCTGTGAGCATTTTGTGGACTGCAGCCGCATGGACCAAAATTAACATAAAGAAGAAACTTTCATAAATGCACATAAACGACTTATTTAATCTGTTCCCACCAATAGTTGTTCGACTGAGCAGAGTTTTTGGAGTTAAAGCACCTTGGTCTGTGAGAAACACGATATCGTTCAAGGAAATTTTTAAATCAAATAGTAAATCTGAGAGATTGTTTGTGGCAAAGAATACTACAAGCATTACTTTGGAGGACGTAGTTATCGATCTAAAGTCTGGACATTGCTTTGATGAAAATTATTCCGTCATTCAGGAAAGTAGTAATTGGCCAGTTTCTGATTTGACTAAAGGGACTATTCCTCGACCTATAGCAAGCCCTCATACATATAGTTTTGATAAAGTCGGAGTGGCATTACCTTCAAACGGTTTTTATCATTGGCTGATTGAGGATTTACCAAGTGTCGTTGACGTAGTTGAACAAAAAAGTCATAGAAAGGTGTTCATTTACCAGAACGCCCCCAGATATATTCTAGATTTCCTAACAATTTTTGAAATGGATTTTCAAAAGTTTCCGAGGTTTTCAAAATTCAGCAACCTAACCATGCCAATACGACAGCAAAATGTAGGTCAACCCAACCACAATGATATTTCAACCCTGAAAAAACTTTTTCTTCCAAAATTGACGAGACTCAATAATCTAGAGAATGTTTACATTTCAAGGATAAAGTCAAGCAGGAGTCCAAAATTTGAGAGAGAACTCCAAAGTCATCTCAGTGAAAAGGGTTGGAGAATTGCCTATCTTGAAGAATTGGATTTAATTACGCAATTCAATATCTTTCATAATGCTAAAACAATCGTGGGCATTCATGGAGCTGGCTTATCCGGATTAATATTTGCTGATGTGAAAACTCCAGTTATTGAGATATACCCAGTCGATAGAGACATTAGATGTTTTGAAAATTTAGTCTCTGCAAGTGGTCATACCTTAACTCGTATTCCTTTTGAAAAAGGTGCTAGTAGAATTCCAGAGGGCTTAATGTCCATGATTAATTCATTATGAACCGTTAGAATTCCAATATGTTAGATACAGGTAGATTTTTTCTCAAAAGAAATAAGTATCTCCTTTTCTTAACTACCGCACACCTAATTTTCTCTTTTGGCCTAGGAAAGCTATTTGTTCTTGCTCCAGACGAAAATGCTTACCTATTTACTTTCGACAACATATATTCTAATGCATCTTCAAATCCACAATTTAGTAGTGGCTGGATCACCACCCCACAAATATTCCTGTGGATTGCATTAGCACCGGCGAAGCTGCTAGCAACTCTAGGAATTCCCAGCATTTTCGCAATACGAATGGAATCTATTCTTTTAACCACAATTAGTTATGTGTTGCTTCGCCAAATTGTAGATAACCGTACTTCAGATCGACGATATACCTTACTGCTGAACTTTTCTTTTTCAATACCATCAGTATTCTTGTGGACTTCTCTAGGTTTGCGTGAATCATTTATAGTTTTTGCATTTTCTCTGTTTTCTTTCAGCTTGAGCAAATATATTGAAATGAACAAAAGTTATTATCTAGTTTTGCTGTTTATTTCTGGCTATTCATTGCTTTCAATCAAAAATTATCTTTTTTTTGTTTTCGCGATTGCGGTTTTGATTTCTCTTTCTATTTCAATAGTTACTCATATCGATGCAAGAAAATTCCTTTTGATAACTGTATCGTTCCTTCTAATACCTCTCTGTGCATACTGGGCCACTTCAACCCCTTACACTTTTGAGTTTATGTATAAATCGATTTTGAAAGGTGATATTTCAGAGACGTCCCAACGCTCCGGAGAGTCAATAACTAAAGTTCCGATTCCGTCTTCATTAGGCAGCACACCAGGTAACTCAGTCGGAAATACACCAGGCGATACACCAGGCGATACACCAGGCGATACACCAGGCGATACACCAGAGTATGTAACTTTAAGAGGTGATTACACACTGATCACCGCATATGACTTTTTGAGATCTCCCGGAAATAATGTACTGAAAAGTTTATTGAACGTCATCGGCGTCACTAAAGTTGTCAATTACGAATACCAAAAAAAGGTGAAAGAGGCTCTATTGGATAAACAGGTTGACTCAAAACCAATTGGAGTTATCCAACCAGCAAACTTGTCTAGTCTCGTCTCGATTCTAGTGGCGACCTCATATTTTGTTTTTGGGCCATTTCCACCAGATCTAGACAAAGGTTTTTTTGGTTATCTGATTTCATTTGAGGCACCATTGTGGTGGATTCTTGCGATTTTTGTTTTTATAATTATCAAAAGAGACTTTAGAAAAAATGATTTTAAGAATTCAAGTCTACAGTTTCACTCTATTTTACTTTTAGGATTGATCTTGATGAGTGCCCTTATTGAAGTGAATTTAGGAACTTCATTTCGACATAAGTCAATCTTGATCGTCCCACTAATAGCGCTTGTTTTTTCGTTAGCAAAAAATAATAGCTCCAAAATAGATAGAGACTAATTTAAGGTTGCATATGTGGCTTAGGTAGGGATCGAACTATCGACCTTACGAATTTCAGTCTCACGCTCGTACCTACTGAGTTACTAAGGCAAACAGCGTTTTGATTTTGGCCTATAAAAAGTACTACGCCAAAAGCTTGGCGACCTAGACCGAACTTGAACCCGCGTCCTCCGCAGTCACAGTGCATGGCGCTAACCAACTGCGCTATCGGGCCTTGAAGTTACTCCCAAAACTTTTACTACTTATCCTGCGTTCCCTGAAAGGGATTCCAACCCATCGCCGTTTAGAAGGCAAAGATTGAATATTTTGGCTCTGGATAGAACACTTTTGGGGAATAACATGTCACATCTAGAAATTTAGTCGTCTTTTAAGGTTATCAATTTGTTGCTCTGAAACCGCTGCTGAATTTGAAACCTTCAACTCGTCAAGAAGTAAAAGCAATTTGTTCCCGTACACCTGCAATTCGCGCGCAGACTTTATTTCCCCAAGGATAAAAGTAGCCCTAGCTCGAAGTGAAACCAAATTTAATTGAGAATAAACATTACGAATTTCATCTGAATTACTTGGTATATCAGATTCATCCACCTCGGGAACAAATTGAATTGCTAAAGTGAGGGTGTCTTTAATATCCCAAAAAGCATGACCAATTAGAGAGCAATCAATGTACTTACCAAATTGATCAATGTCCCAAGGAGTGTTCCTAATCAAGAGTGATCTTAGCGGGCAAGACTCATTTTCACGATTTAGTGCGCGCAATACATCGGCCCTTATTAACGTTGCATGTATAGAAGTTGGGTAATATTCATAAATAGCTTTGGATACAGAATCAAGTTTAACCCCATCACCGATTGCTGCAAGCGGCTTTGCTGCCTGCACAGAATATTCTGGTTCTGATCTAAGTTTTATGGCCGCGGACTCAATATTTAAGAAAGTCTGCACAGTCCCCTTATTGACTAATGCTGATTGAACATTGGACCTAAGGTATCCGTCGACTATGACGCGATTCCCGATTACGAAGCAAGAAGCGATTAGAAATAACAGAGGAAAGGCTACTAGAGACCTTAACTTTACTAGCGGATCTTTTTCGCCCAACTCGTTTTTCGTGCTTATTCCATTTTTGCTTGCGTCATTTTCAAGAGATGCAGCAACAGTAACTCCTGCAAAGATGTACATCCAAATGCCGAGACCAGGCTGTTCTAACGAAACTAATCCATCTATAAACATAGCCATAAAAGCTACCGAAGCAGAAAGAGGAATGGGATTGGAATCCGTCAAGTTTCGGAATAAAAAAATCATTCGATAAAACACATATCCTAGAAGCAACATTAAGAAGAAAAGTGAAATAAGTCCGTAGTTGGCACCTAAATTTAAATACCAATTGTGGGCGTTATCCATCCGTGTGGCAGTTATAATTTTCAAGGAACCCGGCGACATATAGCTTCCTGTTATATCAAATAATTTATCTGGACCAATTCCAAAAACAGGATAATCCTTTATTATCTGTAGAGTAATTTTCCAGTACTCGATTCTTGCTTGAAACGTCGTCCTCGAAAATATCCCAGCAAAAACGAATTTGCCAAACACTCCCAATAAAATTCCAATTAATCCGAGACACCAAATAAACAAAATCCCTCTTTTAAGCCACAAAGATTTAAATTTTTGGCTCATAAAAATTGACATTCCTACAAGTATTACAAAGAAGATAATTAAGTATCCCTGTACTGCTGCTGTGAAAGATGTGGACAAAATAAGCATGCAAATCAAAGCAATTTGAGAGAGATGGAAAGATTTTCTTAAGACCGTGAAAGTGAATTGGTAGGCGAATAGAACTGAAAGTATCGCACCTGCAAAATTACTATTTCCAAATGTTAAAACAACTGGAGAAAGTTCTCGCGTGTCCAACTTTGCTATATCTATACCGATTCGTTGCAAAGTGGCATAAACAGCCATAAACCAGGATAACCATGTAATTAATTGGTGCATTTTTAGTGAGCTATTCACTTTAAATGTTTTGACTGCATAAATAAATATCAAGATTACAAAGAAATAGTAAAACAGGCCATTTCCACGACCAAATTGTCCAAACAAACCTCGAAGCAAAGGAACATCTGACTGTGACCACGACATGATTAAAGATGAAAGAAACATTACAACAAGAAAAGTTAAAGTCCTAGGTAATCGATTAACTCCATGCAGACCTTTAACGTATAAGAATTTAATCGAGAGGTAGGTCAAACCAATTGCTAAACTTAATATTTTAGAAACTGTAAATGAATCAAAGATAAATGGAAAGGTGGTTAATGTCGCGGCAATTACAACGACTAATAATTGATTAAAAAAATCGTACTTTGGTGTGGTTTGATTGTCAGCCGATTTTGTGGCTAGCTTCTTCGACATGTGAACATTGTAGGTTCAAACTTGACCGAATCCTTCAATGGGTGCACATAAGCGATTTGACTAGCTTTAAGTTTCTAATGTGGCTTGGGCCGGGATCGAACCGGCGACCTAACGATTTTCAGTCGTTCGCTCGTACCAACTGAGCTACCAAGCCAAACAAGGTTCTGATACCGGCTTTTAAAAAGTACGACACCAAAACCTTTGCGACCCGGACGGGACTTGAACCCGCGACCTCCGCCGTGACAGGGCGGCGCGCTAACCAACTGCGCTACCGGGCCTTGGAATTACTTCCAAAACCTTTAC
>JACCDN010502022.1_pt1 | contig 38184 bp, 35 predicted proteins | sample 7441691 | NCBI WGS metagenome assembly JACCDN01 (sample SAMN15323439, study PRJNA562643) | freshwater metagenome | isolation source: river surface water | place: USA:Blue River Watershed | collected 2017-08-16
CCCGCGTTAATTTCAATTCCGGCTGTTGCACTTCCTAAGAATGTACAATCTCCGGTTCCCGCAAACTTTAGTCCGCCTGTGATTGGTGCTGTTAATTGTGCACCATTTGTGAAGTCTATCTCAAGAATACGAGCAAGAGGTGTAAGCTTATAAATAAAGCCATTTGCTGTTGATGAACTTCCTGCATCAGCGATATAGAGATTATTTTCAGCATCAACACACATTTGCTGAACACTTGTTAGCCCTGAAATAATTTGACTTATAACACCACCACTAGATTGAACATAAACATTTCCTCCACCACCGAAATATACGTTACCAACAGAGTCAACCGCCACACCGCATATGTTAGGTGCACCAGCCGGCGAAGTTATAGTCGATTCAAGTACTCCTGCCGTTGAAATAACACTAACACCATTCGCACAAGCCACATAAAACCGAGTTACATTTGGATCAACACACAAGGACTTAGGCGATGATAAACTAGAGTAAAGTGTGGTAGGGCTAAATCCCGGCAATCCATAATTGTATGTAGTCGGAACAGGAGTCATATAAAGCGAATCACCCGCGGTATAGCAAAAGAAGTTTGTACCAGCAATCTGGGTACATATCGAAGAAACAGGTAATTGAGGAAGAAAATAGACCTGACTTGGACTACCATATCCATCGTTCCACCGCATTAATTGTAAGTAGGAGTTATATTGACCAGAAGTGACAAGTACGCCAGAAGAATCAACAGATACTGTACTGTATATATCTCCCCAATTCTCAAATGAGGTCAATAATGCCCCTGCAGGTGAAATCTGATTGACTGGACCATTTGTAGGGTTGGCAAACCAAAGATTACCTGACGATGGAACCAGCGCTAAACTGGTGGGCTGTGCTAAGTTATTACCGATGACATCAAGTTGATACCCATCATAAACAGTTGCCTGAATTCCAGTCAAAAATCTCAAGCCAAGCACAACGGCTGCACAATATTTAAAAAACATCATAATAAATCTCCGCAATATAAAATTCCAAATAAGAATCTATATTACAAAAAATACAGTTAATAATTGATTAATAATTGCTAAATATATTTTTATTTAAATTTTAAAAATACGTATTTTAATACATGGATTCTTGTAGAAATTCATCTCCGATCTGCCGCTCTGAAAAAATTTCATATAATTCATAAAGAAATTTTGACTTGCCACGAGAATGTTTTACACTTAAAAAAAGAGAATGGGGCCTTAGCTCAGTTGGGAGAGCGCTACAATGGCATTGTAGAGGTCAGGGGTTCGACTCCCCTAGGCTCCACCAAAGAAAGCGCCTAATAATGAATCCCGCTGCGAAGTCGTTTGATATCTGTTCCGAAATTTATGAAGACAGTAGACCTGGCTATCCAGACACTATTGCAAATTTTTTAAAAAAAAAATTAGGATTTAATACATTATCAAAACTACTAGAACTTGCTGCGGGCACGGGAAAATTTACAGATTTGCTTGTACAACACGATTTGCACCCCACAGTAACTGAGTGGCTACCTAACATGTTAGCTATTTTAAAAGCTAAGCATCCTAAACTTTCTTCTGCTATAGCAAAAGCTGAAAGCATTCCCTTTAAAGATAGTACGTTTGAAGGAGTGTTAGCCGCACAAGCTTTCCACTGGTTTGCTAACCACGCTACACTTAAGGATATAGCTAGAGTGCTGAAGTCAGGCGGATATCTTTGTATACTATTTCAAGAAAGGAACAGCCAAGTTTCATGGGTGTATGAATACCATAAAATTATTTTCTCTTATCCTCATGAAGCAATTGTAAAATTTGAACTGGGCGCTTGGAAAAATGCATTTGAAAATCAGGATTATTTTTCACCTTTAGAACATCAACAATTTACATATTCCCATCATTTTTTTAAAAAAAACCTTATTCAAAGAGCACTAGGTATGAGTTTTATTGCAGCCCTATCAGAAACAAAAAAAGCAGAAGTTGTAGACCTCATCGAAAATCTTTGCGCAACCCACCCCCAAATCAAAGATCATGATATTATTGGATTTCCCTATATTACCCATGTATATTGGGCGAAAGTTTTGAAGTAAATTTATTGTGTATCAATCTATTGCCCTAAAATATCTACAAGATTTATGCGATGCATTAGAAAATGACTGGGATGCTGATTACACTGAAGGCGCCCTTTTAATTAAACATCCTCTGGGACAATTTCTTTTAAATTATCACGGAACAATGGATCAAATTTGGCTTTCGTCGCCAATAACAGGAGCGCACCATTTTTCCTACCATGCCCCAAAGTGGCTATGCACCAGAACAAAAGCGGAACTTGAAAACGTATTGAGGCAAGATCTACATGCGTGAAAAATCATTTTATGATGACACAACATTGAAGAATGAATCAAAAGCACCAATAGGTACAATTTGGACATTGCTTGGAAAATACGTCTCTGATTTTAGCAAACCTATTATGATTGCTAGCATTATGCTGGGTGTTGCCGCAGGCATGGTAATTGGGTTTGGGAAGTTTTTAAGTTTTTGTGTTAATACAGGATTGCTAACAAAAGGATCTGACTATTTTGGGTGGATTTTAATAGGGCTGGGCACAAGCGTTGTACTGTTAGCGCTAGCAAGCTATGCGCGTACTTACTACATCAGTTGGATAGGTGAGCAAATGATGGCGCGTTTACGCTATGACCTTTTTAATCACATTCTCAAATTTCCTGTATCTTTCTTTGAAGAATATCAGCCAGCAAATCTAGTAGCGCGCATGACCAGCGACATGAATTTGTTGCAATTAGTCTTAACCAATAGTTTAGGAATTTTCATAAGAAACGCCCTAATTATAATTGGGGGAATTGTCATGATGGCAATAACTTCTTGGAAATTATTTGCTCTAAGTTGTGTGATTGTCCCTGCTCTATTATTACCTGTTATCTATTTTGGAAAAATTGTGCGCATTTATGGCAGGTTTGCCCAAAGTGTTCTTGCAGACCTTGCTCAGTTTATTGATGAAACTCTAAACAATATAAAAACAGTGCTTTTATTTTCGCACACATCGCAAGATCGTGCCTCTTTCCATGGATACAACACGCATTTTGTACAAGCAGTTTTAAAATCAGCAAAAGCTCGCGCAAAACTTGTTGGGTTTGCAATGGTTTTAATTTTTTCTGGCCTATGCGTTATCGCATACCTTGGTGCAGAAATGGTTTTTGAACAAACTATTACCAAAGGCGATCTGTTAGGATTTTTATTTTTCGCTATTGCTGTATGTGGAGCGCTAGGGTCATTTTCTACCTTATTTGCTGATTTTTACCGAGCTGCTGGTGCCAGTGACCGCATTTTAGAAATCATTAATATTTCCCCTCCTTCGCAGGTAATTACCAAAACACGGGCTGCAAAAAATCATGGCATTTTAGCAATGCATCAGGTTAGTTTTTCATATCCTTCTCGCCAAGAAAGCAAGGTTCTTGAGCATCTAAACTTAAGCGTACTTCCTGGTGAAACCATTGCAATTGTTGGCCCTTCTGGTGCTGGCAAAAGCACTATTTTTTCATTACTTTTAAAATTTTACGAACCAGCTTCTGGCAGTATTTATCTTGATGGAATCAGCTACCAAGATTTATCACCAGATACCATTCGCCAACAGCTTGGGCTTGTAACGCAAGATGCAGTAATTTTTTCCACAACAATTTTTGAAAATTTAGCTTATGGTCTGGATACCGTAAACGAAAATGATTTATGGCATGCGCTAGAACTTGTGCACCTGAAAAAATTCGTTGAAGGCTTACCCTATTCACTGCAAACAAAAGTTGGTCATCGCGGAGTTCGACTATCGGGTGGACAGAAGCAACGACTAGCTCTAGCTCGAGTTCTTTTAAGGTGCCCCAACATTTTATTGCTAGATGAAGCGACAAATTCACTGGATGCAGAAAGTGACTTTGTTGTACAACAAAATTTAAAAACCTTAAGCAAGCAGTGCACAACATTGGTGATTGCACATCGGCTTAGCACAGTTATGGAAGCAGATAAAATTATGGTCTTAAATCATGGACGCATAGCACAAATTGGCACCCATAAAGAATTAATGCTTTGCGATGGGCTTTACCAAAATTATGCGAATCTAGAATTTGGCTTATCTGATGCTTCTACGGGAAAAGCACATATTTTATGAAAATGGCAATCAGCAGAAATACCTTTAATTTTTTAGCTTCACTATATTTTGTGTGTTTTTTAAATATCCCGTTTTGGAGTGAAATTTTTAAAATTATAAAGGCCAGTAACACTTGTGATTTGCTGTATGTAGTATCCATGTTCATTTGTTTAAGTGCTGTATTTACCATTGCTTTTAATCTTATTTTGTTACCGCACATTCAAAAAACAGTTGTTACTATTCTTTCTTTGATAGCCATTTTTGCTACCTACAACATGTACTATTTCAAGGTTGTAATAAGCGCTGAAATGATACAGAACGTCTTTGAAACAGACATTCATGAGGCAGCGGATCTTTTTAGCGCCAAGTTTGGAACTTGGGCCTTGTTGCTAGGAGCTCCGCTTTTTTCACTTTTTTTCTTTAACATCAGCAACAAAACTGAAATTTTATCAGAAATAAAATCACGACTGAAAGCCATTATTATGGCAGCGTTTTTAATTATTATCGCCGCGGGAATTTCTTATAAAACAATCGTTGTTATTCACAGAAACCATCGCAATCTTACAAGCCTTGTCACCCCGATTAATTGTTTTTACTATGTTGGAAAATTTATAAAAAAGCATAACGCCGCACCACCTACATTTACCAAAATTGGACAAGATGCAGTAAAAGGAACGCAATGGAAAAATGTTACTAAAAAAACTGTTGTTGTTATCGTTGTTGGTGAAGCAGCACGATCAGGAAATTTTTCATTAAATGGATATGCGCGTGAAACCAACCCACTATTAAAGAAAAAAAATGTCATTTCTTTAAGAAATGTTTCAGCGTGCGCAACATCTACTGCCGAAGCAGTGCCTGGAATTTTCTCACGATTGCCTCGAAAAAATTACACCCCTGAAAAAGCAGCACGAGAAGAAAATCTTCTAGATGTATTAAACCGCATAGGCTTTTCAATTTTTTGGCGTGATAATAACAGTAGCTCAAAAGGCGTTGCATCAAGATTCAAAGAAGAAAACATTCGACACCTAAATCAAAATGATGAAGCACTTCTTAATGGTTTAGAAGACTACGTAAAAAATATAAAAACTGACTCTATTATCGTGTTGCACCAATTGGGTAGTCATGGCCCTGCCTACTATAAAAGATACCCAAAAGAATTTGATAAATTCAGACCTGGCTGTAACACCAATGAAATTCAAAGTTGTAAAGGCCCAGAACTTGTTAACACTTATGATAATACCATTTTGTATACAGACTATATTCTTGCAAAAGTGATAGACCTACTGGAAAAAAATAAAAATCTAAACACTGCCATGATTTATGTTTCTGACCATGGTCAATCACTAGGCGAATTCGGCATTTATCTTCATGGAACTCCATATATGATTGCCCCTAAAGAGCAGATACATATTCCATGGATCATGTGGTTTTCAAAAAGTTTTTCCAAAGAATTTTCTATTGATGAAAAAAATTTAAGAGCCAAAGAAAAGGCGGAATATTCGCATGATAATTTTTTCCATTCGATGCTTGGTTTATTAGGTATTGAGACTCAGGAATATCAAAAGAACTTAGATATTTTCAAAAAAGAACCCTGAGACACGATATGAACAATCTTTTTTAGCATTTTTATATTTTAAAATAGCAACTATAAATACAAATACAATCATCAAATAACAAAAATTCACAAAATAAATTTAAGAAAATATTGCTTATTTCCCACTTGATTACTTAAAATCAACACAGAAAACAACATTTTCATCACATCTTTCCTATGTTTTTCTTACACAAAAAAATTATCCACAGGGGGCTTGTATTTTGCCTTCCTGTCTTCTACCTTAATGCATACATTAAGTATTTTCATTTTATAGGTACACCGGAATGGCCCAACCTCAGTTGGCTAATCAGGGGATCGCTGCTGCATCTGCAGAACGTTTAACCCCTACTGCAATGCTAAAAGACCAGTGGAATATGGTCAAAGAGCTAGTAGCTGCTGATATTGGTGCTAATCACGCAAAAAGCTGGATAAATCCACTTGATTTGTTAGGGCTAGAAGGCATGACTCTTGTGCTTGGTTCCCCTAATACTTTTGCAAAAGATTGGATCGAAAATCATTACTTGGACGCATTAGTCAAAGCGTGGAAGCAAGTAAATGTAATCATTCAAGAGGTAAAAATTGTTATTGCTGAACCTCAAGTAACGGTTGCTAACACCAATTCGGTTGCTACCGCGCCCCAAATCAAAGTTGTAGAGGCTTTTGATTCATTCGAAAAAGATGAGCCAGGAAGCAGCTATACAGGCGCTCCTTTAGATAATCGCTTTACTTTTGAAAATTTCGTTGTCGGTAAACCAAATGAACTGGCTTACGCTGCAGCTTTGCGGGTTGCTGAATCTTCAACCCCCCAATTCAACCCATTGTTTTTATATGGTGGCGTTGGTCTTGGTAAAACTCATCTTATGCACGCTATTGCTTGGAAAATTCGCCAGTGCCATCCCAACCGTAAGGTTATTTATTTATCTGCTGAAAAATTCATGTATCAGTTTGTGCGCGCTTTGCGTTATAAAGACATGGTATCTTTTAAAGACCAATTCAGAGCGGTTGATGTGCTAATGATTGACGACGTGCAATTTATTAGCGGCAAAGACACAACTCAGGAAGAATTTTTCCACACATTTAATGCCCTGGTTGATAAAAATCATCAAGTCATTGTATCTGCTGACAAATCTCCGTCTGACCTTGAAAATATGGAAGAGCGTTTAAAATCCCGCCTGGGCTGGGGGCTTGTAGCCGATATTCATCCAACAACCTATGAATTACGCTTAGGAATTTTACAAGCCAAAGCAGCGGCTTTAAATACCGTTATGCCAAAAGAAGTGCTAGAGTTTTTAGCTTTTAAAATCACCTCAAATATTCGTGAATTAGAAGGTGCTCTGAATCGCATTCTAGCCCATTCAAGCCTTGTAGGCAGGTCAATTTCACTAGACACAACCCAAGAAGTTTTGCGTGATTTGCTGCGCTCAAACGATCAACGTTTAACAGTTGAAGAAATTCAGAGAAAAGTTGCTGAATATTTTAATATTAAAATGTCTGATATGGTTTCAAATCGCCGCATGCAAAACATCGCACGCCCTCGTCAAGTTGCTATGTTTATTGCAAAGCAATTAACCAGCAAATCACTGCCTGAAATTGGACGAAAATTTGGTGGACGTGATCACACAACAATTTTACACGCAGTTAGAAAAGTTCAAGAATTGTGTGCAGATGATTTTGATTTCGCAAACGATGTAGAAATTTTAAAACGCAGTTTACAAACCTAATCTTCAATACGGAGCAATCATGGAATTAACGGTTCAAAAAAACCCATTTTTAAAAGCCTTATCACACGGACAAAGTATTGTTGAAAAACGCACAACAGTTCCTGTATTAAGCCATGTTTTGCTTAGCGCAACGCATGCAGGCCTTACACTTACAGCTACTGACCTTGATATGGCTTTAGTTGAAACAGTTCCTGCACAAGTCCGCATTGCAGGACGCATTTGTGTGTCAGCACATTTACTGCATGACATTATCAAGAAGTTTCCTGACCTTCCAATTGATATTGAAATCAACCAAGAAACACGGCAGCTTAGCCTTAAAGCAGGGCGTTCTCATTTTAATCTTCCAGGACTTGCCCCAGAAGATTTTCCAGAAATCACCAGCTCAGTCTTGACCCATCATTTTGATATTAATACTAGCGATTTCCGCTATATGATTGATCACACGCGATTTGCAATGTCGAGCGATGAAACACGCTATCACCTAAATGGCATTTATTTTCATCCATTCGAAGAAGATGGCATGAAGCTTCGCGCCGTTGCCAGCGACCTGCATCGCCTAGCTTGTGTTAGCATTAATGCTCCCGAAGGATCGGCAGATATGCCACCAATGATCATCGGGCGTAAAGCTATTGCTGAAATTAGAAAATTGCTTGATGAAGCGCAAGAACAGGTAAAAGTAGGACTTTCAGATAGTCGCTTTGAACTTAGTATTCAGGGTGGACAAAATCGTATGAGTTTTAGCACACGCCTTGTTGATGGGCAATTCCCAGAATACCAACAAACGCTTACATCAGACATTGAACGCACCGTAAAAGTAAATACGCGGGCCCTAGCTGATGCTGCTGACCGGGTCAGCACCGTAATTACCGACCGTGACCGCATTTTACGCATTAACCTTGAAAATCAACATGCGAAACTTTCTGGAATAAGCCAAGAACTTGGCGCAGCACAAGAAGAAGTTGATGTAGAATCTACATCTAGTGACCCTATACAAATTTGCTGTAACGTTCGCTATATGCTTGATGTAGCAGGGCTGATTAAAGATGAAGAAATGAACCTTCACTTAACATCTCCTGAAACGCCAATGATTATACGCCCAGCCAACACAAACAGCGAAGCGTATGTAATTATGCCACTGTTTGCTTAGGGTAAAATGTTAGCCATAAAATTTATGGCTAATTCTTTTAGTTACTCAATACATACCAAAAGCCCCCGCATAAATTCATGTTTATACCACATGAGCATTTGATATATCTCAGATTTTTCAGCTTATATAGACCTAGTCTCTTTTAGAAAATCCACACCTCCTAGTTCTGAGGACTGAATAATTAGGCAAATCTTAATCATTTTTTCATATCATTGTTGAGTGAAAAAATTTAACTAAATTTTAAAAAAGGATGACACATGTTAAACAACAAAATATTAAACACATTCGTATTTGCATTAATCATTAGCCAAATAGTCGTTGCTAGAAGCTCGATAAGAGAAGAGGAAGAAGAAGAACGACGCGTCCGCAAAGAAATTTTCAAAGACTGCATGAAGCATTGCCGTAAAAACAATGCAGAAAAAAATCCAAAAATTTGTGCAAAGAAGTGTAATAGAGAAGCAAAATCTCAAAATAAATAAGAAATTTTGCTGTTGGTTAAAGAAGTATACTTAGAGGAAGCTGGGTGGTATTTCAATAGCCCCATAGATTCATAGCTTACAGTAATCTCTATTTTTCTATTTACCTTTCCTAGCTACATGTGAAATAATCCAGCATTGAAAAAGTCATTTTTTTTATGGAACCAAAAATCACTCGCTCTTTTTATGGACGGCGCCAATCGCGCCCCTTAAAAGAGCACCAGAAAAACCTGCTTAACACACTTTATAAAACCATAAAGTTAGACCAAGAAAATTTGCCAACATCTTTTCCCAATGACGTAATTTTTGAAATTGGTTTTGGCAGTGGGGAAAATATCATCCACCAAGCACAAAAGCACCCACTTGCCTTATGTATTGGCTGCGAACCATTCATTAATGGGGTTGCGGCACTCTTGCATAAAATTGATGAAGAAAATATCGAAAACATTAGAATTTTTTCTGATGATGCCAGGCTGCTACTGCATACCCTGCCCGATCAATTAATTACTAAAGCTTTTATTCTATTTCCCGATCCTTGGCCCAAAAAGCGCCACCATAAAAGGCGCATTGTGAATATACAAACGCTGAAACTTTTGCATCAAAAAATGCAAAAAGCTGGAACACTAACAATTGCAACAGACCATTTAGGATATCTGGAGTGGATTCTAGAAGTTATTGAAACACTGGAGTTTAAAAACTATTTTAAGCTCATCAGCACACCTGATATGCCCCGCCCTAGCGAAGAAGAAATTCCTGTTACCCGCTATGAAAAAAAAGCGCTAGAGAATCGCCCCGGCGCCTTTTTAAAATTTAGAGTTGTTTGATCCCCCATCTGCACAAAGATGACAACAAGACCCGCCATAAAAAAGCGCCCAAGAAACGCCCCGGGGCCCTTTTTTTTTAATAAAGATCACCAAGGGCAAGCATTAACCCATTAATAGAACGAATATCATCTCTAGAGCTAGCTATAGATAGTAAGTTTTGGTCAATTTCTGGATCAAGCACATCTCTAGTATAAGGCAAAAATCCATCCATAAGAGTATGTATTGAATGATATAATGAAGCAGCTACGTTATTGTAAACATTCCTTAGGTCTCCCATTTTACAGCTAGTTGGAGCCGAAACATAAAAATTAGTAGCATCGATTATTTTATAGAGCGCGGCTCTAAAAGTACCCTTTGTTCGAGCACGTAAAAAATTGTTAATAATTTCAGGATTTATAAGACCAACTTGCTCATCACCTGGCGCAATTTTATCTAAAAATTGATTAATATCATCTTTAACTTGGCTTTTCAAAAAGGCTAGATAAGGCTTTATATCTCCAGTCTGTACTGCCTGAAAAAGCAAACCTGTATCAGTACCAGCAAGAGTATTTTGGTAAGCTAAAATCCTGCTTACAGTCAAGACAGCATCTTCCTCTAAAGGACTATTCCCCAGTAAAGTTGTCATTAACCCAGCATAAACACGATTATCATTCTGAAAATCAGCTTCCGGCAACCCAATCGTACTGGGATCAAGCCCTTTCTCCGCAAAAGCATGAAAATTATGAAAAAGAGTATCTGTGTATTTAGCTATCTGCCCTATAAATATATTATAAACACATGCTAAATCCTTCATTTGATAGCTTGCTGGTGCAACTGCAATAGCAGCATCAATTGCACCATTTAGTGCAGTTTTAAAAGCACCTTTTGACCAAGCATCCATTACCAGAAGCTGACTCTCATTATCACCTGGAACAACCTGATCCAAAAACTGATTAACCTTTTTCTTCACTTGCTCTTTGCAAAAATTTAAATAAGGCTGAACATCACCTGTTTGTACTGCTTGGAAAAGCAAATCCATCTCTGTACAAGCTCTAGAATGAACCGTAACTATGCTTACAGCGACAGCATTCTCTTCAGTCAATACTGCCTCAGGAGCAGCTTCACTTGAAAAAATATTAAAATTTAACCCAATAAACATAAGAAAAGCAGTGATTAACTTCATAAATGCCTGAACAAAAAAATAACTTCTGTCTGATTCTGTAGTGAAATGTTAAAAACGACAACTCCTAAAAATGATAGGTTTTTCGGGCGGTATAAAAAAGGCGCCCGAGAATTACCACGGCGCCTTTTTAAAATTTAGAATTGTTTGATCCCTCATTCGTCATCCTGAGGCCCCTACGGGTGCTCAGGATGACGAGAAGACCCGCTATGAAAAAAGTGCTCGAGAATCAGCTAAGAAGGCAGCACAGCGATCGAAGGTTATTTTTAGATAATGCATCCCGATTAGCTATAATACTCGGATCAAGCATATTCATATCATCAGTGAGGCTGTCGAAAAAGTCAGCTATTCTAAGGTATAGTTCAAATCCTACGTGACCATAAGTCTTCTCTAAATCTCTCATTCGATAGCCAGTCGGTAAATCAACCTGCACAACAGCAGTATCGATTGTTTCATTGATTGCAGTTTTAAAGGCACCTTTTGTATGCCTAGACAATAGATGATGATTAATCGCAAGGTCTATAAAACCAATCTCATCGTCACCAGGAAAAACATTATCCAGAAATTCATTCATTCTACTTTTTACTTTGTCTTTACAAAGAGTTACATAAGGTTGCATATCACCTGTCTGCATTGCTTGCATAAGTAAGCATGTATCTGTGCCAGCAAGAATATTCTGTGGAAAAGCGGGAAAAAATCCAACCTCTGCATGTTCATCTAAAGAAATTTCTTCGGTATCAGGATCAGGTAGTAAAGCATAAGAGAAACCATAACTAGTTGGAACACCATTAATGCTGACCTTTGATAACGCCTCCAGATCAAGCGCATCAATATTGTCAGGGATATTGTCAGGAATAATAGAATCTAAAAACATTTCCAGTAAATTAGATAATTCAATTTTTAACTCATCATCAGCACACACCAAATCTATCATTCGATAGCTGGCAGGGGGAGCAACATGAAAAATAGCAATATCAACTGCGTGACCAAATGCAGCTTTAAAATCGCCTTTTGACCAGCCGTTAACTACCATACAACTAATTTGATCATCACCTGGAACAACCTGATCCAAGAATCGATTAATTCTATGCTTTGCTTGGCCTCTATAAAAGCTTACATAAGGCTGCATATCACCTGTTTGAACGGCTTGCACAAGAAAACCTGTGTCAGTGCCTGCAAGAGAGCCTAGATAAGATTCAGATACATTTTCAACTTCTTGTTCTTGCTGTTCTATAGTGGGAATTTGCGCAGGAAGCACTGCCTGTTCATTTACTGCAGTAGGAATTTCTTCAGGTTGAAAATACTGAATGATTAGTCCAGGAAAAAACATCTCAAGTGGATGCATTAGCGCAGGATCATCATCATTTTCATCAATTCCTGACATAATATCTTTAGAAACTGAATTATGGCTTTTTTCACAAAAAGCTTGCCCTACATTTATAATAAAAAGTATCATCATAAGTATTTTTAGTATGCCCATAGTATTTTTTCTTTCTTTTTGTTTCATAAGAAATATAGGTATAAAAATTTTAATTTAAATGTATAAAAAATGATAGGTTTTTCGGGCGGTATAAAAAAGGCGCCGAAGAATTACCCCGGCGCCTTTTAAAGATTTAAGGTATTAACTAAGCTGCTGGAACTGCTCCTGCTGGCGCTTGAGGAATTTCTTCCTTAAGGCTAAGCGCTCCACCATTCATATCGAATGCTTTAACACCAGAATCAACACGAAGTTTTTCTAGCACTTCAACGATCTTCTCAGATTCAACAATCTTTTGCAGCTCGCCCTTAACCTCTTCATACTTTGGAGGTTCAATCGGGCGCTTATCTTCTACGCGCACAACACTCCAACCAAGTTTTCCTAAGCTCACAGGGTTAGGCACAAGTGTTGCTTTTGCTGATGAAAACACAATATTTGCAAAATCAGCAGGAAGATCTTCACGTTTTACGTAACCAATCTCACCCTTCTTCTCTTTCGTCTTATCATCAACTGATTTAGCTTTCACTAAGTCATCAAATGATTTGCCTTCTTTAATTTCTTTGATAACTGCTTCAGCTTCTTCTTTTGTTTTAACCATGATATGACGCAAGCGAACTTCCATTTGATTTTTTGGAAGCAATTTCATCAATTCTTGATATTTAGTCTTTAACATAGGATCGGTAACGACCTCTGCTACTTTCTTATCCAAAAATGCTTTGTGAAGAGTTGCTGTGCGAACGTCTTCAAGCTTTTTCACTGTTATCTTATCGCTAGCAAGACCTGATGCTTTAGCTGCATCAAGAATTAACTTCATATCCACAAGACGTAGAGTCAATGGCTCAAAAATATCTGCAAATGGCGCAGATTTAAGCTGAGGTTGTAAAGTTTTCAAAGCTTCCCTTACATCTTTCAATGTGATGGTATGTCCGTCTTTAAATTTAGCAACGACCATATTTTCATCAAGTTTTGAAAGGTCAACTTCTGGCTTTTGAATGCCTTTTTCAGCATCTTCCTTCATTTGCTCTGGAGTTTTTTCAACAATTGGCTTTCCGTCAAGACCAGTAATTACAACACCGGCTTGCTTTTTGATTTTCTCAATAACTTGAACCGCGTACTTTGGAGTTAATGCTTTTGTAAGCTCTCCTTTAACTTGTTCAAATTTTGGAGGCTCTACAGGACGTTTTTCTCCAACAAGAACAACGCTGAATCCATTTGGCCCCATGTCAATTGCTTGTGGCAAAACAGCCCCTGGCTTAGCTTCAAAAACAACTTTAGCAAATGCTTCTGGCAAATCACCTTTGCGAACATATCCTATGTTCCCGCCGTTAGCCTTTGTTTGGGGATCAATTGATTTTTGTTTTGCAACTTCCTCAAACTTTGATGGATCTTTTTCCAATTCTTTCACCAAAGCTTCAGCTTCTTCTTTATTTTTCAAAAGAACATGCTTTAGCTGAACTTCCATTTCATCTTTTGGAAGCTTTGCCTTTAATTCTTCAAAATTCTTTTTCAACTCATCATCAGTCAAAAGCTTTGCAACTTCACCTTCAATGAATAATTTTTGCAGCATTGTCTCTGCATTCTTATTCATCATGTCAATAACTCCAGCGTCCTTGTCTAATCCAAGATCACCAGCAGCCTTATTAAGAATATGCGTATCAATTAAACGGCGTACAAGCGCTGAATAAAGCTTTGAAAACGGACGATCTTTAACCTCTGCCGGTAAAAGATTGAGCTGTTCGTAAACTTGCTCCATTCTTAATTTTGCGCCATCTGGAAATTCAGCAACAATTTTCGACTCTTCGCCTTTTGGGGCCTCTGTAACAACAGCAGTTTCGTCTTTTTTCTCTGCTTCCGTTGCCGCTTTCGCTGTTTCGTCTTTCTTTTCACAAGAAGCTGCTAACGTCATTAGCAATGCTAAACTTAACTGACTAACTATTTTTTTCATGTATGAATTGCCCTTTTTATGTTTTATTAACACAATTATTTGCATACTATAGCACATCGCAATGCAATGAGTAGCCATTTTTGTGCAACCAAAGTATACTGTAAAAAATTGTTATAAATTTAGCACATTAAGGTTTTTATGTTTCCTAATTTGATGCGTAGTTTTTTTGGCTCCGCAAATGATCGTTTCGTTAAGCAACAGCGCAAGCTTGTTGCAAAAATCAACGACCTTGAGAATCACTATCAAGCACAGACAGATTCGCAACTACGAGAAAACACCTTGCGCTTCAAAGAACGAATTGCCAATGGAGAAACGCTTGATGATTTGCTGCCCGAGGCGTTTGCCAACGTTCGCGAAGCTTCAAAACGCGTACTAGGATTACGCCCTTTTGATGTGCAATTAATCGGTGGCATTGTTCTTCACAAAGGCATGCTAGCTGAAATGAAAACCGGTGAAGGCAAAACCTTGGTCGCAACCCTTCCAATGTATTTAAATGCTCTATCTGGAAAAGGTGCTCACCTTGTTACCATCAACGATTATTTAGCAAAACGTGACGTTGAGTGGATGGGAGGAATTTATAGCTTCCTAGGCCTTAGCTCAGCTTGCATTTACCATGAATTAAATGATGCTCAGCGCCGTGAAGCCTATGCTTGCGATATTACCTATGGAACGAATCACGAATTTGGTTTTGACTATTTGCGCGATAACATGAAATTCCGCAAATCTGACCTTGTAATGCGTGATTTTAATTATGCAATTGTTGACGAAGTCGACAGCATTTTAATTGATGAAGCAAGAACGCCACTGATTATTTCTGGTTCAGCTGAAGACTCTTCAGACCTATATGCAAAAATCAATGATGTTATTTCTGTTCTTGATGACATGGATTATGAGAAAGATGAAAAGCAACATAGCGTAATGCTTACTGAGTCAGGCATTGAAAAAATAGAACACGCCCTAAGACAAAAAGGCATTATTAAAAATTATGGATTGTATGATGTGCAAAGTATTGCCATTGTCCATCACGTGCAAGCAGCCTTAAAAGCACATAAACTTTACACACGCGATGTAGAGTATATTGTACGTGAAGGCGAAGTCATCATTATTGATGAATTTACTGGCCGCATGATGGAAGGACGTCGCTATTCTGACGGCCTACACCAAGCCATTGAAGCAAAAGAAAAAGTTGAAATCGCTGAGGAAAATCAAACCTTAGCGTCTATTACCTATCAGAACTTTTTTAGGCTCTACCCTAAATTAGCAGGTATGGCTGGTACAGCCATGACTGAAGCACCAGAATTTGATGAGATTTACAAATTAAATGTTGTAGAAATTCCAACAAATAGATCAGTTACACGTGTTGATGCAGATGATGAAATTTATCTAACCGCTGCTGAAAAATACAAAGCAATTTTGAAATTGTTGCGTGAATGCCAAGAGCGTGGTCAACCAGTACTTATTGGTACAACCAATATTGAAAAATCAGAACTACTTTCAACGCTTTTAAAAGTTGAAGGCATTAAGCATGAAGTACTGAATGCAAGACATCATGAGCGTGAAGCACGCATCATTGCCGAAGCAGGCCAAAGCGGGGCAATTACTGTTGCCACAAACATGGCCGGCCGAGGCACAGACATAAAACTTGGCGGAAACTGGGAAATGCGGGTAAAACTTGAACTCGCCGACATTCCAGAAGGACCAGAGCGCGAAAACGCTATTCAACGCATTAAGGATGAAGTTGAAGCGGATGAAGCAAAAGTTATTGCAGCTGGTGGCTTGTACATCATTGGAACCGAACGCCATGAAAGCCGACGCATTGATAACCAATTGCGCGGACGCGCTGGACGTCAAGGAGACCCAGGTGCATCAAAGTTTTTCATTTCTCTAGATGATGACCTTATGCGCATATTCGCAGCAACCGACAAGCTGCGTGATTATTTACGTAAAATGGGCGCTCAAGAAGATGAAGCGATTTCTCATCGCTATATCAGCAAATCTTTGGAAAAAGCCCAGCAACGCGTAGAAGCAAGAAATTTCGACGTTAGAAAACATCTTTTGCGTTACGACGACGTTATGAACGATCAGCGTAAAATTGTTTACGCCCAACGTCGCGAATTGATGGAAAAAGAAAGCATCAAAGAAATGGTGGAAGAAATTCGAAGCGATGTTGCCCAAGATCTAGTATTAGGGCACTTACCTTCTGATACGGTTGCCAACAATTGGGATTTTGCCGCCCTAAAGTTGGAGTGTGAAACTGTTTTTGATGTTGAGCTAGATGTTGAAAAAATTAAAAAAATGCCAAATGTTTCAGCAGAATTTTTAACTGAAATGGTTAAAAATTTAAGTATTGAACGTGCAAAAAATTTAGAAGACACACTTGGCAATACAGCTGTCCGACATGCTGAAAAAAGTATTTTGCTACGTCTTCTTGATCAACATTGGAAAGATCACCTACTTGCCCTTGATCACATTCGCCACGGCATTAATTTGCGTGCATATGCCCAAGGCAACCCTTTAAACGAGTATAAGCGCGAGGCCTTTAATCAGTTCCAAATGATGATGAGCAGACTTAAAATTGATTTTCTAAGTGCCCTGCACCACTTTAAAACATCAGCTCCTGTTGATGCTGCCCTTGAAGAAATGCTGGGACAAATTGATTTTACCAAAATGCATGCAAATTATCCTGCAGAAGGTGAAGAAACTCTACCAGAAGCAACACAAGGCTCAACACCTGAAGCAAAAGTTTTTAGAAATGCACTCTGCCCTTGTAATTCAGGCAAAAAGTTTAAGCATTGCCATGGAGCGATTGGGTAATCGTTTCAACTCGTAACAAACTTAGCGCTCAGAATTTCTAAGCAAAGAGGTTATGGTAATTCATAGATAATACCATTACCTCAGCTTGAAAAAATTTCCCCACCTGCTCCTTTAAAAATCTGCACCTTATCGCAATATAACAATCAATAAAAAGAACAAAAAATCAAAATTAACTATTTTTTAAAATTTTATAACTATTATGAAAAGATCTTTTTAAATAAAGTCTTTAGATATGTTCTTGAAATTTTTTTTAAGTTTTTCTTTACTTACAGCTCAATTTATATCTTCAATGGACGACAACAATGCTACCACTCCCGACTGGGCAATTATGTTTCCGGGTGTAGTGCCCGCAGCAAATCCAGCTGATGAATGGGCAATTGATAGTATAGCCATGCAAATAATCGGCGGAATGCATGATCCTCTGTGGAATGGCACTATTCAAACTTGGGGTAATGCCCATCTTAATAATCTGAATAATGAGCAACTTACCCGCCTTACTGCACGCATTCATGAAATTTCTCCAGCTGCAATGATAACATTTTCAGAGCCAACAGTAGACCAGTGGGGAGGTCAAGAAATACACCTTCGTAATTTCAATTGCACTATTGAAGTTCCTTTTGGAGAAGATGGCCAAGTGGATGCACTTTTTGAGATTGATTTTCTTAACCTGCTGATGAGTAACGCGCCACGACGCACACCTGTTAGTACCTCAGGTATGAGCTTGGGGCAAGCATGGACAATGCTGAAAGAAATGATTGACCATTACCGAAAAGGAATAATTGAAGCAGAGTTTTTGTTTGAAAGTATTCCTATGGCTGAACGGGCAAAACACATAAATAATCCAGCAGATTTAGCAAAAAAAATAGCAGAAAATTCTGAACTGTGGGATCAACTTTTTGAACTATACAACCAAGCCAATGCTGAATTTGATAAGCCTCAACGTTCCAGAGACATGAATAAAATGGAGCAAGCTTTGCAAGAATTAATACGACTTCTGCGCGGAGAACAAATGCACAAATTTATCTTAGAAAAAGGAATAAACAACGATATCATAGAAATCATGCGTTTTGTTGCCTATCAACCAGCTTTAGCAAAATTACGTGCAGTACAAAATTTCAGAAATATTGGCGCTGCAGACCAATCAGTAATTTCTGAAACAACAGCTGAAATGCTGAATCGACTTTTAACTAAAAAACCCAATAAAGACATTGCCGCCGCCGCTAAAAACGCTGAACCAGGACTTATAAAAACTGTACGGTTGGATAATCGTTTGTGGAATGTCTTTAAAATAAATGACCCTCAGAATGCTGCTATTCAAAATCAAATTCAACAACGCCAATTGGGTTACCAATGGAATAATTGGCAACTAGAGTATGAGGTAATGCAGCCAATGGAATCTGCAGCAAATGATGTTATGCAAAAATTAAATTTGAAGGAAGGTTCATACGCAATCTTAATACGCCAGCCTTCTACTGGATCACATATATTTAGAGTCATTAGGTTTAATGTGGCTTCAGGCGGTTGGAATCATGTAACCAATCAACCAGCGAACCAAGTAAGGCTAGAAGATTATATTGGTTTAATCGAAATTCGCCCTGCACAAGCTGAAGATCGCACAGCCCTATATGATCCAATGCATGCGCATGGAAGAAATTCTATTCGGAACACAATGATGGAACACCGTATTCATGCAGCGATGAGTGAACATGGAGTTCGCAATTACTCTGCACTTCCGCAAAATATTCAACAAGGATTAAGAGCAGATGTAGAGCGTTATAACCATGAGCGAGACTTCACTCGTCTTGAAAACGAACATCTGGAAAATTCTTACATGCCCCCTGAGGAAAGAACACTCGCACAGCACGAAGAAGACCGAAAAATTCATGAACTATCAAAAAAGCGCGCACATAAGCTTTCAAGCGAACTTAATGACAGACTTGCCCAAGAACGTGCATGGAATGTGTATGGATCTAGGGGTGATTTAACAGAACACCCAGAGCAGAATTTGCAAATACGTGTTCATGAATTAGTTGCACCGAGAAGGATACATTCGGTGATAGGTTTGCCAGAACGAGAAAAGCAATTTTTTGGTGAAAACCACGAAGGCGGATATTTAGATACGGTTGAAACTGCCGTTGCGCACCGTCAAGAAAGATTTAACCCGAAAACAACCCCCGAACGCATCCATTTTGAGGGCCCGCATGCTAGCTTTAACTCTGAACGCCTGCATTTACCTGCCCAGCAAATACATGGCACCCCTTATAATGTGGCATACGGATATGGAAAAATAGATAACTCATCCTCTGCCACTATATCTCACATGGCAGCTCCAGCACCAACTTATGATCACATCGCAGATGCTTTAGCAGATTATGACATGAAATAGGCTGCGGAGCATGCAAAAACCCCACTACTTAGTAGTGGGGCGGTGGAACCCTCACACCATTAGCATGCCACCGTTAACATGCAGTGTTTGCCCTGTAATATATTTTGACTCAGCGCTTGCTAAAAAGGCAACAGTAGCGCCTATATCATCTGGTTTTCCATAGGTGCCTGCTGGAATATTTGTCAACATTTTTTCACGCACTGTTTCTGGTAAATCAGCAGTCATTGGTGTCTCAATAAACCCAGGAGCCACACAATTAACTGTTATCCCTCTTGACCCTACTTCTTGAGCCAGCGCTTTTGACATTCCAATCAATCCGGCTTTTGACGCGCAATAATTGGCTTGCCCGATATTTCCACCAACTCCAACAACAGAAGAAATATTAATAATTCGCCCGTAACGTCTACGCATCATTGCTTTTATGGCTGTTCGACATATGCGAAAGTTTGATGTTAGGTTCACATCAATAACTGCTTGCCAATCTTCGTCTTTCATGCGCATGGCCAGGCTATCACGAGTAATACCAGCGTTATTCACCACAATATCAATTTTCTCACATTGTGCTTCAGCTTTTGAAAAAAGTTCATCTACTGATTGTGGATCAGATAAATTGCAAATAATTGCGTGAGAAACTCCACCGATTTCCTTAATTTTATTAGCTGTTTCTTGCAAAGCCTCAGGGCGCGTGCCACTTATTACAACGGTTGCACCTTGCCTTGCAAGACTCACGGCAATTGCACTACCAATACTACCACTTGCCCCCGTTACCAATGCGTTAAATCCTTGCAGAGAAAACATCTTCATTCCTTAAAATCTTGAATTTTTAATTTCTATATCCGCCGACTCTAGAAAAAAATAGTAACAACAGCAAGAGCCTTCGAATAACATCAATATTTAAATAAATTTTCATAAAATTTTTAATTATTTAAACAAGATATAAACTATTATTTTACTCATATTTAACATTATAACAATATTATTTAAAAGTTAAATCAACCCAAGAGAATCAAATGCGTACTTTTTTAATACTACTGCCAATTTTTGCTTCATTACACGGAGCAACTACCACCACACCAAGCACAGGTGAAATTGAAACAATTGAAACCTTAATGAATTTTAGGTTAAATAAAGAGCATGTTTGGCGTGACCCCATAACAGACCAGCTATTACATCGCGTTAATAACAAAGGTGAAACTGTTCAAGCTGCATACGACGCTGATATAACTTTATCTCCATTTAATGCACCTTCAATTATAGCCAATTATTTAGCGGAGCCTAATTCACCCCCTCAAGCAACCAAAAGAAGTGAAGAACTTATAGGTCTTGTTTCGAATCAAAATTGGAAAGCATTATTAGAACTTGTAAAAAATTATAGAGTATCTAAAGGCGAAATAGCTAAAGATTGCTTTGGAAACAGTTTATTTGAACTTTGCCCAACTGAAAATAAACCAGCAGCAAACCTGCGTGATATTACAAATATTTCAACCCTTATCGACGCTATTGAACCAGCAATCCGCGCAGTGTCTCCACTTCCTGCAAGAACGACAGCGGCTTTTACTGCAGCTGAACGTACAAATTATGATGCATTCACAGCTTTCAGAACAGCCCACAATGTTATGTGCGTTGATCAACGCACTGGCGGACAATTGTATAAAATTATTAACGATGCGCTGGTTAAAGCAGTTAAAGATACTGATGTACTTCCAGATCTTTCAAACTTAGTTACGCTTATGGCTGCAGCTGTAGCTAATAAGCCAGCAGCAATCACAGTAGGCTTAGTTCCTTCCACTTTATCGCCTGTATTTTCAGATGCAAATTTTAATCGATTGTATCAGCTGGTAGAAGATGCAAGACGAGCACAAGGACGTTTATTGATTGATGCAATAGGAAAACCTTTGGTTCTTGAAAATAGAGTACAGGTTGTTGATATGCAAAACATTACTGATACACCTAGCTTACTGAAAGCAGTTTTTGAATTTTTCCCAGAAACTATAAGGCCTACTATTTAAAAAACAACGTCTTAGCAAAACTGGTGTTTCATGGTAGCCTTGGTCTGAAGATAAGGAGCTCCCATGAAACATCACATAAAAGAACTTGATGCACGTTTTGGCTCACAAAATTATCGCCCATTACCTGTTGTGCTAGATAAAGGCGAAGGCGTTTGGCTGTGGGATACTGATGGTAAAAAATACCTTGATATGATGTCTGCTTATTCCGCTGTTTCTCATGGGCATTGCCATCCTGAATTAGTGGAAACAATGCACCTGCAAGCACAAACTCTTGCTATGTGTTCTAGGGCATTTTTTAGCGATAAACTCCCCCTGCTATTAGAACGGTTGTGCAATCTTTTAAACTATGACCGGGCCCTGATTATGAATTCTGGAGCGGAAGCTATAGAAACAGCTATTAAAGCCGCTAGACGCTGGGGGTATTTAAGAAAAGGCATTCCTGATAACAAAGCAGAAATCATTGTATTTTCAAATAATTTTCATGGACGCACTGTTGGCATTATCAGTTTCTCATCAGATGATGAATATAAACATCAATTTGGACCCTACCTACCCGGCTTTCATATCGCCCCTTATGGAGATATTGAAGCTGTTCAAAAACTCATTAGTAAAAACACCTGCGCTGTTTTGGTTGAGCCAATTCAAGGCGAGGCAGGTATTGTCATTCCACCAAAGGGATGGCTAAAAAAATTAGAGCAACTTTGCAAAACTGAAGACGTATTATTGATTTGTGATGAGATTCAATCAGGCTTAGGACGCACAGGAACTTGGCTTGCATGCGAACATGAAAATGTCAAACCAGACGCAGTAACGTTGGGTAAAGCTCTGGGCGGAGGATTATACCCAGTTTCAGCCGTTGTGGGACGTGAAGACTTAATGAATGTTTTTAACCCGGGAAGTCATGGCTCAACTTTTGGGGGCAACCCTTTAGCTTGTGCTATTGCTCATAAATCTCTCGATATTATGGAACGCGATCAATATCTACAAAACAGTGCAAATTTAGGTAAATACTTTTTGGAACAGCTAAAAACCATTTCAGCACCTTGTATAAAATCTGTTCGAGGCCTGGGGTTATGGATTGGAGTTGAGCTCGATCCAGCCTATAAATCTGGGCGCACAGTGTGCGAAGCTTTAATGGAAAAAGGAATTCTTTCAAAAGAAACTCATGAAACCGTCGTTCGCTTTGCTCCCCCCCTTATCATTACAAAAAATCAAATTGATGATGCTATAGGAATAATTGAACAAGTTTTTGTTAGATAAATCTTTAAACCCATTAACGATAACGCTGAGATATTTTATAGATTCTTTCTGCGCTTCTCCATTTAAGCAAAAGATACAGAACTCGACGATCATCCTCTCTGGTATCAAAACTTGCAGAGCCATCTTTCATTAAATCAGCAATTACTTGATCATATTGTGGGCGCGCAAGATAGAAATTCTGCGTAATCTCTTTAAATTTACCAAACTCTCTATACAACAGATCTGCAGCTGCTTGTTGTGACATTCCCACCCTTTGCGTTACATAAGAAACCACAGGCGCAGCAGCAACTCGCACATGCTGGACTGGCTCCACCACAGGAAGTGAGATTGTGTTTAATACTTTTACTTTAGTTCTTCCGCGAAAAAAGCCGTACATGCCTCCTCTTCTCCATGTAATTGTTGCCGTCTTTGTTTCTTTGCTAAAGAATATATCCGTTGGCATACCATATTTGGTTGCTACGCTTGTAATATCACGATATGTTCCCGGGAAAAATTCGTAATCACCATGTTTGCTAAGCAGGTTATTAAACCCTGCTACTGTCACGTTATTAATTTTCCCTCTGTCTGCAAAAGGAGCACGCGCATTATAATCAGGAATTTGACTGCAAGTTACCGCACGTGATAAAGAACCATCTAGACCTGAAACAGCCTCAACAAGTGCTGAGGTACTTTGCTCAACTGAATATATTTTTTGAGTGGTAGCAAGAAAGAAAAAAATGAATGAAAAATAAGTAAAAACAGCCATATGATCTCAAAATAGATTACGCAACGCTGCAATTATATTACAATAATCAAGTTAATTATTGCTTAATTTTTCATTAGCTAGGAGTTCATTAATCTTTTGATGATCGGCTCATCTGCCGAAGGAACCAAGTAGTCTTTTAAATTTTCTGGTAATACCCAAGCATACTGAGGTTGCCCCTCTTTAAGAACAACTTCCCCAACCCAGCGCTTGCATAAAAAAACAAACATATTCAAGTGGAAATGGTCATAAGTGTGGGAAACAAATGTGAATGGTTCAATATTTTCAAGCGAAACTACTACACCCAATTCTTCAAATAATTCACGAATTATAGTTTCTTGAGGGCGCTCAAACTCTTCAACTTTACCACCAGGAAATTCCCACATACCACCCATTGACTTATGCAAGGGACGTTGCACTAAAAGAACAGTATTATCCTCTTTGTGCAAAACAGCAGCACAACACAAGACCGAAGGCACGTTTAACATATATGCTCCAATTAACCCAATATCAAAGAAGGTAATGCTTTAGAAACCTTAACGCAAGTTTTCATCTTCATACAATGATTCAAAAAATAGTATTGAGCTGTCTAATCCAATTTCAATCCATTTAATCATTGCTTTTTGACGCATTAATATCTCTGCTTCAATACACTCTTGTGCTTTTTTTAAAAATAGATGCTTGCAGTCACTAAATTTTTTCACGCGAATTTGGTGATTTTCATCATTACTAGCACAATGATATTTTTGACGGTCGCGGTGCGCATACAATAGATCCAACCCTATTTCAGTACTTACGCGAATACCTGCACACCAACAATTGGTATAAAATGGCAGAAATCCTATGGCGGTATGCTGATTGTCCATTTCAGAAAACATCCTGGTTTCAGTTGGTCCTATCAAAATAGTTTTTATTGGTGTTTCTAAATATTTACACGTTTTAAGAACTGGCAATATAACATCTTTTATCGGGTCAATTGATTGAATCTGGGCATAAAAATAATTGCAGCAACTAACAAAGGGATGCTTTAAAATTGACGCCTCGTCTAAATTATCAACTGGCCTTGCTGCATTTAAAATCGAATGCATCATAAAAATAGAAAGCGCAAATACTAATTTTTTGCAACGCATAAGCAAATCGAACAAAACGAAGAACAACTATTGTACGATTAATTCATTTAATCAGTAGTTAATTTTTAATATCAGTGCTTACAATTTTAAATTTTACTCTTGCGCCTAATTTTTACATAAAATGCGCCACTACCTCCATCGTCAGGCTTAGCATTCGTATAGCCCGTTACAAATTCCGGCATTGACTGAAGCCATTTTGGGGTTTGCTCACGCAATATGCTTGGATTACTAAGCGAACCTTTTCCTGTAATAACTCGTACCCAGCGCCAATTTTTATAAACAGCATTTTTTAAAAATTCCCGCAGTGCCGACTCACCAGACTGTTGAGTAAATCCATGCAAATCAAGCTGTCCATCAAGACGCATAGACCTCAAATCATTAGCATGAAGCATCTCAACTTTTTGGGATTTTCGAATCTTGGGCTCTGGCAGGCATTGCTTGTAAGGAATTTTTGCAGGAGGCGGCTCTACTGGTTGTATTCTATCACTTTTTAGTGGCTTTATATTTTTTACAAAAGCATCCCAAAGTAATTGCTCATCCGGTGGTAATTTTTTATTCATATGCTTGCCAAAATAGATAAATATAGAGATCCAAACCTAGTTTTATCCAGATAAGAAATTAACCATTTATTAATCTTTGAAAAATTTAGGTAGACCGTCCCCCACCCCCACCCTTCAGATGGGAGGGCATCCAACACCAGCAAAAACTTATTTTTGCATAAGTTCTTCTGAGCGAGTGTCAGCATCACACTCGTTATGGTCCGGATAGCACCAAATATATACTCAAAGTAATTAATAAACATTTAATGCTACATGCCCTTTAGTAGATTTACTTTTAAGAAATGGTTACATTTAAAGCTAAGTCTTTCTAACAGTCCATTTCCATGATCATTCTAGCACAGCGTACAAAGTCAATAAAACCCTCCCCAACCCTTGCTATAACTGCAAAAGCGATTGCTTTAAAAGCACAAGGCAGAGATATTGTTAGCTTAAGCGCCGGTGAACCTGACTACGATACCCCCGATTGGATAAAAAGTGCCGCAATTCGTGCCATAGAAGAAGGCCAAACAAAGTATACGGCCGTTGGAGGAACCGTTCCTTTAAAGCAAGCTATTATAAAAAAGTTGCATAAAGATAATCAGCTTACTTACGATACCGATGAAATTATTGTAAGCACTGGCGGGAAACAAGTTATTTTTAACGCGCTAATGGCTAGCATTAATTCTGGTGATGAAGTAATTATTCCCGCACCATATTGGGTTTCATATCCTGATATCGTAGCTTTATTTGGAGGCATTCCTGTTTTTATTAATTGCCCAATTGAAAGTGAATTTAAGCTGCAACCAAATCAGCTAGCAAATAGCATTACACCGAAAACCAAATGGCTCATTTTAAATTCTCCGTCTAATCCCACGGGCTGTGTTTACACTAAAGACGAATTACTGGCCCTAGCAGAAGTCTTGCGAGTAAATCCGCATGTAAATATTTTGAGCGATGATATTTATGAATATCTTCTTTATGATGGTTCTGTTTTTTCGAACATACTAAATGTAGCACCTGATTTGTATGATCGCACACTTGTTATCAACGGCATTTCAAAAGCCTATTCAATGACTGGTTGGCGCATTGGATACGGAGCAGGCGCCAAGCATCTGATCCAATCCATGACCGATTTACAGTCGCAGAGCACTTCTAATGCTTCATCAATTTCACAAGCAGCAGCGGTGACAGCAATTAACGAGCCACATGAATTTTTAGGCCAGTGGCGGGCAAGTTTTGCAGAAAGGCGCGATTATGTAATACATGAATTATCTAGCCTTGCCGAATTGCAGTTAATCAAACCAAACGGAGCATTTTACCTCTATATAGGCTGTAAAAACTTGATAGGAAAAATAACAAATTCAGGTAAAACCATCAAAACCGATAATGATTTTTGCACCTATTTATTAGAAGAATTTGACCTTGCAACAGTTAGTGGCAATGCCTTTGGATTATCACCGTATTTTCGCATATCTTACGCTACAAATATGGAAAAATTAGTCAAGGCTTGTTCTAGGATTAAGGCCGCTGTTACAACATTAAAATGATATTAAAAACAATTAAAGACAGGACGTAATCATGACAACAATTACCTGGGAAGAGTTTGAACGCGTTAATTTGCGCAGCGGCACAATTATCAAAGCAGAAGAATTCTCACGCGCAAAAAAGCCAGCTTTTAAAGTGTGGGCAGATTTTGGTCCAGAAATTGGAATTCTACAGACTTCAGCACAAATAACTGTGCATTACACCCTAGAATCCCTAGTGGGCCGTTCCATTGTGGGCTGTGTAAATTTAGGCGAAAAGAATATTGCAGGATTTTTATCACAATTTTTGCTCGTAGGATTTGCTGATAAGAATGGAGCTATCTGCCTTGTCACCACTGACCCCAAAGCGCCTAATGGAATGAAGTTATGCTGAAAATGAAATAAAATACTTGTATTTCTTGCGAAATTGAAGAAAATGATAGGGCTAAATAATAATTCGGATTTTAAATGAAACGCTCTTGGAAAATGATAGGAACAAGCGCCTTAGGTAATGCTCTTGAATTTTATGATTTCGTTATTTGCGGTGTTTTTATCGCAAAAATTTCTGAAGTTTTTTTCCCGAGCTCGTCTCCAACTATCGCCTTATTTGCAAGTATCTTTGCATTTTCTGCAGCATTTTTCACACGTCCGCTAGGGGCTTATGTTTTTGGCTTGATTGGAGATACTTTTGGGCGAAAAGTTGCATTAACATACTCTGTAATGTTAATGGGTTTTCCAACTCTAGTAATATCATTACTACCTGGGTATAACACCCTAGGAATCGCGGCACCTATTATTTTGGTGCTTTGCCGTATGGTACAAGGGCTTTCAACAGGCGGTGAATACAATGGAGCTGCAATTTTTGCAATCGAACACGGTCAAGCAAAACAAGTAGGCCTAATAAGCGGTATTATTGCGGGCTCATGCATGGTTGGCGCCGTATTTGCAAGCTTTGCAGGATCATTAGTGCTGCAATCAGGCATGCCCGATTGGGCATGGAGAGTGCCATTTTTTATTGGTGCTCTAGTAAGCTTTATGGGGTTTGTTTTAAGAAAAAATGCAAAAGAAACAGATGCTTTTATTCATATTGCAAATAAGAAAAAACAGCAAAAACAACCAATGAAAACCATTTTCAAAAGTCACAAAGGTGCCTTTTTAATGAATATTATCGTAGGAGTTTTCAAAGGCTCGCTCACTTATACCGTATTTGGATTTATGAATGTATACATGACTAAATTTCAAGGGTACGAAATGTCAACCGCAGTATTCTTGAACACATTCGGATTACTTGGGTATACATCAGGATGCGTGTTTTTCGGCTGGCTGAGTGACAAAATAACCATGCGCAGATCAGTATATCTGTCATGTTTTTTGTGCTGCAGTCTTTCCTATTTTAGTTTTTATCTACTACAGACAAACGACATATTTTTGGCAGGTCTTGGACAATATGGTGTTGGTTTATACGTAGGAAGCTTTGTTGGTTTAAGCCATGCTTTCATGCAGGTGTTGTTTCCACCTGAGACTCGTTATACAGGCATTGCTGTTAGCTTCTCTATAGGTATAGCCATATCTGGAGGTTTCATGCCATCAATCTATACATTCATGACCGGCTACACCGAAAACATGTACATGGCAGCGATTATTATTTCTATTTATGCCATTATTTTTACAGCAATTTCTAGATTTTACCGTTATAAGGCTACGCTTTACAGCCCTGCCCCTCACTATTCAAATGAAAATGAGCAAGAAGAAACAACTAAAATTAGTATTGCTGGCACTTGAATTTATCCTTGCCTTTAAGTCATTTCCTGGCTATAAATCTAAGTTACAAGTAAGGTCCTTGCTTCCTGAAGTATTTAGGCAGCTGGTGCTTGTTTTAAAAGCCCATCCATAAGGAGAATTAAATATGCAACGTTTCTATGAAACAATTTTCATTGCACGCCAAGACATTACCGCTAATCAGGTAGAAACATTGGCAAAGCAATACACTAACGTGATTAAGGAATTTGGTGGTGAAGTTACAAAAACCGAATTTTGCGGTCTACGTAATTTAGCGTACAAAATTAAAAAAAACCGCAAAGGTCACTATGTTCTAATGAACATTGCTGTGAAACCTGAGGGAATCAAAGAAGTTGAACGCCAAATGCAGATCAATGAAGACGTATTACGCTACTTAAGCGTACGCGTAGACGAGCTTGATAACGCTCCTTCCGCTCTAATGCAAAATCGTGGCTTCCGTGAAGATATAGTTCGTGAAGAAACTACAACAGATGCTAAGTCAAAACCAGAAGCAGAATCTGTTGAGGAAACCACCGAAGAAAAAACCGAAGAATTAGCAGTATAGGAGATACAAAATGTCAGATTACATGGAAGAAGGCGAAAACCTAAAACCTAGCATGCGCAAGCAGTTTTTCCGTCGCCGTAAAAGCTGCCCATTCACTGGTGCAAATGCTATGAAAATTGATTACAAAGACACGAGAACTCTTACAAAATTTGTATCAGAGCGTGGAAAAATGATGCCAAGCCGTATAACGGCAGTTTCAATAAAGAAACAGCGCGTTTTGGCTGTTGCTATCCGTCGGGCGCGTTTCTTGGCTTTAATGCCATACGTTAATGGCTAAAAGCGATATACGACTTATTATTCAAGGCGGCGCTCTGTGCGCTGCCTTTTCTTTTATGATATTTCTTATTCCTATTCTTGGCATATTTACAAATTTCTTTTCTTTGCTGCCAATTTTTTATGTTGGAATTTGCTTAGGGTTTAAAGAATACTTACTAGCAAGCCTTATACCTTTAGCAGGATACACTATCCTTTTTGGCCCTATTGGTATTGGTATTTTTGGCATTGCAATTTTTATCCCTACCGCATCAATTTTGTATTGGCATTTTTTAAAAGAAAAAAATACATATAAATTTTCGGCTACTGACATACTAAGCCGCTTAGCAATTTGGTCTATTGTTGTAGCAGCGATTGGATTCTCTTATCTTAAATTTACCAATAGCACCATATTTGAAACGCTTGCGCAAAAAATTGAGATTGCCACTAAACTGGCTAAAGCTCCTTCAGCACCAGCTTTGTTTATTCAAATTTTTCCAGGAATTGCTGCCATTTCAGGATTAGTAATGGTGTGGTTGAACTATCAAATAGCCTATATACTTGCTTTGAAGGCTAATAAATCCATTCGAAAACCCTCTGCTAAGCAAAATATTTTCTTACCACCTTATTGGGACGTTGCCTTCTTTACAGCGCTCTGGCTAATACTTGCAAACGATTTGTTTATAGAGTCTTTTTTGCTTGGTATTTTTAGCCGAACGGCACTGTGTATCTGCGCCTTTCCATTACTTATAGACGGGTTGGGAATTGCCCAACTCATGGCAAAATATTATAAAATTCCGCGGGCTGTTATTGTGATTTTCGCTATTGTTACATTTTCACTTGTCTGGCCAATGATTTTTGTAGTAGTGTTAGGGCTTGTGGAGCCGCTGTACGGACTCAAGAAAAAATATTATTCAAAAGCTAATTAGGAGCTCAAATATGCTAAAGCGTAAAATGCAAGTAATTTTAATGGAGCGCATTGAAAAATTGGGGCAAATGGGACAGATTGTAACTGTTGCTCCTGGTTACGCGCGCAACTACTTGCTCCCAAACAAAAAGGCACAACGTGCTACAAAAGAAAACATCGCTCAGTTTGATGCTAAAAAAGCTCAGCTTGAGGCAAACAACCTTAAGCAGCGTCAAGACGCTGAATTCGTTGCAAAATCAATGGATGGCACTCAAATTATTATCATTCGTCAAGCCAGTGAAGTTGGTCAATTATATGGCTCTGTTCGTAGCCGTGACATTTCAGAAGGTTTAACAAAAGGCGGATTTACAGTTGATAAATCACAAATTGTGATCACCTCTCCAATCAAAACATTAGGTGTGCACACAGTTTTTGTTGCGCTTCACCCTGAAGTACGTGCACCAATTAGTGTTATTATTGCACAATCAGAAGAAGAAGCTGCTCTAAAAGCTAAATCGGCAGAAGCTGAAACAACAGAGGCAGAAGCAACCGCTTAAGTCTTTTTGTCACAAAATTAAAACCAGTGTTTTATACACTGGTTTTTTTATATCTAGCAGTTGAAACCAGGCACATTTTGTAAACAATCCCATAAATTGCCATTCCAATACCAACAAGCCCAAACACATAAATAGCTTCTTTTAAGAATGAACTAGGAACAGGAACTTCTAGCTGAATATGATAAACAACCACTGCCATACAAATGCTTGCTAGAATTACATATATCACATCTTGGAAAAATGCTTTGCTTAAGTCTATCATTGATTTTTGTGATAATTTCCACGCTAGCAAACCCGCCTGAACCCAAGCAGCTATACCCGTAGCCAATGCCATGCCTACATGCAAAAATGGCCCAATCAAAAGTAAATTAAGAATTAGGTTACACCCAACTGTAATCATACCAATTTTTAAAGGAGTTTTAGTGTTTTGCTTAGCAAAAAAACCTGTCGTGAAAACTTTACTTAAAGTATACGCGGGAAGCCCAACAGCAAACGCCGCCAAAGCAGGCGCTGTTGCTTGCACATGTAAAACAGAAAAACTTCCATGTCCATATATTAAATCGATAATAGGATACGATAAAACAATCAACCCAAACGCTGCAGGAATACTCAGACGTAACCCCATAGATAGGGCCTTTTCTTGCAAGCTAATAGCTTCCTGTTCTTGGCCTGTACGTAAAGCTTTAGAAAGACTAGGTAATAGAACAGTGCCAATAGCTACGCCAAAAATTGAAAGAGGTAATTGATTTAACCTATCTGCATAATACAAGTAGGAAAGAGACCCGGTCTGCAGAGTTGATGCCAGCATCATATCAATAAAAATATTTATTTGCATAACACCAGCCCCAATTGCGCCCGGCACCATTAATTTTAAAATCTTAGAAACAGAAGGGCTCAGCAGTGGCCTTTGTAAACGTAACTTAAAACCATGTTTTTGTGCTACAAAATACAACCATAAAAACTGCACAATACCTGCAAGGATAACCCCAACACACAAAGCAAATCCTGGTTCTTTTACAGTCATTAGCAAAGCACCAATCATAAAAATATTTAAAAGCACTGGTGTTGCAGCAGCCGCTGCAAAGCGATCTAGAGAATTCAAAATTCCAGATAATAAAGCAGCAAGCGATATAAATAAAATGTAGGGAAAAGTAATACGCGTAAACTCAATTGCATAGTTCAAACGGTCAGGTGTATCGCAAAATCCGGGTGCTATTAAATGAATAATAAATGGTGTGAACACCACAACAAAAATCACAAAAGCGCATAACACAAAAAACAACCAACTAAAAACTTGATTTGCTAAATCATTTGCTTTCTTTTGTCCATCACTTGCAAGAATTCCCGCAAATTCTGGCACAAAGGCAGCATTAAAGGCTCCTTCTGCAAAAAAACGTCTAAAGAAATTAGGAAACTTGAATGCTACAATAAAGGCATCTGCTACAACACTTGCTCCAAGAAAATGGCTCATTAGCATCTCGCGCAGCAAACCAAAAACTCGACTTACCGAAGTTAAGCCACCAACCGTTGCGATAGATTTTCCTAATTGCACTAACGTCCTTTAATTTTATTAAATCAGCCAAGTTCTGGAATAAGAGAAGATGGATCAATTGGTTGCTTATCAATACCTCTAATTTGTAAATTCAGCTGAGGTTGAGTAACGCCTCCTGTAGATCCTACTGTTCCAATTTTAGACCCAGCAGTCACAATTGCATCTGGCTTTACATCAATACTATTAAGATGTGCGTATGTAGAAATTTTTCCATCTCCGTGCTTGAGCATGATCATTTTTCCATAACCTTCGGCTTTTGATCCTGCGTACTTAACAATACCATCAGAAATTGCTTTTACAGGAATTCCTTTTGGCGCTGCTATATTCACACCCTTATTAAAGCTACCGTCTGGCTGTTGGCCAAAAGATTTGATAATATTACCCTGCACCGGAGAAGCATAAGTCCCTGACCTAGTTAAAACTGGCTGATGAATAGACGGATCGCTCATTACGGGTTGATTCAAAGTGCCACTTAAATCATTTGCAGGTATTTCGGCCATTTGCTCATTCAAGCCCAATCCATCAATAGGCTGACTCACGTCATCTAATGACTTAACAACTATATCATCAGAAAGTCTTTGTTCTTCTTGCTTATTACGCGCTTTTAAAAGTAATCGCTGTCCAGGCACAGGCGTTGCATCACCCAACTTATTGAGCCTTAAAATCTCAGCTGGTGAAACATTAAAACGCTTTGAGATTGAAGCCAGTGTGTCACCATTTTTTACAAGATAGTAATCACCTTTGAGAACTGACTGTTTCATTCTGCGTTGAGTTGAAATAACTTCTGCTGGTTGATCATTTGTTGCACAATTTGTAAGCAGCAACAAAGCCAAACATGCCATTATATTCTTCATGAAAACAGTTCCTTTAATTGTTCAAAAGTTTTTGTATGGGTCATATCCAAAGAAAGAGGTGTAACAGAAATATATTTGCTCGAAATTGCCTCTATATCTGTACCTGCTTCCGCGCACTCTTTCATGTTACCATAACGCTGATCACCTGGTCCAATCCAATAGTAAGGAATACCTCTTGGGTCTTTCCTCTCATAAATTAGATCAAAACATTTTCTTTGCCCTTGGCGAGTGATTTTTATACCCTCAACCGATTTATAAACTGCATCGGGAAAATTTACATTGATCAATATCTGTTCTGGAATAGGAAGCTCTAATACTCTTTCTACAACCTTAGGCCCCCAATGCTCAGCGGTAGCCCACTTAGCTGGATGACCCGGATCAATTGTTAAGCTCAACGCAATGGCAGGTATACCTAAAATGGTTGCTTCTAAAGCAGCAGCAACTGTTCCTGAATATGTAACATCCTCTGCAATATTAGCTCCATAGTTTACCCCTGATAAAACCAGATCTGGTAAATTACCTACCATTAATTGCCGAATAGCCGTTAAAACACAGTCAGTTGGTGTACCTGAAAGCGCATATTTTTTCTCAGATATTTCTTTAACTCGAAACGGCATTCTAAGCGTTAAGGAATGCCCCACAGCGCTTTGATCATGCTCAGGCGCCACAATCCACACATCATCTGAAAAATGACGCGCTATCGTTTCTAGAACTTTTAAACCCGTAGCATTAATTCCATCATCATTGGTAATTAGAATACGCAATCTAACCGCCAATCCTGTCAAAACCTGTATAAGGGCGAAGAGCTTCAGGAATGGTTATTGACCCATCTTCTTCTTGATAGTTTTCCAAAACAGCAATCAATGTTCTACCCACAGCCAAACCAGACCCATTTAATGTGTGTACAAATTGTGGCTTACCCTGTTCATCACGATACCTTGTGTTCATTCGACGCGCCTGAAAGTCTCCACAATTAGAACAACTTGAAATTTCACGATAAGCTTGTGGACCAGGTAACCAGACTTCTAAATCGTAGGTTTTTCTGGCTGAAAACCCCATGTCTCCGCTGCATAATAACATTTTACGGTATGGCAAATTCAGCTTCTGCAAAATTGATTCAGCAGCAGAAGTCATACGTTCATGCTCTGCATCCGATTGCTCGGGTGTAGCAATGCTTACCAATTCAACTTTTGTAAATTGGTGATTACGTATCATCCCTCGGGTATCACGTCCTGCAGCTCCTGCTTCTGCTCGAAAACATGGAGTATAAGCAGTAAAGCGCATTGGCAATTGCAGCTGAGGCAATATATCACCTGCTACCATATTAGTAAGGCACACTTCAGAGGTTGGAATTAACCAGTGATTATGGTTTGTTTGAAAGGCGTCATCCCCAAATTTTGGCAAATTCCCTGTACCAAACATCGCCGCATCATTAACAAGCAAAGGCGGCGTAATTTCTGTATAACCAAACTCATTACAATGAATATCAAGCATAAACTGGGCAAGTGCCCGCTCTAATTTACTAAGCTGCCCTTTTAATAAAACAAATCGTGCTCCAGACAACTTAGCCGCCGTCTCAAAGTCCATTAACCCCAAAGATTCACCTAAGTCATAGTGTTGCTTTGGCGTAAACGCAAATTCCCTGGGCTTCCCCCATTTTTCCACCTCAACATTAGCATGCTCATCGGGCCCTATAGGTGTCTCGCTTGCTGGAAGATTAGGAGTGCTTGCTAAAATACCATGCAACTTTTGCTCTTCTTCTTTTGAAGTTTCTTCAAGAATGCTAATGTGCTGTTTTATTTTTTCACTCTCAAGCGCAATTGAATCAGTTGGCTCACCCTTACGCTTGGCTTCTCCAAACTCTTTTGCAATGGTATTGCGCTGGCTTTGATAGTTTTGAAGATCTGTCAGAATCTGCCGATGTTGCTTGTCTAGCTGCATAATGCGATCAGATATTGGCGGCAACCCACGAGTTTTTAATAAATTATCAAATTGTTCAGGGTTTTCCCTGATAAAGCGAATATCATGCATGATAAGAATCTGTATTGTTTGTAATTTTATATTGGGTCCACTGTATCACAATGATTGTCACCCCATAAAGCACAATCATTGGCACAGCAAGTGCCACCATACTTAGTGCATCAGGTGGTGTAATCACAGCACTAAGCGCACATAATAAAAACACAACGATTCTCCATTTTGATTTCAGACTTTGCAAACTTAACATTCCAAAACTTACTAAAGTAAAAAGCAAAATTGGCAACTCAAACCCTATGCCAAACACAAACATCAACCGCTGAACAAAGTTTATGTAGTCACTAATCTTGGGCAAAAAATACAGCGGCACTGCCCCATGTTCAAAGTTAATGAAAAATTCAAAAGCCCTTGGCAAAACAACCGTATGAGCAAACATCACACCTAAATAAAATAAACCTGGTATACAAATCATAACCACCCTTAAGATCTGTCGTTCTATTTTAAAGAGACCTGGCCTTGAGAATAGCCATATCTGCATTAAAAGAAACGGGAAAGTTAGTAAAAAACTTGCGAAAAGTGATGTGTTAATTTCGCTTAAAAATGCCTCTGGAAGACTTGTATAGACCATAGATCGTCCCTGATCAAAAAGCGGCTGTAATGGCTTCATTAAAAGATACTGAATATCACTTGAAAAGTGATAACACCCAGCAAAACATGCGGCAAAGCATAAACTAACCATGGCCAATCTGTTGCGTAGCTCTCGCAAATGCGCATAAAGAGTTTTGGGCTCATCCAACATTTAAGTGTTTTCCTAAAGCTTGTAGTGCTTCATCAAGAGTATTAATAGGTAGTGAATTCTCAGGTAAAGACTTTTTTATCGCGCCTTTTTTTACCTGGCCTTGCGTTGTTTTAATACTACAAATGTAAGCTGAGCCAAAAAATTGATTAACTCGTTGCAATAAAATTGGCTCAACATAACGTGCTGTTGCCATTCCTGATGATGTGGTTACAAGCTTCAGCACCCGACCGGTGGTTTGAGTATAAATTTCGATTGGAGTGAACCCTCTGGAAAATTCAGTGCCCACAACTGTTTCCCAGTCATGCATTAGCAGTGCTTCCTTATATGCTTTTTGTGCACGAAAAGGCTTTAAAGTTCGCGATACTAAATATTGTAGCGATGCCATAAATCAAGGAAGTTCAGGAATAATGAATACTAACATAAATATGTATAGCAGAGAAAGCTCACTTTATATTTACACGCGTGCTTCTTTTGCTTTAATCAGCACGCCTTGCCAGAATTTCGCAAAGTCAGCTTCAGAAATATCTTGCGGCGTGTAATCAAAAGCCCCTTGGTATTCAATGCCGATAAACTGAATATCTGGAAAGTCAGTTGCCATAGCTTTTTGAGCATCTTCCAGATTTTTATTCTTATCATCAGCCATGATAATAATTTTTGGCACGTACCCTGTTCTATAGGCGCCACCCTTTGTTGTCCCAACCTGCCTTAAAAAGGCAGATAAAACTTTTCCTTTTCCAACACCACTTCCTTCGCCGTTTGAGCAAAGAATCCCATGGTATAAAGTTGGATACCCGTCAGCATATAACGGAAAATTCGTATAGGAAACAACGCGCCCTTGGAATGAAAAATCAAACCCCAGTGCTTGCAAATCATCTTTGCGCTTGAAAATAATTTTGTTTTCACTGTCTTTCCATGAACCTGTTAAAGTCGCTGTTAAGGCAATAACTTTAATTCCTTTTGCTTGCATAGATTTTATAATCTTGGGAGAGTCTTTTTCGATTAAGCGCTGGGGCAACTGCAGGGTTGATGTTGCCAAATAATCACGTTGTTCAGGCGCAAGTTCGTCCCTAATATTTTTCATCACATTCTGGTGTTTTTTTAAGTTGGGATAAAATGTTGCAGGGTGATCAGGCTGTGTTAGAGTCATGTCGATATCAAAAACAACTAATACATTTTCAGGATTTTCGGTCTTTAGAATCTCTGAAACTTTTGTCTGCACTTCGTGAATTGATTTAACAAGCGACATTGGTTTTTCCTGATTGCATCCTTGTAATAACAACAATATAAAAAAGTTTATAAAAACTTTTCTAGCCATATATAGATTACTTTCGTATTTTTAAATTTTTCGGTAGATAATAGCGCCGTCGTCATCGTCAAAACAATCTTTCTCATATCCAATTGAGTAAAGCTGGGGTTTGTAATCATCAAATTGCTCAAGAATAGGTGTAAAGCCAAACAATGCAAGGCAAGCGTCAATTTCTTCTTTCCTATTTTCGCGACGCATTTCACCAAACTCATCTGGAAAATATCGCTCCAAGGTATTCACAATCAAAACACCGTCCGGCACCAAAAGCCTCCTAGCATTTATAAAGAATGTTGGCCCGAAATGACTGTTTGGAATGTTTGTAGCAAATACTACATCAAACCTTTCACTTGGCAAATGCGCAAGATCTGCAATGCTGTTCATATCAGCAAGCAAATCAGGCATTGAAGCAATTTGAACATTCACAGTATAGTGAGTATCATTTGCAGTACCATACCTACCAACCCCATCAGTACCTCTTCCGCCAAAAATCAAGTGTCTGTGGTTTTCTGTAAGAGAATTTTTTATCTCGACTGTTTGCATATCCTTCCAAAAATTCTCAGTGACTCCGCTGCTATCAAATAGCTTGGCAAAACTTTCTGTTGCAGCAGTTTCATCAAAGACAAATGCTGCGGCATTTAATTTATCCGGTGAAAGCAACACAGTTGCAAGCATTATACAGAACAATATTTTACAGTTACTAAACATAAATAACAGCTAACACAAAGTATTCTTAATTATATCTAA
>JACCDN010246811.1_pt1 | contig 38169 bp, 39 predicted proteins | sample 7441691 | NCBI WGS metagenome assembly JACCDN01 (sample SAMN15323439, study PRJNA562643) | freshwater metagenome | isolation source: river surface water | place: USA:Blue River Watershed | collected 2017-08-16
CCCAAAGTTTCTTCTTAGAGACACTCTCAAGATTCTTCTTATCATCCGAAAGGGTGAATGCGACTGCAAAACTTTTCGGATATTTCGCACAGTAGCTGGCAATTAGATCTTTTGTGGGCACAAGGTCCAAATTCGGAGTTTGGGATCGTGAGAGCTTGCCAAGATAAGGGTTTCTAACCCTAAAGTCACTAACAGCGGCTGCCATGACAATTGCATCTGTGGGATGATCCATAGCTTGCTCGAGCTCATCAACACTTGTTACATGAACAACGTCCATACCGGCCGGCGTGGTGTCTAAATTGCAAGCAATTAGCTTTACAGAGGCTCCAGCATCTCGGGCAGCTTTGGCAATCTCCAATCCCATTCGCCCAGAGGACCGATTACCAATGAATCGAACTTCATCAATGGCCTCGTGCGTACCGCCAGCAGTAACGATGACTTTCTTGCCACTCAAAGATTTCCCAAAACAGAAGTCAACTATGTCTTCGACTTCAGGCATTCTTCCAACTCCTGAATCGGGTCCAGTTAATCTGCCGGAAGCTGGCTCCATCACCCGGATTCCTCGCTCAAGTAAAAGTTTTACGTTGTGCTGAGTAGCTTTGTTCAACCACATCTCTGTATGCATGGCTGGGCAAACAACAATGGGTGCCCTGCTAGCAAGAATTGCATTTGTAAGCAGATCATCTGCAAGACCAATGACAAGTTTTGAAATAAATGAAGCAGTAGCAGGGGCTACAACTACCAAGTCGGCTTGCTGACCAAGTTCAACGTGTCTAACTTGAGCCACGTCGCTATACATGTCTATGTCTATGTTTTCTCCAGACAAGGCTTCAAGAGTAGTTTTACCGATAAAGCGCAGAGCATTTTCAGTGGGAACAACAGAAACGTCGTGACCAAGTTCCTTGAAGGCTCTAATTAGTCCGGCAGCCTTATAGGCAGCAATTCCGCCCGTAATACCAAGCAGAATACGCAAGAGCGGAACTTACTATTTCTTCTCGAGCTTGCCCTGGTGAATCTCGTGAAGGGCAATCGAAAGAGGTTTGTCATCAATGGTGGAGTCAACTAGAGGACCTACATAGTTGAAAAGACTTCCCTCATGCAGGGCGGAGTAATACTCGTTAATCTGACGAGCGCGCTTGGAAGCAAAAATTACCAACTCGTAATTTGATTCAACCTTTGATAGCAGTTCATCAATTGGTGGTGCGGTAATTCCTTTGTTTTCCATTTGCTAATGCTTCCTAACTAATTCGACAATGGTGCTAGCGGCTTGAGCTAGATCATCGTTGACAACTTGAAAGTCGAATTCACCGGCAGCCGCCAGTTCTACTCGAGCCGTCTCCAGTCTAGTTTGAATTTGTTCCTCTGTCTCCGTACCTCTTCCTCGCAGCCTTTCTTCAAGCTCTTGAATTGAGGGGGGTAGCAGAAAAACCGATACGGCGTTGTCGACCTTGGACCTTATCTGGCGGGCTCCCTGCAAGTCAATCTCTAGAACAAGATGGCGGCCTAATCGCTCTGCCTTATCAAGTTCGCCCAGGAGAGTTCCGTAAAAATGCCTGCCGTGAACCTGGGCCCACTCAAGCAGTTTTCCCGTTCTGATAAGTTCCTCAAAATCCGACTGTGAGATGAAGTGGTAATGAATTCCATTCGTCTCCCCCGGCCGCGGTTCTCGAGTTGTTGCGGAGACTGACAGCATGAAATCTGTGTTCTTACTGAGAATCTCTTTTACAACCGTTCCTTTGCCTACACCAGCAGGACCGACTAGCACCAAAAGAGTCATAGCTGCGCCTTGAGTTCTTCAATCGACTTAATTATCCCACGTGACCCACCTTGGGATACTGCGCGTGAAACTGCACAAATAACTCGGTCATGACTAGCTCCAAAAATTTGCTTTAATTCAGAAATCTCGACACCTTGAGCGCCAAAGCCGGGAGCGAGTATCGGAACACCACAATCTGCCTGGCTTATTAATTCAAGCCCAAAACTCTTTAGATCTACAGTTGCTCCAATCACTACACCAACATCTCCCAATGAATTTTCCTGAGCAAATTTCACAACTTTCGCGGAGTTGGTAAGAGATCCGAGTTTGGATTTCTGCATTTCCTCCGCCTCCGGATTAGATGTTGCGGCTAATAGAAAGACTCCAGCCTGAACGTCTCTTGCGGATTCAATGGTCTCTAGGAGCGAACTCGGACCAAGGTAAGGCGAAAGAGTGAGAGCATCTGAACGAAGTGGAGAGTCGTCACCAAACCAAGCTTGTGCATAGCCAAGCATGGTGGAACCGATATCACCGCGCTTGGCATCGGAAATAATTAGCAAATTACTCTCCCTCGCCGCCGCAAGCACTTCTTCCAGCGCGAACAAGCCACTAGAACCGAATCTCTCAAAGAATGCGACTTGTGGTTTTATGATTCCAATGCGATTTTCGCAAGCAGAGATAATGGCGTATCCATAATCTCTTGCCCCCTCAGCTGTGTCAGGAATCCCCCAATCAGAGAGCGTGCTCTCCGAGGGATCGATTCCAACACATAGGGAGCCGAACTCAGCGACCGCAGCATGTAGCTTCTTGGCAAAATTATCCATTGGCCACCTGTCTGAACTTTGAGTGTTCCTGAAGCGATTTCACAGAGAAACCTGATTCACGAATGATCTCGAAAGATCCGATAGCGGCGCTCAGCTGTGCGACCGTCGTAAAAATAGGCTTATCAGCGGCTGTTGTTGCTGCTCGAATCTCATATCCATCACTCCGGGCATCAGCACCACTGGGAGTATTCACGACGACGTCGACTTCTCCATCAGTAATCATTTCAACAATCGAACGACTGCCGCTCGCTTGAGAGAACTTGGCTACGGTTTCTGAAGCAATCCCATGCAGCTTTAATAACTTGGAAGTGCCCGAAGTGGCAAGAATCCGGTAACCGAGCTGAGCCAATCTTCTAACGGGTAGAACTATCTGTGGCTTGTCACGATCTGCGACCGAAATAAAGACTGTCCCAGTTTTGGGAAGTGATGACCCGGCGGCCGACTGTGACTTCGCAAAGGCAGCCGGGAAGTTAGCGTCAATTCCCATGACCTCGCCTGTTGATCGCATTTCCGGACCAAGCAAGCTGTCGACGTATCTTCCTTCTTTAGTGGCGAATCGCTTGAACGGGAGCACTGCCTCTTTTACCGAAACTGGTGTCGATTCTGGAAGGTTGGAGCCATCTTGGGCAGGTAGTAGCCCCTCTGCAATTAAGTCTTCGATTCGCTTACCAACCATTACTAACGAAGCTGCTTTCGCCAGCGTGATACCTAGTGCCTTTGACACGAATGGAACCGTACGCGACGCTCTTGGATTTGCTTCCAATACATACAAAACATCCGCCGCTAGCGCGAACTGCACGTTCAGCAGGCCTTTTACCCTTAGACCCTTGGCAATCTTCTTTGTTGCCTCCACAACTCGATCTACTTGAGCTGCACTCAAAGTGATTGGCGGCAGGGTGCAACTTGAATCTCCGGAGTGGATTCCAGCTTCCTCGATGTGCTCCATCACTCCGCCTACATAGAGCTTCTCACCATCAAAGAGGGTGTCAACATCTATCTCAATTGCATCATCTAAGAACCTGTCGACCAATAATGGGTGTTCAGAATCAACTAGTGCGTGTTCTGCAATCCTCGTGAAGTAGTCGTGCAAGGAATTCTCGTCATAAACAATTTCCATTCCCCTGCCGCCGAGCACGAAGCTAGGTCTGACCAAAACTGGATAGCCAATGGAATTGGCAATCTCCACCGCCTCAGTTTCATTAGTAGCCGTCCCGTTGGCAGGAGCTCGCAGACCAGCAAGATCAAGAATTGACTGAAATTGACCTCGCTCTTCAGCTAAATCAATCGACTCTGGAGAAGTGCCAAGAATTGGTATTCCAGCCTGTTCAATGCTCCTAGCGAGCCCTAGAGCTGTTTGGCCGCCTAGTTGAACTAGTACACCAAGTAGTTGACCCGATTGAGATTCGGCGTGAATGACCTCTAAAACGTCCTCCGCAGTAAGTGGTTCGAAATACAGACGGTCTGACGTGTCGTAGTCCGTTGAAACAGTTTCGGGGTTGCAATTGATCATGATGGTCTCATAGCCAGCATCTCGCAGTGCGAAGGCAGCATGTACGCATGAATAGTCAAACTCAACACCCTGACCGATGCGATTTGGACCGCTTCCCAAAATCACTACCTTCCTACGATCCGAGGGCGTAACTTCTGTTTCTTGGTCATAGGAGCTGTAATGATAAGGAGTCAACGCTGGAAATTCGCCGGCGCAAGTATCAACTGTTTTGAAAACAGGTCGAATGCCCAAGGAAAGACGCAGTGACCGAAACTCCGTCTCCGAGATTCCACGCAGCTGTGCTAGCTGAGCATCGCTAAATCCGTGCTTCTTTGCCCGTCTAATTTCAGCTTCCCCTACTTGGTTCAGCCCTCTAAACCACTCAGCAACTTCATTTATCAATGCAATTTGATCAATGAACCATGGATCAATTTTTGTGGCCGCAAAGACCTCGTCTGCAGTTGCGCCTTTGTACAACGCTTGCTGAACCTGAACAATTCTCTTCTCAGTAGGTGTTTTGATGAAACTAAGCAGCTGATCCTTGGTCTCGTTGGTTTGGTTCCAATGGAAAGAGCTCCCTCGTTTCTCTAGAGATCTGAGTGCTTTCTGAAGTGCCTGGGTGAAATTGCGGCCAATCGCCATGGCCTCCCCCACGCTCTTCATCGTGGTGGTGAGTGTTTGGTCAGCAGCAGGGAATTTTTCAAAGGCAAAACGAGGAACCTTGACCACCACGTAGTCGAGGGTTGGCTCAAAGCTGGCGGGTGTCACGCGGGTAATGTCATTCGGGATTTCGTCAAGGGTGTATCCAATAGCTAGCTTGGCTGCGATTTTCGCGATTGGAAAACCAGTTGCCTTGGAGGCGAGTGCGGATGATCTACTAACTCTTGGGTTCATCTCAATGACAATGACGCGACCATCGACTGGGTCAACAGCAAACTGAATGTTGCAGCCACCGGTGTCCACACCGACATCACGGATGATCTGAATACCAATGTCTCTAAGATTTTGATACTCGCGATCAGTAAGAGTGAGTGCTGGCGCAACGGTGATGCTATCTCCCGTATGAACACCAACCGGATCAAAATTCTCGATTGAGCACACGACAACCGTGTTGTCGTTTTTATCTCGCATTAACTCAAGCTCATACTCTTTCCAGCCCAGGATGCTTTCTTCAAGCAGGACCTCACTGGTTGGAGATGCTTGTAAACCGGCTCCGGCGATCCGAAGTAAGTCTTCCTCGTTGTATGCAAAGCCAGAACCGAGGCCACCCATAGTGAAGGATGGCCTTACAACCATGGGGTAGCCGAGATTCTTTGCAATTTCAAGACATTCAGGAATTGTGTGAGCAATTGCGCTCTTGGCAACATCAGCTCCCGCCCTAAGCACTAATTCTTTGAATTCCTGACGGTTCTCGCCAGCGCGGATAGCATCAACGTTTGCGCCGATCAATTCAACGCCGTACTTCTCGAGCGAACCGCGTTCATGCAGAGCCATTGCTGCGTTCAGCGCCGTCTGCCCACCTAGGGTTGGAAGGATCGCATCCGGTTTCTCTTTCTCGATTATTGATTCAATTACTTCTGGGGTAATTGGTTCGACGTATGTGGCATCAGCAAAATCTGGGTCCGTCATGATGGTTGCTGGATTCGAGTTGATGAGAATTACTCTGATTCCCTCTTCTTGCAACACCCGGCACGCTTGGGTTCCCGAGTAGTCAAATTCACAAGCCTGACCAATTACGATCGGCCCCGAGCCAATTACTAGAACTGATTTGATGTCGTCTCTTTTAGGCACGGCTCTCCTTGATTGCTGCGAGGAACTTGTCAAACAGATAGTGGGAATCATGTGGTCCAGCTGCGGCTTCTGGATGATACTGAACCGAGAAAGCAGGAATGTCTAAGCATTCAAGCCCCTCGACAACATCATCATTTAGACCTCGATGCGAAACCCTTACTCGACCAAATCCGCCCGGTGAGACCGCTTCATCCGCGTCCAATTTCACTGCAAAGCCATGGTTGTGCGCCGTGACTTCGACTCTTCCTGTGTTTGTGTTCAGCACTGGTTGATTGATTCCCCTGTGCCCAAAAGCCAACTTGTAAGTTTCAAATCCAAGAGCGCGGCCAAGCAGTTGATTGCCGAAGCAAATTCCGAAAAACGGCAGACGATCTCCTAGCAATTTCTGGAGTAAGGCGACTTGCTGTGAACTGGCCTGCGGATCTCCTGGCCCATTTGAATAGAAGACTGCATCTGGTTTCTCCGCAACGATTTCTTCATAACTTGCGGAGGATGGAAATACGAGAACTTCTAACCCGCGTTCCGAGAGGTGCTCGAGTGTTGATTTCTTTACCCCCAGGTCAAGAATCGCGACGCTCCCAACTTTCGGAGTAGCAGCGGGAATTCGATACATTTTCGTGGTCGTTACGACTTCAGACAGGAATTGTCCTGCCATCTTTGGTGCACTGCGGACCTCGTCGAGCATTTGCTCTATCGTTTTTCCTTCGCCTGAAAAGATCCCAGCTCGCATTGCTCCGGCATTTCGAATTCTTAGTGTTATAGCTCTGGTATCAACATCTGAAATACCGACAACCCCCGCGCTAGTTAGTTCATCCTCGAGCGATCTTTCGGCCCGCCAATTACTTTTCATTCGACTAGGTTCCTTAACCACGTAACCGGCTACCCAAATCTTTGCTGATTCCTCATCACGCTGATTCATGCCGACAACTCCGATGTGAGGAGCTGTTTGAAGAACAATCTGACCCGCGTAAGAGGGGTCGGTAATTGTCTCTTGATACCCAGTCATACCAGTGGCGAAAACTAACTCACCAAAGCTCTCGCCAGTCGCACCAAAGCTCTCTCCCTCATAGATGCTGCCGTCTTCGAGTACCAAGAATGCTCTCTTTTGTTCAGACACCAACTACCTCTCTCAGTTTTGAAAAGTTCTTCTCTTGGTTTGAAGTTATGCGAAGACTAGTAAGCAAACTTGCATCTCCCAACTTCCATCCGATTTGTACGAGACCAGATTTTTCGACACCGCGGTCGATGGTAGCCCCGCCGCGTCCAAGATGCTCAATTGATTGAACAGGAATAGCAAAACTCCTTTCACCAACTCGACCAATTACCAACTCTGACTCAAATCGACCTATTACTGCTTTGCCGCGTGGCCCTAATCCATAGGCCCAAACTCGCTCAAGCGGATTGTTTGCAAATACAGTTGCAACATAAAAGCAATCGAATAATGGCTCGAAAGACTGCTGAGTAAATGGTTCGGGCAAACTAGCCTCTTGCTGCTTTCTTTTACGGCCTACAGACCAATAGATGTTTAGTCCGATGATCAGCACCAACAAAATGAGCGCTGCGCCAATAAGTTCCCTAGTCATTCGTAGTCTCCCTGCTGAACGTGAGTCTGCCACGATAGACAGTGTGAATAACCTCTCCGGGCAGGGTCATTCCGGCCCAAGGATTATTGCTCGAAAGCGATTTTGTTTGAGTTGTGATGCTCCTCCTTGCTGATGGATCAAAGATCATAAGATTTGCAGGGCCGCCCTCGACTATCTGGCCAAACTCCGTAAGCTTGCCAATTCTGGCTGGAAGTGATGAAGATGCTTCTATGAATCTTTGCCAGCTAATTCCAGCATCTTCAACCAGGACCTTGTAGAGAACACTCGCAGCAATCTCCAAACCAACCATTCCAAATGCGGCGGATGGCCACTCGCACTCCTTCTTCTCCCTCGAGTGAGGAGCATGATCAGTTGCCAGAATGTCGATAGTGCCATCTGCCAAAGCATCCCTCAGGGCTTGCGTATCACGCTTAGTGCGTAGCGGAGGATTTACCTTGAAAACCGGATTATAGCTGCGCACAAGTTCTTCATTGAGAAGTAGATGATGAGGGGTGACTTCGGCAGTGACTCTTGCTCCCTTTGCCTTCGCCCACCGCACAACCTCAACAGCTCCTTCAGTTGTGAGGTGACAGACATGCAATCTAGAGTCTGTTTCCATCGCAAGTTGAGCGTCACGCGCAATAATGTCTTCTTCGGCAAGACGAGGCCAACCTGTTAGTCCTAACTCAACACTCAGCTCACCCTCGTTCATCAGTGACCCAATAGTCCTCGAGTGATCCTGGGCATGCTGCGCTATTACCCCATCAAACTTTCTGACTTCCAGTAGTGCTCTTTTCATGAGTTCGGGGTCAATCAGGCAGTTACCATCATCACTGAATACTCTTACCTTTGCCCTGGAATAAGCCATTTGCGAAATCTCTGAAAGCTCTTTCCCTGCAATAGATTTAGTAATAGCTCCGATTGGTTGGACCATAGCCAAATCAGCTTCTAAACCGCGGTCCATTACCCATTCGCAAACATCTGGATTGTCTTGAACCGGGTTGGTATTTGCCATCGCAAATACGGCGGTGTAGCCGCCCGCTGCCGCAGAACGAGACCCGCTAGCAATCGTTTCGCTCGCTTCATATCCTGGTTCTCGCAGGTGTGTGTGAAGGTCCACAAGTCCTGGTAAAGCCATCAGACCATCGCAATCAATTCCAGTTTGAGCGATTTTTCCAATTTTGCTAACAATCCCATTCTCGATTTCAATGTCTGATCTTGTTCCGTCAGCGAACTGGAGGCCTTTAAATATCATTTTTCCTCCGACAAGACTTGATAGAGAACGGCCATTCGGACTGCTAGCCCATTAGTTACTTGTTGCAAGATTCGACTTCTGGGGTCTTCCGCTGCTTGCGAGGAGATTTCAAGGCCTCGGTTGATTGGACCTGGATGCATAATGATTGCATCTTTAGAGACACTCGATAAACGCGCACTCGAAAGCGACCATTGTTTGATGTAGTCAGATTCGCTCTTTTGAAAATTCTCGAGCATTCGCTCTTTTTGTACTCTCAGCATCATCACGACATTTGGACCGTTCGCAAGTGATTGGTCGAAGTCATTTGATAGCTCAACACCAAGAGCTGTAAGTTCCGGTGGGAGCAGTGATGCAGGACCCGATAACTCAACCTTTGCGCCGAGAAGGGTTAGTAGTAGAGCGTTACTTCTGGCCACTCTTGAATGCTTGATGTCCCCCACTATTAGCACTCGTAGATTTGAAAGATCAACTCCAAATGCTTGTTGCATAGTCAGAGCATCCAATAGAGCCTGCGTTGGATGTTCGTGAGTGCCATCTCCTGCGTTGACAACCGAACTTGAAATCCACCCCATTGTCGCAAGTTGATGGGCTGCCCCAGAACTTGGGTGTCGCAGAACTATACAGTCAGCACCAAGTGCCTCTAGTGTTTGGGCGGTGTCCTTAAGTGACTCTCCCTTGCTGATTGAGGAGCTATCTGCAGCAACATTAATGACGTCGGCGCTGAGACGCTTAGCCGCTATTTCAAAACTAATTCTTGTTCTTGTTGAATTTTCAAAGAACAGATTTACTACAGTGCGACCGCGAAGTGTTGGTAGCTTCTTGATGGATCGATCGTTCACTTGAGACATGTCCTGAGCGACGGATAGCAAATTCAAGGCTGAGTCCTTTGACAAATCACGAATGCTGACTAGGTGTCTCATGACTCAATCACAACCTCATCAGTGCCATCAGATTCAAGAAGGTGCACGCTAACCCTCTCTTGCGACGCTGTTGGAAGGTTCTTTCCGACAAAATCCGGTCGAATTGGAAGTTCTCTGTGGCCACGATCAACCAGTACGGCTAGTTTCACTTGTGCCGGTCTTCCATAGTCAACAAGTGCGTCGAGTGCAGCCCGAATTGTTCTTCCTGAAAAAAGAACGTCATCAACCAGAATGACAATCTGCCCATCAAGACCAGAGGCTGGAATTTGGGTCTTAGCGATTGCCCTTCCAGCATCAACGTCATCATCTCGATACATAGTCACATCGAGCACTCCGAGCTTCACCTCGAAGCCGGGTTGAATTGCGCTAAGTGAGGACTCTAGGCGACTGGCTAGATGGACACCTCTGGTTGGAATTCCAAGTAGCAGAACAGAGTCTGCGTTGGGAACGGCTTCAATAATTTCATGAGCGATTCGCTTCAGAGAACGAGCAATGTCGTCTTCGGAGAGTACGACGCGGTAGGGCATTTGCCACTCCTTCTTCGCCTCACTGGACGAACTTAAAGGATTATCGCCTAGAGACTAGCAGGTTTAGAGCCCCTGTCGGTCTTTGGCTAGCCGTGCCAAAATTCCGTTTATAAATTTCGGTGATTCATCAGTTGAGAGTTCCGAGGCAAGGCTGACAGCCTCTGCAATTGCTACCTCAGATGGGATCTCCTCGTTATAGAGAAGCTCCCAAGCCGCGATTCGAAGGATTGCTCTATCAACATTTGGCATTCTTTCAAGGGTCCAGCCTTCAGCTAATCCCTGCAAACGAGAGTCGATGCGATCCTTATTGGCTAGATAGCCGCTAACAAGTGTTTCCGCGTAGTCAAAAATCGCGGCTTGGCTCTCTCGTTCCCTCGATTCGCTCTCGGTTCGCTTTAGCGCTTCAAGAGCACCCTCTCCAGTCAGATCAGACGCAAAAAGGGCATCTAATGCGCGTTTTCTTGCTTTAGAGCGAGCACTCACTAGTCGGTGACTCTGCCTAGGTAGTCGCCGGTTCGGGTATCTACCTTCACCTTGGTGTTGTTCTCGATGAAGAGGGGAACCTGAATCTGATAACCAGTTTCCAAGGTAGCAGGCTTGGTTCCACCAGTTGAACGATCTCCTTGCAATCCGGGTTCGGTGTATGTGATTTCCAATACGACAGAAGCTGGTAATTCAACATAGAGAGGGTTGCCTTCATGCAAAGCGACAACAGCATTTTGGTTCTCCAGCAAGAAATTCTTTGATTCGCCAACAACATTCTCATCGAGTGTTATCTGGTCATAAGAAGTGAGATCCATGAATACAAAACCTGAACCATCGTTGTAGAGGTATTGCATGTCGCGTCGATCCACATTTGCGGTTTCAACTTTTACGCCAGCGTTAAAGGTCTTGTCGACAACCTTGCCGGTTGTCACACTGCGAAGTTTGGTTCTGACGAAAGCTGGGCCCTTTCCAGGCTTGACGTGTTGGAACTCAATAACACTCCAAAGCTGTCCGTCGATAAGCAAGACCATTCCATTACGCAGGTCATTTGATGTAGCCATTTTTCTCCTTGCTGAGCAGCCAGCAGTTTATCGGTTTGAAAGTGCCCTAAGTGCCAGCAAGTAAGAGGCATTGCCAAAGCCAGCAATTACGCCAGTTGCCACAGCCGAAATTACGCTTGTCTGACGAAACTCTTCCCTTGCATGCGGGTTTGATATGTGAACCTCGATAAGAGGAATACCTGCTGACGTCAAAGCGCTGCACGCATCCCTGAGTGCATATGAGTAATGAGTAAAAGCTGCTGGGTTCAGCACAACTGGTGTTTTGTTCTCAAATGCCTCTTGAATCCAATCAATTAGTTCCGACTCGCTATTGGTCTGCCGAAAAGATACATCTAAACCGAGACTCTTTGCCTCACCGCTGAGTGCCTTCTCTAAATCTGCGATAGAGGCAAGACCATAGATGTCAGGTTCTCTTCTGCCGAGCAGGTTGAGATTAGGCCCGTTTAGTACAAGAACTTTCATAGTGAGAACTATTCCACAATTGTTTGATACGCGGTGAACAGCAGTTCGCGAGTTGGGGCATGCAGAATGCTTGGCTTGCCTATTTGGTCCAAAACTACAAACCTAAGCACTCCCGAGCGAGTCTTTTTATCTCGCTGGATGGTTGAAAGAAGCATTTCCCAGCGGTCAGCTCGGTAGGTCATAGGAAGCCCGAGCTTGGAAAATACGCTTCGATGCAGATCGACCTCATCGTTACTTAGCTTTCCACTAAGGGCGGAGAGCTCTGCGGCAAACACCATTCCGATAGAAATAGCGGCACCATGGCGCCATTTGTACCGTTCGGCATGTTCAATTGCATGCCCAAGTGTGTGGCCATAATTAAGGAACTCGCGCTTACCGCTCTCCTTGAAGTCTTCAGTAGTGATCGCTTCCTTAATGCGAATGGAGCGGGTTACAAGATCTTCGAAAACAGCACTCGAATGATCGGTGGCTGATTCGTTACTCAAAACTAGATCTAGCATGCCAGGGTCTTGAATAAAGCCGTACTTCACAACTTCTGCCATTCCAGCAAGTAGTTCATTTCTGGGCAAAGTTTCCAGAGTGTCTAGATCGACGAAGACCTTCTTAGGTAAGTGAAAAGAACCAACTAAATTCTTTCCCTCAGATGTGTTAATGCCAGTCTTGCCACCAATTGCGGCATCCACCATTCCAAGCAGTGTGGTTGGGATTAGATAAACATTTACTCCGCGCAGCCAATTCGCGCCCACAAACCCAGCCAAATCAGTGGTGGAACCTCCACCCAATCCAATAACACAATCATCCCGATTGAAGTCAGCTTGGCCCATTATCTTCCAGCAGAATGAAGCAACCTCAACACGCTTGGCATCTTCACCGCTTGGCACTTCGGCAAGCAAAACCTCGACGCCACTATCCTGCAAAACCTCTTTCAGTTTCTCAGCAGTTGCTGCTAGTGCGGTCGGCGCAATGAGCAAGGCCTTTTTGCTTCCCTCTAATGCTGGGGCAACATCCAGCAATAAGCCCCTGCCGATGACGCTAGTTTCCATGAATCTCGACCTTAGCCTTTAGTTCCTCCAAAAGAGCCTTGATTGGTCTGTTTCCAGTGAAGAGGGTCTCTTGTGCAAGAGATTTATAAAGATGCAGCCGCTCTTTGTATATCTCATCCCAACGCTCCGGGTTGTCTCTAAGCAGTGGGCGCTTCAGGAGATTGACTCGCTTTATAACGGAATCAGAATTTGTGTCCAAGAAAATTACTTGGTGACTCCGCAGTGCTTTGCGATTTGCCTCTCGCAAAACGATCCCACCGCCGGTAGCCACCACTCCGCCAGTTGAGAGCGCCTCCAATAGTGCCTTTTCTTCATAGTCTCGAAAAGCACTTTCTCCCTCTGTTTCGAATATTTTGACAATTGCCCCGTGAGCCTTTTCAACAAGCTTGTCTGTATCAGTGAACGGCAGATTCAATGCCTTTGCTAGTTTTTTTCCCAACGTGGTCTTGCCCGCGCCCATTGGGCCAATCAGCACGATGCATTGCATTATTCTGGCTTTGCAATGCGAGATTTCACAGTTTCGGGAATTGCAGCCAGATACCCGTGAAGGTTGCGCTTGGTCTCCTCCAAAGAATCCCCACCAAACTTTTCCAGCACAGCATCCGCGATTACCAGAGCAACCATCGCCTCAATTACGATTCCTGCAGCAGGAACTGCGCATACGTCACTTCTCTGATGATGAGCAGTTGCCGCTTCCCCACTGCTGGTGTCGATTGTTTGCAAAGCCTTCGGAACGGTGGAAATTGGTTTCATGCCAGCTCTGACCCTGATAACTTCGCCATTGCTCATGCCGCCTTCAATGCCGCCAGCGCGATCAGTTGATCTCTCAACAAGAGTTCCGTTTCTCACAATTTCATCGTGAGCTAGGCTTCCTCGTCGACGGGTGGTCTCGAGGCCATCGCCAATCTCAACTGATTTGATTGCCTGAACGCCCATAGCTGCTGCAGCTAATTTGGAATCAAGGCGCTTATCCCAATGAACGTATGAACCAAGCCCAGGTGGCACACCGTATACCAACGTCTCAACGACTCCCCCCAGAGTGTCACCCGATGAATGGCAGTCGTCGATTTCAGCAATCATTGCCTTAGAGGCTTCTGCATCAAAGCATCGAACTGGATCGGTATCGAGCTTTTCTAGATCCGATGGTCTAGGAATTCTTTCGCTGTTGTTACTAACAGGACCGATTGCGACGGTGTGCGTAACAAGTTTGATGCCAAGTTCAGCTAGGAAATTCTGAGCAATTCTTCCCAAGGCAACGCGAGTTGCAGTTTCGCGAGCACTTGCCCGCTCAAGAACAGGCCTGGCTTCATCAAATCCATACTTCTGCATGCCAGTGAAATCTGCATGTCCAGGTCTTGGACGAGTGAGCTTGGCAGCTCGGGCTCCGGTTAAATCTTCTTCTGGAACAGGAGCAGCACTCATGACGGTCTCCCATTTCGGCCACTCTGTGTTAGCGATTCGAATGGCAACAGGTCCCCCCTGAGACAATCCAAATCTCACACCAGTTGAAATAGTTACTTGGTCCTCTTCAAATTTCATTCTTGCGCCGCGACCATAACCAAGCCGTCTGCGAGCAAGCGCTGTCTGGATGTCCTCGACCAAGATAGGCACGCCAGCAGGCAAGCCTTCAATCATTCCAATTAGTTCAGGACCGTGTGATTCACCTGCAGTCAGCCAGCGCAACATTTGTCTATTCTGCCACTTTCGCCGCGTTCATCATGATTTCGGCTAATTCCTCTTCATTTTCCAAAGGTACATCGGCTCCGTTAAGCAGGATTCGAAGCTGTCCGATTGCTTGCCACACCAACATTTCAAGCCCAGAGATGTAACCAGCAAAGCCAGCAGGACTCTGTCGTGAATAGACAACATCGAGGAGGACGCCTGGTTGCGATTGGCCAACCAGGTCTGCGAGGGCATCCCCCGGCAGAGTGGAAATCACCAAGTCGCTCTGCAGAACTGAATCAATTTCACTTGGAGTGCAATCAAACTGATTAGCCAACTCAGCAAGAGTCTCTGATTTTCTGCCCCACAATCTGAGTTCCTTGCCTTCCATGGCAGCCAGTGAGCAGCGGGCCGTAGCCCCGGTTCCGAGGATTCCAACCGTATGCGCGCTTACGTTTTGAACAGCTTTAACAATTCCAAAAACATCTGTGTTGAAGGCCTTCAGTAATCCATTTGACTGCAGTAGATAATTCGCACTATTGGTTTTAGCGACAAGCGGCTCTTCCCAGTCTGCAACAATCCTTGCCTGCTCTTTCAATGGCATGGTCAAAGACAGTGCATCAAAGTTTGGATGAATGGCTAGAAAGCCAGCTAAATCAGTGACTTCAAAACGGTCAAATGTTGCACTTATACCAAGATGATTTAACGCCGCTAGTTGAATCTGAGGGGATTTCGAGTGGGCAATTGGTGACCCAAGCACCGCTAACGACTTACTCATCCCAATCCGGATTTTCTCTAAGCCATTTGCGATAAAGCTCAACTGCTTTCTCATGTTCCCTGAGTGTCTCAGAGAAAATGGTTTCACCGCTATCCAAATTGATTGTCACAAAGAACAGGTAATCACCTGGTGCGGGATTAAGTGCCGCTTCAATGGCCAATGTGCCAGGCGAACTGATTGGGCCGGGTGGCAAACCTGGATAGACATAAGTGTTATAGGGATTTTGTGTGTCTGCGACTCCCTGCTGGAATGACTTGATAGATCCCTCGTAGTAGTACTTAACGGTCGGATCTGTTTGTAGAAGCATTCCCTTTTCAATGCGGTTATTGAAAACCGTTGACACCTTATAGAAATCCTCTCGAAGACGGGCTTCCTCTTGAATGATTGACGCCAATGTCAATAACTCAAGCGAGTCTTCAAGTTTTACGTTGAATTTTTCAAGCTCCTGTTTCATCCGAGCTAACATCTCTGAGATTACTGACTCAGCATTCGCGTCGGGAGAAAACTGGTAGGTCGCAGGAAAAAGGTAACCTTCTAAAGTCGGTCCGGGGTAATTCTGGTTGGCTTTATCAATTGCAGCAAATAGTTCAGGCTCCGGGATGCCGAGAGTTTCGTTTAGCAGGGGAACAATCTGTGCAATTTGGAAACCTTCGGGAATGGTCACGCTATTTGTAATTGGTTTGGCTTCCATCAAGATTCTTAGCGCCTCTGCACCCGGAATCTGCAATGGAAACTCGTAATGCCCTGGGAAGATGACCAAATCGGCTTGGAGCATGGGTCGATAAATCGCATCAAAACTCTTGATGACATCCGCTGCTACAAGTTTTCGCGCAACGTCTTCCCCGAGATCTCCCTCTTCGATGACAATTACGACCGTTCCTTCTCCTTGTCCGACGTAGTCCTCAACCGTAAATCGAGACACAACTGAATCAACAAGTTGCATGACCGGATTAACAGCCAAGGCGCCACCTAGCACGAGTGCAATAGCAATTATTAGGGTGCGTCTCTTGCGCTTAAGAGGCTGCTGGGAATTAGTCATTTCTTGCAAGATAATCTCCCAATTCCATGCCTGCTTGGTGCTTTGAGGTTATAGCGCTATCAACTATGAGACGCGCTGCCTCCGCATCAATAAAGCTTTTAGATTCTCTAGCACTCTTTCCAGCACTTTGAGAAAGTCGAGTGGATTGAGCGGTAGTTAGTCTTTCATCAATTACAAACACTGGTACCTCGACTCTTTCGGACATTTCGATAGCAAAGTCGATCGCATACTTTGTTGAAGGAGTATTAGTACCGCTCAAAGAAATCGGAAGCCCAACATAAATACGTTCGGCCTTCTTTTCCTGAGCTAGTACAGCAATACGGTCGATTGCTTTAGCCATCTCAACTGTCTCGAGCGCAATAGCGAGAGAGTCTTGCCCAAGTGCCAATCCAACGCGACTTTGGCCCGGATCTACACCAAGACAAATCAAGAGATCTGATCCTTAGCCACCTTGATTGCTTGTTCAAGCTTTGACACATCAGTTCCGCCCGCTTGAGCAAAATCAGATTTCCCGCCGCCGCCTCCACCGAGGACGGCTGCAGCCGCTTTAGCAACAGCTCCCGCATTTACAGAGGACTGCGACTTTCCTCCCACTGCAACCATCACTACTGGCTTAGAGTCCGCAATAGCTGCCAAGATAACAACTGACTGCTCCCCTAAACGATCCCTGGCAGACAAAGCTAATTGCCTTAGCACGTCAGCGGAATCAACTGAGTCAACTTTTGCCGCCAGAACATTGTGTGATCCGATACTGCCAGCTGAAGCGACCATTGATGACAACTCGGACATCGCAGATCGAAGCTTTAACTCTTCCAGATTCTTTTGAGCGGCCTTCAGTTGCTCCAATGTTTCTGTAAAGCGAGCTTCCAGCTCAGATTGTGGAGCTTTGAGTTCATTACTTAGGCGCTTTAGGACATTTCGTTCTGCGATCAAAGAGCGCAAAGCCGAAATTCCAACTTCCGCTTCGATTCTGCGAACACCAGAGCCAACAGAGGATTCACCGGTGAGGCTAACCAGTCCAATTTGACTCGAGCGTGAGACGTGAGTTCCACCGCAGAGCTCTCTTGACCAGGGGCCGCCAACTTGAACTACTCTGACCATTTCGTCGTAAGTCTCACCAAACAGAGCAATCGCGCCCCAGTCCTTCGCATCAGGAAGGGTCATGAACTGAGCACTCACAGCAAGATCGGCGCGAATCGCAAGGTTTGAGACTTCCTCGATTTCACTCTTAGTGCTCTCCGAAAGCGCCTCGCCCCACGCAAAATCCAATCGCATGTAACCAGGCTTGTTGTAAGAACCGGACTGAAGTGCATTTGGGCCAAGAACTTGCCGAAGTGCCGCATGCACAACGTGAGTAGCACTGTGTGCCTGACAAGCACCTAGCCGCCAATCCTGGTAAACATTAGTCTCAACAGTTTGGTCTCTATTGATTTCACCGCTGACTACCCTGACGCGGTGCGAGAAAAGTCCCTTAACTGGTTTCTGAACATCGAGAACCTCAAGAACTACTTTTCCAGCAACAATCTGACCGGCATCCGCAATCTGACCACCAGACTCTGCATAGAGACTGGTTCGATCAAGAATTACTTCACCTATCTGACCTTGTTGAAGAGAATCGACAACTGCACCATCGTAAATAAGACCCAGGACCTTGGCTTCAGCTGAAAGACTTTCGTAGCCGAGGAAAACTGTTTCTCCCTTAGCGCGGAACTCGCGATAGACATCAAGATTGGTGCTTGCACGCTTACTCTTCGCGTCTTGCTTGGCTCTATCTCGTTGCTGCTGCATAAGCTCGTCAAATTTATCTCGGTCGACACTCTTGCCGCTCTCTTCGGCAATCTCTACCGTTAGGTCGATTGGAAAGCCATAGGTATCGTGCAGCAAAAAGGCGACCTCGCCAGAAAGCTGTGATTTTGTCTTGGCAAGTTCTTCTTCGAGAACTTGGCTTCCTGAATCAAGAGTTTTTCTAAAGCCGGCCTCTTCGGCGAGTGCGGCGCGAAGAACCCGTTCAAAGCTTTCCTCAAGTTCAGGATATGCATCAACCATCGCATTCTTACTAGCAGTAAAGAGCCTCTGGAAAGACGCTTCTTCGATCCCTAAAAGACGAAGCGCTCGCACTGACCGGCGGAGCAGTCGCCTTAGAACGTATCCGCGACCCTCATTTGAAGGAGTCACACCATCGCTCATCAACATGAGAGCAGAGCGAATGTGGTCCGCAATTACGCGCATTCGCACATCATCCGACTCATTTGCTCCGTATTTCTTGCCGCTTAGCTCACTAGCAATGTCAATCAGTGGTCGGACCTGATCGATTTCGTAGATGTTTTCAACGCCCTGCAACAAAAAGGCAACACGCTCGAGGCCCATTCCTGTGTCAATGTTCTTCTTTGGAAGCTCACCAAGAATCGGGAAGCCCTCCTTGGCCCCACCGTCTCCACGTTCGTACTGCATGAAGACGAGATTCCATATCTCGATGTAGCGGTCTTCGTCCGCTTCTGGCCCACCCTCTTTTCCATAGGAAGGCCCTCTATCAAAATAGATTTCAGAGCAAGGACCAGCTGGACCGCGTTGACCAGTTGACCAATAGTTGTCCTTCATTCCGCGCTTTTGAATTCGCTCTCTCGGAATGCTGGTTTCCTCGAGCCAATAGCCGATTGACTCCTCGTCGTCTTCATACACGGTTGCCCAGAGCCGTTCGGGATCGAATCCCAAACCACCCTTTTCCAAAGGATTTGTTAGCAGCTCCCATGCAAAGGCAATTGCCTCACGCTTGAAGTAGTCACCAAACGAGAAGTTACCGTTCATTTGGAAGAAGGTGCCGTGTCTGGTTGTCTTACCAACCTCTTCAATGTCCAGGGTTCTTACACATTTTTGAACAGAGGTTGCCCTGGCGTATGGAGCAGGCAAAACTCCGGTCATGTAAGGAATGAATGGCACCATGCCAGCGACAGTGAACATTAGGTTGGGATCTTGTGAGATCAACGATGCGCTAGGTACAACGGTGTGGTTCTTCTTTTCGAAGAACTCAAGCCACCGCCGCTTGATTTCAGCGGTCTTCATTTACTGCTTCTTGGGAGTTGGTTTTGACTTGGTCTTTGAAAGCTCAGCTTCACGCTCTTTATAACCCTCTGAAACAGCGTTTCCAAAATCTTTAGCGGCACCAATCAATTCGTCGGCCGCCGCCTTCACCTGAGGATTATCTTTCGCCTGAATCGCAGCAAATGCTCCCAATCCCAGTCCTGCAACAAACCATCCGAACCTTGACATTGTTTACCTGCGCTTTCCGAGAATTGAGGTGAAACTCTGAACAACACCCATCAGTTTACTGAGCGGTGCTCCGACAGAGGATGTGAAGACTGCCACCAAAGAATTAATGTTTTCAGTTACTTGCTCAACATCTGATGTGATGTGGTCAATTCGCTTGAGCTGCTTGTTTGCTTCCGTCAGGGTTGTCTTTGCCTCGCCCAACATTGGCTCAAGTTCATTGTTGAAAATCTGTACCGTGCGAGTTGTTTCATCAATCAAACGCGCCAGCTTTATGAGCGGCAGAGCAAGCATCAACACCAGCAGCAGCAAAGCTGCGCTGATGATGACAACTGCTAGATCGCCCGCTGGCAACTTAATTACCTCGCTGCGTAGTACTCAACCACCAGCTGAACTTCACAAACAACTGGAACCTCAGCACGCTTTGGTCGGCGCACGAGAGTTGATTGCAACTTGTCTAGCTGAACGGATAGGTACTCAGGAGTTGCAGCACTAACATCGGCGTGACCGCCGGCAGCTGCAACCTGGAATGGCTCGGTCTTTTCGCTCTTTTCGTGAACGTGAATCATTTGACCTGGCTTTACTCGGAAAGAAGGTCGGTCCACGCGCTGACCATCAACCAAGATGTGGCGGTGAACTACCATCTGACGAGCCTGTGCCATGGTTCTTGCAAAACCTGAGCGCAGCACTAGCGCATCAAGGCGCATCTCAAGAAGTTCAACTAGGTTTTCACCAGTTAGTCCGTCAGTGCGCTTGGCTTCCTGGAAAGTCTTTCTCAGTTGTGCCTCGCGAATTCCATATTGCGCACGCAGTCTCTGCTTTTCACGCAGACGAACTGCAAAGTCAGAGTCTGACTTGCGCTTGGTGCGGCCGTGCTGACCTGGAGCATATGCACGCTTCTGCATGTACTTTCCAGCCTTTGGGGTTAGAGCAATCCCGAGCGCGCGAGAAAGACGCGTCTTGCTGCGGGTTCTAGTTGTCTTAGACAAGCAAATACCTCTCAATAGTTTTCATTGGATTGTGAAGGGTCTCCAGCCGCTGAGCCCAAACAACCTCGAAATTCTAGCAGGCGAGAAGTTGCTTGTCACTCCCCCGTCAGCAGCTTACGAATGGCTAAATAACGCTCGCGAAGGGTCTTTTCATAGCCTCGGTCGGTTGGATCAAATAGGTCCTTGGCCTGCGAATAGTGCTGCCTGACAATCCCGGCAGGGTTGTCATGTGGATAGACATACCCCACTGCTCCAGTTGAGCGAAGTGGCGCAGGTACAGCTGGTGCAAACCCCTCGTTCACCTGCTCTATCGCTTGGTCAATTGCTAGATAGGCGGAATTTGATTTGGGTGCAAGAGCCAGATAGATAGTTGCCTCGGCCAGGGGTATTCGACCCTCCGGCATGCCGATTTTCTCTACTACCGACGCTGCGGCCTCAGCCAAGACGAGCGCATTTGGATCTGCCAGGCCGATGTCTTCGGCCGCAAGAATCATCAATCTTCTGGCGATAAATCGAGGATCTTCGCCTCCAACAATCATTCGCGCAAGGTAATGAAGGGCGGAGTCAACATCTGAACCACGCACACTTTTTATGAATGCGCTGATTGTGTCGTAGTGGGAATCACCGCCGTCGTCATAGGCGAGGTTAGTTTGACTAACTGTCTTGACATCACCGACCTGCACTTCTTCCTCCACTGAATTGGCAGAGGCCTCCAGCAGTGATAGGGCTCTTCTAGCATCACCTCCTGCAATTTTGGCTATGAAGCTGATGGCATCTTGGCTGAATGCTCTTTCTTTCAACAGCGGATCGTTCGCGAGAGCTCTCTCCAATAGCTGCCTTATCTCACTCTCGGCAAGCGGCTGCAGATTAATTACTAAGGATCTAGAGATAAGCGGTTTGATAACGCTAAACGACGGATTTTCAGTGGTAGCTGCAATCAGAGTTAGAACACCTGACTCAACCGCGCCTAGAAGCGCATCTTGTTGAGCTTTGCTAAACCTATGAATCTCATCGAGAAACAGAACCGTTTGCTTCTCATAGGCATGCAAGTCAGTTCTCGCTGAATCAATAACATCCCTGACCTGGCTGACCCCAGCGCTGATTGCACTCAACTCGACAAATTTGGCCTTGTTTGATTGAGCAACCAACCTGGCCAGCGTTGTCTTGCCACTGCCTGGAGGTCCCCACAAAATGACCGAATTCAGACCTCGGCTGAAATCACCCTGGACCAAGCGAGAAAGTGGTGATCCTGGCTTCAGGGCGGCGGTTTGGCCGACCACCTGCTCTAAAGAGGTTGGTCTGAGTCTTTCTGGTAGCGGAGTCACCACAAGTGGATTCTATGCGCTCTAGAATGGCAGGTCGGAAGGCATCCCAAATGAAAAAAGACGACAAGTTATCCAGCTACCAAGCTAAACAGGACCTCATTCAAGGCCGCAAGAAAATTGCCACTAAGGACAATCGATTGGCAATCATCGCCGCCGCCGGCGCGCTAGTCGTTGCGCTAGCGGGCCAGTTTATTTATTTCAACATAGGACCCGGCTCGCTAGTTGCGGAGCCAACCGAGTCGCCAACCGAGGAGCCAACTAGCGAATACTCCCTTCCCTCACCTGAGTTGGCCGAAGGTAGAACTTGGCAAAGCACGCTTGAACTAAACGGTTCTGCTATCTCATTAGAGCTGGATGGTGCGAAAGCCCCTCAGGCAACTGCCAACTTTATTTCACTAGCGCAGGCTGGCTACTTCGAGGACATCACATGCCACCGTCTTGTCACCGAGGGAATCTATGTCTTGCAGTGTGGAGATCCAAGCGGAGATGGAACCGGTGGACCTGGTTACAACTTTGGTCCAATTGAAAACGCTCCTGCTGATGATCTTTATCAAGAAGGCGTATTGGCCATGGCGAGGCGCGGTGGCGATGGGTCATCCATGGGAAGCCAGTTCTTCATCGTCTACCAAGACTCCACAATCCCCTCGGATGCTGCAGGTGGCTACACCGTCTTTGGCAAGGTCACAGCTGGGCTAGAGGTCGTGAAGGCCATTGCTGAGGCGGGTACCTCCGATGGGTCAACAGATGGAAGACCGGCTAGCGAAGTCCGGCTGGGCAATGTTTCGGTAGAGTAAAAAGTCGCGAAATCGGGAGAAAACTTGAGCGCAAACGAATTTGGTCGAGTAGATGAAAAGAACGCCGTCTACCTAAAGGATCAGGGAACTGAACGCCTCGTTGGCCAGTACCCTGACGTCTCGGCAGACGAAGCGATTGCATTCTTTGTACGCAAATTCGAAGACCTTGAAGCTCAGGTAAGAATTCTTGAGCAAAGAATTGCCAATGGCATCAACGATGCCAAGAGCCTGAAGGCAACGCATGCCACTTTGAAGAAGGAAGTTAGCGAACCAAAGGGCGTTGGCAACTATGAAAACCTTCGTCAACGCCTTGAAAAACTAATGCCCGCCATCGAAGAGGCGGCTACCAAGGCAAATGAAGCACGAGAAAAGGCAGTCGCCGCAGCTCTCGAAGAGAAGGAAAAGATCGCCAAGCGCGCCGAAGAACTCATTAGCAACCTAGGTTCTATCAACTGGAAGAAAAGCGGCGAAGAAATGGCAGAACTGTTTGCCAAGTGGCAACAGATTCAAAAAGACAGCCCTAAAATCGCAAAATCCGTTACTGATCCAATTTGGAAGCGCTTCTCGCAGGCAAGAGCACAATTTGAATCTGGAAAACGAAAGTACTTTGCATTACAGGACGCCAAGTTCAAAGAGGCTAAGAAAATTAAGGCTGAACTAACCAAGAAAGCTGAATCACTCGCCGAAAAGGGTGCCGCAGCAGCAGCTGAGTACCGAAAGCTACAAGCTGAATGGAAAAAGGCAGGCAAGGCCGGAAAGATTGAAGAAGCACTTTGGGAGACATTCCGTGGTGCTGGTGACAAGATTTTTGAAAAGAAGAAAGAGCTTGATGAAAAGCTTGCCACTTCTCACGCAGAAAACCTTACCGCCAAGCAAGCTCTGCTTATTGAAGCCGAAGCTATTGCACTAACTGATCTCAAAGCAGCTCGCTCCAAGCTTTCACAAATTCAAGCTAAGTGGTCCAAGATCGGACATGTTCCAAAGGACCAAGTCAAGAACATTGAGGGAAGACTTCGCCAGATCGAGGCAAAGCTTGCGGAAGCCGAAAAAGAAGCCTGGCAGCGCTCTGATCCAGCGGCCAAAGCCCGCAGCAATGCATTCGTCGAACAGCTTGAAAAGGTCATTTCAACTTTGGAGAAGGAATTGGCAGCTGCCCCTGAACCAAGGAAGAAGGAGATTCAGGATCAAATCGAATCTCGCCGTGCACTGCTAGTAGCAGCTCAGAACGCAGTCGACTAAGCGCCTTTTACTCTGTACACGTCATAGACGTTGTCGATGCGTCTGACTTGGTTCAATAAATGATCAAGATGCGACGGATCAGCCATTTCAAAAACAAACCTGCTAAGGGCCACCCTGTCTCTGCCTGTCGAAACAGTTGCACTCAGGATATTTACATGGTTTTCAGTGAGGACTCGCGTTACATCGGAAAGTAATCCGCTTCTGTCAAGTGCTTCGACCTGAATTTGAACCATGAAGACACCTCTTGAGTCTTCGGACCAGGAAACCTCAACGATGCGCTCTGATCGAAGGCTCTTGACGTTCTTACAGTCGGAGCGATGCACCGAAACTCCATCGCCACGTGTAATGAACCCCACAATCTCATCCCCCGGCACCGGAGTGCAGCAACGTGCCATTTTTGTCATTACATCGGCCGAGCCTCTAACTAAAACTCCTTGGCTAGCGCTTCGAGGACCGCGCAGGGACTTTGGAACCTGTATAGGGATCTCTTCAGTCTCCGGCTCAATGATGCCCTGTAGTAACTTAAGTCGCTCGATCACGCTGGACGCTGAGATCTGTCCCTGACCAATCATTGAAAACAGAGCTGAGATGTCGCCCAACTTGAAGTCTTCAGCCACTTCCTCCAACAGATCAGAATTGATTAGTGACTGAACCGGCAAACCTTGACGACGAAGTCCACGAATTAGCGCTTCTTTACCCTCCTCAGAGGAGTGCTCTTTTCGTTCCTGCGTGAACCAGTGTTTGATCTTGGCTCTAGCTCTTGGGCTTGCTACAAAATTAAGCCAGTCTTTGCTTGGGCTTGCAGTATTGGCTTTAGAGGTCAGGACCTCAACTACGTCACCAGCTTGCAATTTGGTCTCAAGTGGGACCAATCTGCCATTAACCTTGGCACCGATTGTTTTGTGACCAACTTCAGTGTGCACCGCATAAGCGAAATCAACAGGAGTTGAACCGGCTGAAAGGCCGATAACTCTTCCTTTTGGAGTAAAGACATAGAGCTCTTTTGCGCCGATTTCAAATCGAAGATTGTCTAGGAACTCCCCTGGGTCAGCAGTTTCCTCTTGCCAGTCGCTGAGCTGCTTAAGCCAAGCCAGGTCAACTTCACGCTCCGGTCCCTTGCCTGAAACCTGTTTGTACTTCCAATGTGCTGCGACACCAAATTCAGCTCGTTGATGCATCTCTTGAGTTCGAATTTGGATCTCCACTGCTCTACCTTCTGGTCCAAGGACGGTGGTGTGAAGAGACTGGTAGAGATTGAACTTGGGCATAGCTATGTAGTCTTTGAATCGACCCGGCAAAGGAGACCACCGAGCGTGAATTGCTCCCAGTGCACCATAACAATCACGCACTGAGGGAACAATAACGCGGATTCCAACCAGGTCGTAAATGTCTTCAAACTCCCTGCCCTTGAGAATCATCTTTTGATAAATCGAGTAATACTGCTTGGGCCTTCCTTCAATCTTCGCCTTGACCTTGGCATCACGAAGCTCGGAATCAATTTCTTCAATCACGGTTTCCGTGTATTCGCTGCGAAGAGGATTGCGCTGCTTCACCAAGGAGACGATTTCTTCGTAAACCTTTGGATAAAGAACTGAAAAGCTGATGTCCTCAAGCTCGTTCTTGATTGTTGCAATACCGAGCCTGTGCGCAAGTGGAGCATAGATTTCTAGAGTCTCCTGCGCTTTACGGCGGGCAGACTCAGGTTCGACAAATCCCCAAGTTCTAGCGTTGTGGAGTCGGTCTGCCAACTTGATAACCAGCACTCGAACGTCTTTGCTCATCGCAACAACCATTTTGCGCATGGTCTCTGCTTGGGCAGTGTCGCCAAATTTCATCTTGTCTAGTTTGGTGACGCCATCAACCAACAGCCCAACTTCTTCGCCGAAATCGACTCTGAGCTGTTCAATCGAGTATTCAGTGTCCTCAACTGTGTCGTGTAAAAGAGCTGCCGCAATTGTTGCCGGACCAGATCCAAGGTCAGCCAGGATCCGCGCAACGGCCAAAGGGTGAGTTATGTAGTCCTCGCCTGATTTTCTTTTTTGTCCCTCGTGATACTTCTCCGCGGTGTTGTAAGCGCGCTCAATCAGGCTCGAATCAGATTTGGGGTGATTTTGTCTAACGGTTCGAATCAGTTCGGCAAGATCTTCGCCTACCGCACTGGATGCCTTAGTGAATATCCATGGCAGTCTGGAGCGCAGAGAACTGGCAAGACTGTCCGACATCTCTCGCTCCTTTTTAGGGTAGAGAGAAGTCTATTGGCGAGAGGCCAGAACCTTCTCGGCTGCCGCCTTTAGGGCCGGCTCGCGCTCACGCAGGTGAACGTAAACAGGGGCTGCTAAAAAGACGGACGAATAGGTTCCGACAATCGTTCCCACGAAAAGTGCCAGTGATATGTCCCGCAGGGTACCGGCGCCAAGCAGCAGGGATCCGATAAACAAAATCGCCGCTACCGGAAGGACTGAAACCACCGAGGTATTGATTGATCTAACCAGGGTCTGGTTGACTGCCAAATTGACCGCTTCACCAAAAGTCCTGGTTTCGGACAATTCGATGTCAGCAGTGTTTTCGCGAACCTTGTCAAAGACCACCACTGTGTCGTAAAGGGAGTAGCCCAGGATAGTCAAGAATCCAATGATGGCAGCAGGGGTTACCTCAAATCCAACGCCTGCATAAACGCCAAGCGTGAAGACAAGGTCGTGTGCCAAAGCAATCAGTGCCGCGGCGCTCATCTTCCACGATCGGAAATAGAAAGCCATCAAAAGCGAAACTATTCCGAGGAAGACAAACAGACCAATCAAAGCCTGCCGTGTAATCTCAGCTCCCCAGTTCGGACCAATGAAGCTAGACGCTACGAGTGAGGACTCAATACCGAATGCTTCCGCAAGAGCAAGCCTCACCTGCTCAGATTGCTCATCTCCTAGTTGCTCCGTCTGGATTCTTAGATCAGCTTCTCCAACGGTAGTAACAGTTACCTGCACTGTTGGCACCACTGAATGAACAGCGTCAACGGCGACCGACTGTTGAAGAGATTGAGCGTTGGTTAGCCTAAATTCGCTTCCGCCTCTGAATTCAATTCCGAAATTAAAGCCTCCGCGCAACACGGGAAGCGCAATCGACAAAATTACAGCGACAGCTGCAACGGTGTACCAAATCTTGCGTCTTCCGACAAAGTTGAAGGAGCGCTCCCCCGAATAAAGCTGATTTCCAAATTCGCGCATCTTACTCATGGTTCTCCTTGCCCTGCAGCGCCTTGCGCTCAGCAATGGTCTGGCGAATCTCTGCCTGCTTAGAACTCTTCTTCAGCTTGCTCTCTGGCACCGTCGTCGCATAGCGGAATTCACCGCGCCCCTTGTAGGAGGCTTCTTGGGCGGACAGATCAAAACCAGAGAATCTATGTCCGGAAGCAAAGAACTTGTTGCGAGCAAGAAGCTGAACAAGCGGATGCGTGAACAACGTCACAAGCAAGATGTTGATTAGTGTCGTGAGGCCCAAAGTAAAGGCAAAGCCTCGGACCGCAGCGCTGGTAAGTAGATACAAAATGATGGCTGCCGAGAAGCTAACAGCATTAGAAGCCAAGATGGTTCTGAGTGCTCTGCGCCAACCAGCCTCAACTGCAACTTCCAAGCTCTTGCCCTCACGAAGTTCATCGCGAATACGCTCAAAGTAAACGATAAATGAGTCAGCCGTAATACCAACCGAAATAATCAATCCAGCCACACCCGCAAGGGAAAGACGGTAACCCTGTCTCCAAGACAAGAAGGCAATAAACAGGTAAACCAGAATCGCGGCCATGATCAGTGAGCCAAGCACAACCACCGCAAGACCTCGGTACTGGATAGCCATGTAGACCATGACCAATAACAGACCGATCAAACCGGCAATCACACCAGCTTGCAACGAATCTTCACCAAGCGTCGCTGAGATGTTTTCCTGACTTTGAACCTCAAAGCCAATCGGCAGCGCTCCATACTTCAACTGGTCAGCCAGGATCGTAGATGTTTCTTGGGTAAAGCTTCCGGTAATTTGAGCTTGACCGTTAGTAATTACCGCCTGCGTTGCAGGAGCGGTGATGATGTAGCCATCAAGAACAATTGCAAATTGATTTTGAGGGGTAGTCAATCCAAACAAGCGCTGTGTGACGCTGCCGAATGCGGTTGTGCCCTCCGGATCAAACTCAAGGTTTACAGCCCAGGTGTTTGTGCTTGCGCCAGTCTGGGTGGTGATAGTGCCAGCAAAGGCATCTGAGATGTTCTCACCACGTACTTCGACGGGACCCAAAATGTACTTGTTGAAAAGAAAATCGTCGCAGGTAACCAGTGGCTTAGCTGGGTCATCAACCTGACCTGGACTTCTAAAGGGCTGAGAACAGTCAAGCTGATCAAAGTCCTTTTGAACCTTTTCGGTAATCCATGCCAAATCTGATGCGTTCGTTGGTGGGGTGGCTGGAGTATCGCTCAAAGTGCTGGTATCAACCAGCTCAGTTCCCTCCGCCAACGGTGTCGATTGCGCGACTGTGAGGACAGGACGGAACTCAAGAAGCGCAGAAGCCTTAATCAGCTGAAGTGTATTTGCATCAGGAGTACCAGGAATGGAAACAACGATGTTTTCATTTCCCTGCACGGTTACGGTTGCTTCTCCAACTCCTGAACCGTCAATTCTTTGTCTAATAATCTCTACGGCTTGGTTCAACTGCTCGAGCGAAGCTGTTTCTCCATCAGCGATGGATGGGGTAAGGATGAGCTGAGTTCCACCCTGCAGATCCAGAGCAAGTTCCGGAGTCCAAGTTGTTCCAGGTTGTGCAGTAACTGTTCCCCAAGTAATTAGGGCAGTGAAAAACACCGCAATTGCGCCAACCCAAGAGAGTTTTCGGCGAGCGGATTTACTGGTTGTGCTCTCAGCCAAGTTTTTACTTCTCCCCCGTGGACACTACTTTGCCCACTGCTCCGCGCAAGACGCGCAGTTTGCTGCCGGCTGATTCAATTTCAACCTCTTCATCGGTCAGGCTTACTACCCTGCCTTTGATGCCCGCGTGCAGAATGACCTCTGCGCCAACGGCTAGCGAGCCTTGCATTAGCTCAATTTCCTTGCGACGCCTTCTGTTCTGCATGATCAGAAGAACGATCAACAAAATCAAAACGGCAAACAATAGAACATCAAAAGTCAAAGCTTTTCCTTACCGATTGGTCCTTCGAAATTATAGGCGCAAATGGCCTGCTGGCCCTAGGAAGCCAGGTGTTCTATGCCTGATTGGGTGATTTCTCTGCCCCTTTGGGTCCTAGCCAGGAAGCCTGAACGAATCAGGAAGGGTTCTATGACCGCCTCGATGGTCTCTGGTTCCTCACCCAGCGCGACGGCGAGGGTTGAGAGACCAACCGGCTTTGCATTGAATTTCTGCGCTAGCACGTTCAGCAATTCACGGTCCACCCGATCCAGCCCACGCTTGTCCACACCAAAAAGTTCCATCGCCGAGTCAACGGTCTGGACTGAAATTGCTGAATGCTTATTAACCGATGCAAAGTCTTTTACGCGGCGCAACAATCGATTGGCAATTCTGGGGGTGCCACGAGATCTGCCAGCTAGCTCACTCACAGCTGCCGGTTCAATTGATATCCCAAGTCGCGAAGATGAGCGCTGGATAACCTCTGAGAGTTCGGCTTGGTCATAGAACTCAAGGAAGGCTGTGAACCCGAAGCGATCTCTTAGCGGTGTCGGAAGCATTCCACTTCTAGTGGTGGCACCAACCAAGGTGAACGGAGCGATGTCGAGCGAGATGGAGCTAGCTCCAGGCCCCTTCCCCACCATTACATCCACTCGGAAGTCCTCCATCGCGAGATAGAGCATCTCCTCAGCTGATCTTGAGAGACGATGAATTTCATCGATAAAAAGAACATCACCGGATTCTAGGGATGACAAAACTGCGGCTAGATCGGCAGCTGATTGGATTGCAGGTCCGGAGGTGAGACGGAGATTGCGATCTGATTCCCTTGCAACAATCATCGCTAGCGTAGTCTTTCCAAGACCTGGCGGACCGGCCAGCAGCATGTGATCGGCAGCCCTGCCGTCCAACTTTGCGGCCTGGATAATCAGTGAAACCTGTGAAACAACTTTGGTTTGGCCAACAAACTCGGAAAGGTTAGCGGGTCTGAGTCGAGCATCAAATTCTTTATCTTCACTGTCAATCATTGTTTGCTTCCACCCAAAATCTTCAGTGCGCTCTTCAGCATTTCAGACTCAGAAGCTTTCTGATCAACCTGCGCTAGGGCCGAACGGGCCCGAGCATCATCAGTTCCAAGTTGCTTGAGAGCCAGCATGACCCGATGTGCGGTCGGTGTAACAACCTGCTGTGCTTTACCAGCCAACGAAATGAGAATGAGTTTTGCTGTCTTCGGACCGATGCCGCTTATGTTTCTGAATACCTGCTCATCCTGATTGCTGATAGCCGCAGCAAAGGTCTCAGGGTCCAATCCCGAAATCACAGTCATCGCAAGCTTCGGGCCAATTCCTGAGACCGAGCAGAGAAGATCAAACTGCTCTCGTTCCAATTTGCTACCAAAGCCAAAAAGTGAGATGTCGTCTTCTTTGACAATCATCCTGGTATGGAGTGTTGCCTCTTGATTGACTTGCAGCTGCAGCAGCTGTCTAGGTGGCAAGAAAACTTCAAACCCCACGCCACCGACCAGGACAACCACAGACTCTGTTCCGAGCTCTAGAACTTGACCATTCAGGATTGAAATCACAGCCCTAACCTAGCTTTCGCTTGGCGGCTTTGGCCGCCGCAACCCACTTCTTTCGGGCTGGCGTGGAAGCAATTTGTGATTTATTGCTCGCACAAATCGCAACAGCCAGGGCATCGGCAACGTCAGCTGGCTTGGGCACTTCCTTCAGTTTCAAGATTGCAGTGACCATTTGGGCAACTTGCGCTTTGCTCGCCCTGCCGTGTCCGGCCACGGCTGCTTTAACTTCACTTGGAGTGAAAAATTCGACTGGGATTGAGTGCTTATGGGCGATAGCCATTAGTGCGCCCGATATTTGGGCAACGCCCATCACCGAGCGAAGATTTGCTTGAGCAAACACTCTTTCTAGTGCAATCAAACTGGGCTGATACTTCTCAATGAGCTTCTCAAGTTCCAAAGAGATCTTGCCCACGCGCTCCGAAGGGTCTGCTTCTGCGTCGGACTGGAACATTCCATGCAAAACAGATTTATTTGATTCAACCAGCGCAAATCCACATCGAGTTAGTCCCGGATCAACGCCAAGTATCAAAGACATACTTAGCCCAGTTGCGCCAAGACTTCATTGCTGAGATCCATGTTGGTATAGACCTCCTGCACATCATCTAGGTCTTCCAAAGCCTCAACCAACTTAATGTTCTTCTCAGCGACTTCCTTATCTGCCGCAATCTTCATCGAAGAGACAAACTCAACATCCGCACTTTCATAATCCAACCCAGCTGACTGCAGCGCCTCGCGAACCCTTGTGATTTCGCTGGCATCACAGGTAAGGACGTATCCGTCTCCGGAAGGCGTGATGTCATCGATTGCGTATTCCAAAGTTGCCTCAAGAATCTGATCTTCAGTTACCCCGTCGGATACGACTATTACACCTTTGCGACTGAACTGATAGGAAACCGAACCCGGATCTGCCAGGCTTCCTGAGTTCTTGGTAAATGCAAGACGAACCTCGGCTGCAGCGCGATTCTTGTTATCCGTTAGACACTCAACCAAGATTGCAACTCCACCGGAACCATAACCCTCATAGAGGATGTTCTGATAGTCAGCACCTTCACCATTTGCTCCACTACCGCGCTTGACCGCACGATCAATGTTGTCGTTAGGAACTGAGTTCTTCCTAGCTTTGTAGACGGCATCATAAAGAGTGGGGTTGCCTTCAATGTCGGGTCCACCATTTCTAGCGGCGACTTCAATGTTTCTGATCAGCTTCGCCCAAAGCTTTGCGCGGCGTGCGTCATTGGCAGCCTTTTTGTGCTTAGTAGTTGCCCATTTGGAGTGACCTGACATAGTTCACCTAAACTATCGCTTTCTTACTTTCTAATCTGCTGCAAAAACAATCTGTGAAGAACTTCCGAGCCGGTTAACTCAGGGTGAAAACTGGCTCCCATGATTTTCCCATGTCGGACTGCGACAGGCTGCCCTTCAAAGGTGGCGATTACTTCTACCTTAGAAGAATCCAGGATCTTGGGGGCACGAATAAATGCAACGCGCTCGCTCTTGCCATCAATTTGGACCTCCCCCTCAAAACTGTGGGTCTGTCCGCCATAAGCATTTCTAGAAACTTCAATAGGCAATCCACCAATGAGTTCTTGATCAGGAAGTCGTCCTTGAACTGCATCACTGAGCAATATCAGACCAGCGCATGTTCCGAGAACAGGCTTTGTTTTAGCAAACTCTCGAACAGGTTCCAGCATCCCAAAGATGACTAGAAGTTTTGAAATAGTGGTTGATTCGCCCCCGGGAATCACCAGTGCATCAACATTAGACAGCTGCTCCTCAGTTTTGACTGCAACTGCCTCTTCCCCGAGTGCTTGAAGGAGACTGATGTGCTCGCGCACATCACCTTGCAGAGCTAAAACTCCAACAGACAATTACCAGCCACGCTCAGCTAACCGGTGTGGGGCTGGAAGGTCATTCACATTAATGCCAACCATCGCTTCACCTAATCCGCGCGATGCCTGAGCAACAACCTTGGGATCGTTGAAATGAGTGGTTGCTTTTACGATTGCAGCAGCTCGCTTAGCTGGATCACCGGATTTGAAAATTCCAGAGCCAACAAATACGCCGTCTGCACCAAGCTGCATCATCAGCGCAGCGTCAGCAGGAGTAGCAATGCCGCCAGCTACAAACATAACCACTGGTAGCTTGCCGGTGCTGGCAACCTCTTTCACGAGTGGATACGGAGCCTGCAGTTCCTTAGCGGCAACATAGAGCTCGTCTTCGCTCTTTGCGCTAAGCGCAGCAATCTCACCACGAATGGTTCTGATGTGCTTCATGGCCTCAGACACATCGCCAGTGCCAGCTTCACCCTTTGAGCGAATCATGGCCGCACCTTCCGTGATGCGACGAAGAGCTTCGCCTAGATTGGTTGCGCCACAAACAAATGGAACCTTGAACTTCCATTTATCAATGTGATTTACATAATCTGCTGGTGAAAGAACCTCTGACTCGTCGATGTAATCAACCTCAAGTGCTTCCAAAACCTGTGCCTCAACAAAATGCCCGATACGTGCTTTGGCCATTACGGGAATTGATACTGACTGAATGATTTGATCAATCAAATCTGGATCGCTCATTCGAGCAACGCCACCTTGAGCTCGGATGTCAGCAGGAACGCGCTCCAGCGCCATAACCGCAACTGCACCAGCATCTTCAGCTATCTTTGCCTGCTCGGCTGTTACAACATCCATAATCACGCCGCCTTTTAGCATTTCTGCTAGGCCGCGCTTAACTAGATCAGTACCTTCATTTTTGGGGTTTGACATGGCTCAATTCTAAGCTGACTCAACCCAGTTATTAGCAACAGTTTCCCGCATCTGCCCCAGCAGAATAGGCATGGCCTTGGTTTGGGCAACAATCGGGAAGAAGTTTGAGTCATTGCGCCAGCGAGGAACAATGTGCTGGTGAAGGTGTGAGGCGATGCCCGCGCCGGCCACCTCCCCCTGATTCATACCGAGATTGAACCCATGCACCTTGGAAACGCTTTGCAAGGTCTTCATCGCCTGCTGAGTAAGAAGCCCCATTTCTGCAACTTCATCCGCCGTTGCTTTGTCATAGGTGTCGATGTGGCGATATGGGCAGACCAACAAGTGGCCAGGGTTATAGGGAAACAAATTAAGCAAAACAAAACAGGTCTTGCCCAATTTAACGACCAAACCGTCCTCGGGTGACTTCTTCGGCGCCGCACAAAAGGGGCAATCCTCATCAGCCGGTTGCTGGTGATCACGCAAATACACCAGACGATGCGGAGTCCACAATCTTTCAAAACCATCCTGCATTGCAGAAAAGTCAGAGAGAATGTCGTCGCTCACTTAAACCTGCTTCTTCTGCTCAATCGCATCCAAAATTAGTTTCTTGGCATCCTTGAGGCTGATGTCATTTTCTTGCCTGCCATCTCGATATCGGAAACTAACAGTCTGGTTACTAACGTCGCGCTCCCCTGCCAGCAAGATAAACGGCACTTTGGCAAGCGTGTGATCGCGAATCTTCTTCTGCATGCGGTTATCGCTTCTATCTACTTCAACTCGGACCGATGAAGAACGCAAATCTGCTGCAAAATCTTCTAAGTAGGAAGCGAAGTCATCCGCGATTGGTATACCTACGACCTGAACGGGAGCAAGCCATGGCGGGAAGTGGCCTGCGTAGTGCTCAGTCAATACTCCAAAGAATCGCTCAATTGAGCCAAACAGCGCGCGATGAATCATGATTGGTCGGTGGCGTTCGCCATCGCTTCCGACATATTCCAGATCGAACAGCTCTGGAAGATTGAAGTCGAGCTGAATTGTGCTCATCTGCCAGGTGCGACCAATAGCGTCTTTAGCCTGCACAGAAATCTTTGGACCATAGAAAGCAGCCCCACCTGGATCTGGCACTAACTGAAGTCCCGACTCTTCAGCAACTCTTTGCAGGGTACTGGTGGCGGTTTCCCAAATTTCATCACTGCCAACAAACTTCTTGTTCTCGGGATCGCGAGTTGATAGTTCCAGATAGAAATCGTTCAAACCATAATCCCGAAGCAGATCCAAGACAAACTTCAATACCTTCTTTAGTTCATCTTCCATTTGGTCTGGTGTAACAAATAGGTGAGCATCGTCTTGGGTCATTCCACGAACACGAGTCAAACCATGGAGAACACCTGACTTTTCGTAGCGATAGACGCTGCCGAATTCAAACATTCTTAGCGGGAGTTCCCGATAGCTTCTGGCCCTTGATCTAAAGATCAGAATGTGGAAGGGGCAGTTCATTGGCTTTAGGTAATAGTCCTGACCCTGCCTGCGAAGCTTTCCCTCTGCGTCGTACTCAGCGTCCAACTTCATTGCCGGGAACATGCCCTCTGAGTACCACTGAAGATGTCCGCTGGTTTCAAACAAGTTTGATTTTGTTATGTGAGGCGAGTACACAAACTCGTAACCAGCTTCTTCGTGGCGCTTTCTGGAGTAGTCCTCCATCACCCTGCGCATGATCCCACCCTTGGGATGAAATACAGCGAGCCCTGAACCTATCTCATCCGGGAAACTAAATAGATCAAGCTCCACGCCAAGCTTGCGGTGATCACGTCGCTGCGCTTCCGCCAGCCGTTCAAGATAAGCATCACGCTCTTCAACCGTTGGCCAAGCTGTGCCATAGATGCGCTGCAACTGCTTGTTCTTTTCGTTTCCACGCCAATAGGCAGCAGCAACTCTGGTAAGGGAGAAGCCTTTCCCAATCATTCGAGTATTGGGAAGATGGGGACCTCTACAAAGATCCTGCCAAGCCACACTGCCGTCTGGATTTACGTTTTGATAAATACTAAGTTGGCCAGCGGCAACCTCGACAGACCCCTCCCCGACTTCCGATCCCTTTAGGGAGATCAGTTCAAGTTTGTAAGGTTCATCATTCAGTTCTCTCTTGGCTTCTTGATCAGTAACTTCCCTGCGAATGAATTTCTGCGACTTGCCAACTAGTTCTTTCATTCGCTTTTCTAGCTTTTGCAGATCTTCTGGAGTAAATGGCTCTAGTGGATCGAAGTCGTAGTAAAAGCCATCCTCAATTGGTGGTCCAATGCCAAGCCGGGTTTGTGGGTAAAGCTCCTGCACCGCTTGCGCAAGCAGGTGAGCCGTTGAGTGTCTGAGAATGCTGAGGCCCTCTGGCGAAGAAATCTCAATTCCTTCGACAATATCGCCAGCTGCGACCTTATGAGCTAAATCCTTCAGCTCGCCGTTTACGCGGAGCGCCACGATGTTCCGGTCTTCAAATAAATCAAAGCCGGTGGCGCCCTCACTTACCTGGTGAGTCTTCCCGTAGAGCTTTATTTCCACGCTGCTCCTAACTTGGCCAAGTCTAGTGAGTAAGGCTTACCTTGCTGGAATTGAGCTGAAAGATAAGCCAAGCTTTTTACGTGACTACAAGCGAGCAGAAACTAGACATCAAACTCAATTGGCTGCGTGCCGCTGTCCTTGGTGCCAACGATGGCATCGTTTCCGTAGCCGGTCTAGTGATGGGTGTTGCTGGAGCTGGAGGAGATCAGAAGGCTCTTTTGCTTGCAGGCATTGCCGCCTTGGTAGCCGGTGCTATTTCGATGGGTGGCGGCGAGTACATAAGCGTCAGTGCACAAAAAGACACAGAGATTTCATATGGTCGCGATCATCTTCACATATCAGCTCACCCATGGGCAGCAGCCTGGAGCTCTGCAGTTGCATTCTCACTTGGAGCTGGTTTGCCACTTATGGCCATGGTCGGTCCGTGGGGTGGAGAAATTGCAACCGCAATATCAGTAGTTGTTGCACTGACGCTCACGGGCTGGTGGGCAGCGTGGGTTGGTAACTTCTCAATCCCCAAGTCAATACTCCGAAATGTTGGAGTAAGCATTCTGACGATGGGTATTTCCTACCTAATAGGGCAGCTGCTCGGGGTGACAGTTCTCTAACCACTACCCTTGTAGCGTGTCTCAAAAAGAAATCTACGATTTTGCGCTGGTCGGCGCTGGCATCATGTCGGCCACTTTGGCAACTCTCATCAAGCTAGCCAAACCCAATTCAAAGATCGTAATTTTCGAACGACTGCCTGAGGTTTCCATGGAATCCTCTGATGCTTGGAACAATGCTGGTACTGGTCACGCAGCTCTATGCGAACTCAACTACATGCCAGACAGTAAAGATGGCAGCTTACCGGACCCAAGAAAAGCTATCGCAATCAACGAACAGTTCCAGCAGTCAAGAGCTTTTTGGTCTTACTGTGTGGAGCAAGGAATCCTAAAAAACCCTTCTTCATTCATTCGCACAGTTCCGCATATGTCCTTTGTGGTTGGAAGTAAAGATGTCGATTACCTCAAGCGTCGACACCAAGCCTTGAAAGATCAGCCACTATTCGCCGGAATGGAGCTTTCGACCAGTACCAAACAAGTCACTCAGTGGGCACCATTAATCATGCAGGGGCGAACAGATAAGGAAATAGCTGCCACCTGGATTGAGCAGGGTACCGATGTTGACTACGGCGAGATGACACGGCAACTTATCGCCTGGCTCTCAAGTAAGAAGGTAAGAGTTGAGACTGGGGTTGAAATCAAGAAGCTCTACCAATACCCAAACGGTAGTTGGCAACTATTTCTTGGAACTTCGAGCAACCGAATCGTGGTTGCTGACAGGGTTTTCGTCGGAGCAGGTGGCTGGGCACTGAAGCTGCTGCAATCAGCCAAGCTTCCCGAAATAAAGGGCTATGGAACTTTCCCCGTGAGTGGTCATTTCCTTCGCACCGATAACCCAGAACTGGTTTCAAAGCACAATGCAAAGGTTTACTCTCAAGCTCCAGTTGGTGCACCGCCCATGTCGGTACCCCATCTCGACAAGAGAGTCGTTGATGGAAAAGAGTCGCTTCTTTTTGGACCATTTGCTGGCATAAATCCAAAGTTCCTGAAACACGGTTCACTTCTGGACCTTCCACTGTCGGTTCGTCCACACAATCTTCTGCCTTATCTTTCGGTTGCAATCGAGAACTTCGGCTTGCTGAAGTATCTAATTCGTGAAATCACGAAATCAAAAAAACAAAAGATTACCCAGCTCAAAGAGTTTGTGCCTACTGCAGATGCCAAAGACTGGGTCTACTACGAGGCAGGCCAGCGCGCTCAAATAATCAAGCCAAAGGGTCGCAAGGGCACCTTGCAGTTTGGAACCGAGGTTATTTCCTCAAAGGACGGAACAATCGCTGGTTTGCTAGGCGCCAGTCCTGGCGCATCCGTTTCAGTTGCAGTAATGCTTGAAGTGATGAAGAAAATTGTGGGGCAGGATGCAGTTGATAAAGTAACGCGCTCGATTGATGGACTCGAGGAATCCCTCAATTCAAATCCCCAGGTCGCGTCTGCCCACCTAAAGAGAACTGCAAAAGTCTTGAAACTCTCCGCTTAGTTTGTGGGCGATACTGGGTTCGAACCAGTGACCTCTTCCGTGTCAGGGAAGCGCGCTACCACTGCGCCAATCGCCCTTCTTTGTGTATAGAGGTGAAGACGGGATTTGAACCCGTGTACACGGCTTTGCAGGCCGCTGCCTCGCCTCTCGGCCACTCCACCGTTTCAAAGGTAGATCCTCTGAGAGCGGATGACGAGACTCGAACTCGCGACCCTCACCTTGGCAAGGTGATGCGCTACCAACTGCGCTACATCCGCACTGCTCTTTCGAACA
>JACCDN010350732.1_pt1 | contig 38155 bp, 28 predicted proteins | sample 7441691 | NCBI WGS metagenome assembly JACCDN01 (sample SAMN15323439, study PRJNA562643) | freshwater metagenome | isolation source: river surface water | place: USA:Blue River Watershed | collected 2017-08-16
ATGCAACTGAGCGTTGGTTAGGTGGTATGTTGACTAACTTCAACACAGTTCGTAAGAGCGTTAAGAAAATGCAAAGCATCGAGAAGATGTTGGGCGACGGAAGTGCTGAAAGCTTAACTAAAAAAGAGCGTTTAACATTAGGTCGTGATAAAGATAAAATGGAAAAAGTATTAGGTGGTATCGCTCAATTGGGCCGTTTACCAGCAGCTTTATTCTTAGTAGATATCGGTCATGAGCATATTGCATTAGCAGAAGCTAAGCGTTTAGGAATTCAAACTTTTGGAATGGTTGATACCAACTGTGATCCAAATAAAGTAGATTTTTCTATCCCTGCAAACGATGATGCTACAAAATCAATCGCAATTATTACAAACTATATCACTGCTGCAATCGCAGAAGGTTTGGCTGAACGTCAAGCTTCTAAAGATGATGAAGAAACAACAGATGAAAGTGCAAACGAATTAGAAGCGAAGGCTAAGAGAATGGAAGCAGAAGCAAACGCAGAAGGCGGAAGAGCTAAGCGTGGTGCGGGTGCTGCTCCTTCAGCACCAGGTGCTCCTAAGCGTCGTACAACGACTGGTTCTCGTGGTCCAGTAAGAAAATAATACATTATCCCAATTGGGTTATTGGTGTCCGATGGGTACCAATGACCCAATTGTATTTTAATTTTAAAAAATAATTTTATGAGCGCAATAACTGCTGCAGAGATAAATAAATTACGTCAAGCTACAGGTGCTGGTATGATGGACTGTAGAAAAGCTTTGACAGAAACAAACGGAGATTTTGAAGCTGCGATTGATTGGTTACGTAAGCAAGGTCAAAAAGTGGCTGCTAAGCGTAGCGATCGTGAAGCAAAAGAAGGTGTAATCATTGCACAAACTTCTGCTGATCACAAAACAGGTTTTGTAGTATGTATTTCTTGTGAAACAGATTTCGTTTCTAAGAACGCAGAATTCGTTGCATTCGCTCAAACCATTGCTGACGCTGCGGTTGCAAACAATGTAAAATCTGTGGACGAATTAAATGCAGTGAGCATTAATGGTACAACTGTTGCCGATATGATCAATGATAAATTAGCATCTATCGGTGAAAAAATTGCTGCTAAATTAGAAAGAGTAGATGCGCCATATGTGGCTTCTTATATTCACGGTTCATACAGAATGGGTGTATTGGTTGGATTGACTTCTGAAGCTGCTGAATTGGGTAAAGATGTTGCGATGCAAATTGCAGCGATGAATCCAGTAGCGGTAGATCCAGAATCAGTACCTGCTGAAACTGTAGCTCGTGAGAGAGCGATCATCATTGATACAATGAAAGAAGATCCTAAGATGGCAGGTAAGCCAGAAGAAATGATTGCTAAAATTGCTGAAGGCAAGATTGCAGCATTCTTTAAAGAAAATACTTTATTAGCACAATCATTCGTAAAGGATGGTTCTAAGACAGTAGCAGAGCATATCAAGTCTGTAGGCGCTGATATGAAAGTAACTGAATTTAAGCGCGTAGCTCTAGGGTAAATTGCAAGTCAACACTGTTTGGTCCAAAAGATTCAAATGGTGCAGATTCCTAGAAACTAAGTGTTTGAAAGAATATCAAAAAGGGAGGTCATTGACCTCCCTTTTTCTTTTTAATCCTTATTCAAAATTTGTATCTTGCAACTATAAATCTCAACAACTATGGAGCCAAAGTACAAACGCGTCTTGTTAAAGTTATCAGGTGAAGCCTTATTGGGAAACGAAAGAAATGGCGATCCATTTAATCCAAAAATCATCGAACAATATGCCAATGAGATCAAGCAGTTGGTAGATCTTGGAATTGAAGTTGCGATTGTGATTGGTGGAGGTAATATATACAGAGGAATGAACGAGGCGGATAGTGGTATTGAAAGAGCACATGGTGATTATATGGGGATGTTGGCAACTGTAATTAACGCGATGGCGATACAAGCGATGTTAGAAAAAATTGGCGTGTATACAAGATTACAATCTGCTATCAATATGGAGCAGGTGGCAGAACCTTATATCAGAAGAAAAGCATTAAGACATTTAGAAAAAGGACGTGTAGTTATATTTGGTGCAGGAACTGGTAATCCTTATTTCACAACAGATACTGCTGGTTCATTAAGAGCCATTGAAATGAAGGCAGATGTGATCTTAAAAGGTACAAGAGTGGATGGTGTATATGATGCAGATCCAGAGAAAAATCCAAATGCAAAAAAATTCGAGACCATCAGTTTCCAAGAGTGTATCACAAAGAACTTAAAAGTGATGGATATGACTGCATTCACATTATGTATGGAGAATAAATTGCCAATCATTGTATTCGATATGAATCAGGCAGGTAATTTAATGAAGATCGTACAAGGAGAATCAGTAGGAACCTTGGTCAAATAGGATTCAATTCGTTGAAGAATCACCGCTGATGTAAAAAACACAGAGAAATCGTTGTTTTTAGCATGGCTGGATTAAATTTATAGTATGCAAAAAAACAGTTTCATCGTCTTATTGTTGGTGCTAATTTTTTCACAAGAAAAACTAGCAGCACAAAATAATTTAAGTTTAAAAGAAGCGGTTACAATCGCAATACAAAATAGCTACGACATCAAGTTGGTAGAAAACACTGCTGCAATTGCTAAAAATAATAACAACTACGGAGTCGCTGGAGGATTGCCAACAGTGACTGCAACAGGTACAAATAACAACACACTTACAACGATTCATCAAACATTTCCAGATCCATCAAGAAACACAACAAGAAGTGGTGTAGATGGATCAACGTTAAATGGTGGATTGTCTGCTACCATGATTTTGTTCAATGGATATAGGGTGGCTGCAACTAAAGATCGTTTAGAAAGCATCCAAAAGCAGACAGAAGCTGCATTGCAAACACAAATGCTGAACACTAGTTCAACAGTGATGCAACAATATTACAATGTCATCAGACAAGCCGCGTTTTTAAAAACGATAGAAAAATCAATTGAAGCTTCTGAGCAAAGAGTTGCGATTGTTAAAACAAGACAAGAAATTGGTGTAGCCAATCAAGCAGATTTGTTACAATCTAGTTTAGATTTAAATGCATTATTACAAGCAAAGCAAAATCAATTAGTCGTATTAGAACAAGTGAAAGCAGATTTATACAATAGCATGGTTGTGCCTACAAATTCAAATTTCACATTTACAGATAGCATTCAGGTAGATCAAAAGTTGAGCTTATCTGATATTGAATCAAAAATGAAGTCGCATCCATTGTTACAATCTGCTCAACAGTTAATCAATGTGAATCAGTTTTTAGAAAAAGAAACAAAGGCCTTGACTTATCCTACATTAAGAGCAAACGGTGGTTACAACTACAATAGCAATAAATCAACAGCTGGATTCATCTTATTAAATGAAAGCTATGGTCCATTTTTAGGATTGAACTTAAGTATTCCTATCTATGCAGGAAGCACAAGCAAGCGTGCCTATAAAAATGCACAAATCAATACTGTGAGTGCAAAGATTCAATACGAAAATACGGCGCAAGATTTAGCAACAGAATTATTTAAAACCTATCAGAACTATCAAAATAGTTTAAAGCAAACACCCATTGAAGTGCAGAACTTTGAGATGTCAGAAGCTTTGTTGGCTTTAGTGATGGAGAAGTTTAAATTGGGACAAGCAACCATTGTTGATGTAAAACAAGCACAGCAAAGTTTTGAAACTGCAGGCTTTAGATTGACAAGCTTAAAGTTTAGCGCAAAGATTGCAGAGATTGAATTAAAGCGTTTGTCTAATCAATTGAATTTTTAATAGATAAACTATATAAATAAAAAGGGCGCATCCATGATGCGCCCTTTTTATAGGTGCTATATTGAATTCTTTATTCAAAAGATTATTTCCAACCGTCTCCATCAAGAATATTGCCAATCCCGCCTAAGATGCTACCTTCTTCTTTGCGCTTATAAGTTCCATAAGCCAAGATACGACCAGCTAAACGGCTGATAGGCAAAGTTTGAATCCAAACCTTACCAGGCCCAGTAAGTGTAGCAAAGAATAAACCTTCGCCACCAAACAAGGTGTTTTTAATGCCACCAACAAACTGAATATCATAATTTACATTAGACGTAAAACCAACGATACAACCCGTATCAACTTTTAAGACTTCACCTGGCTGCAAATCTTTTTCAATCACATGTCCACAAGCATGTAAAAAAGCCATACCATCACCTTCTAGCTTTTCCATAATAAATCCTTCACCACCAAAAAGGCCTGTACCTAATTTACGCTGGAATTCAATACCAATGCTAACGCCTTTCGCGGCACATAAAAAAGCATCCTTCTGACAAATCACTTTGCCACCAAGATGGGGTAAGAACATTGGAATGATTTTTCCAGGATAAGGAGAAGCAAAGCTTACTTTTTTCTTAGCGTTATACATATTGGTATACGCCGTCATGAACAAGCTCTCCCCCACCAATGCACGCTTACCTGCTTGAAATAATTTATTTAAAATACTGCTGTCTTGTTGTGTGCCATCACCAAAGATGGTTTCCATTTGAATGCCTTCTTCCATCATCATAAAAGCGCCAGGCTCAGCCACAGCTGTTTCTTGAGGATCTAGTTCAATAGACACATATTGCATTTCTTCGCCAAAAATTTGATAGTCAATTTCGTGAGCTGCCATAAAATTTATTTTAGTACTACAAAACTAATCCATCTACATAAAAAAACCCCCCGAAATATTCGAGGGGTTGTAATTTAATTTAAAAACCTGTGTTTCAAGGATACATGGTTAAAACCATGATCCATTGAAAGTAGCATCTCCGTTGGCATTGTTTTTTGCAGCTCTTCTTTTCACTTGTTTGTTATGAATCCAGGTGCTTACAAACATCAATGGAATGAATACAAAAGTTAAAGGAGGGATACCTAACATACTAATCCACTTGCCACCAAATTGACGACGCATAGGGCGACGTAATCTTTCAGCAATTAAATACATGGCAGGAACAATAAACAAAGTCATAAAGAAAGCAAAAGCCAATCCAAAGATAATGGTCCAGCTCAAAGGCTTCCAGAAGGCAACGTTATCACCACCAAAGAAAATATGAGGATTCAATTCGCTAAATAAAGTTACAAAGTTGATATTGAAACCTACTGCAATTGGAATGAAACCAAGTATCGCAGCCAATGCAGTTAACAATACAGGAATGATTCTTGTTTTACCTGCTTGAATCACCGCTTCTCTTGTTTTGTATCCACGGCTTCTTAATTCATCCGCGAACTCAATCACAAGGATACCGTTTTTAACAACGATACCAGCCAATCCAACAATACCAAGACCTGTCATGATACCAGATACTTTCATGCCTGTTAAAGCAAATCCTAACAATACACCAATGATACTGAATAAAATTTCCGTTAAGATAATCACAGACTTAGAGATAGAGTTAAACTGTAAAACCAAAGTGAATAAGATCAACATCAATGCAATGATCAAAGCTTTACCAAGGAACGCTACAGTTTCTAATTGTTGTTCGTTCTCACCTGTTTGCTTAACTGTCACACCATCTGCGATGCCTTTGTAATTTTCAATGTATTGCGCTATCACTGCATTCACAGCAGTGGGGTTATATCCTTCATTCATCAATACATTCGAGCGTAATTGAATTTGTCTTTTTTGATTCTTTCTTTTTACACTACCCAATGTACTGGTAGGCTCTACTTTAACCAAAGAACTGATTGGGATATTTTTAACCATACCACCAGCAGCCATATCACGGAAAGACAAACGCATATTCAATAAGTCAACTAAATTTTTACGTTGCATTTCCTCGTTACGCAATTGGATTTTATATTCATCCTTACCATCTTTGATTTTAGAAACTTCTCTACCAAATAAGGCAGTACGAATTTGCATACCTACTTGAGCAGAAGAAACACCTTCACTTAAAGCACGTTCTCTATCAATCGTTAAGGTTAATTCAGGATTTTGTAAATCAACATCCATCTTTAATTCTTCGATACCAGGGATTTGTGCTGCATCTAAATAGTTCTTTAAACCAACGGCCGTTTTGATTAACTTATCAAAATCATCTCCTTGAATTTCAATGTTCACTGGAGGTTCTGTAGGTGGACCACTAGACTCTTGAGTCACTGTAATCTCCGCACCAGGTACGCCTTTCATTTCTTTACGAACGGCATCTAAATATGGCAAGGTAGATACACCATGACGCTTTTCAAATTCTACAAAGTTCACTTGAATACGACCAAGCTCAGATCTAGTACTTCTATCACCCGTCATTGGATCGCCAGCACCTACTGCGATATTCGAAATAGTAGACTCTACAATAGGATTCTTTTTGCCATTGTCTGTTCCTAAAATTTTATTCACTCGAGCTTCTAGTACTTTAGTAATAGAATCAGTATGTTTTACTTCCGTACCCACTGGTAATTTTAAGTAAACATATATTTGATTTGGATCTGCTTGAGGGAAAAATTCAATCCCTGTTCTACCAGTACCAACACTAATACCAAACACGATAAAGGAGAAGATCAACAAACCAAAAGTGGCAAACAATAATTTAACAGGTCTCCATCCAGTTAATGATCTTCTTAAAATACGCTCATATAAATCCATCATATTCGGTAAGGTGGTCTCTTGGAAATGCTTGATTGCAGCAGCAATAAAATATCTATTTGCTACAACTAAAAGCATAAAGAAGATCAATAAGTTACCTAAGAAGGTTGCACCCATTAAATCTAATACCAAGCCGAAGCCAATTGGAATCCAAAAAGTCTTTTTCTTAAAGATGGCAGATTTTGGTTCAGTGCTATCATGCTCCTCGTGGTTCATGAAGTCAACCGCAAATACAGGGTTCATGATAAACGCTACTACCAAAGATGCAGCTAATGTAAAAATTAACATGGCAGGTAAGTAAACCATGAATTTACCAATGATACCAGGCCAGAACAACAATGGGAAGAAAGGAGCCAGTGTAGTCACCGTTCCAGCTAATACTGGAATGAATACCTCGCCCGCAGCCATCTTCGCTGAAGTAGTAGCAGTTAATTTTCCTTTTCCTTGAACAAAAATTCGGTGTGTGTTTTCAATCACCACAATGGCGTCATCTACAATGATACCCAATCCAAATAAGAGCGCAAACAATACCATGAAGTTCAATGTGATATTGCTACCAATTAATAAGTTACCTGCTGGTAAAAATACAAAGGCAACAAACATACTCAATGGCACAGATAAGGCCACAAAGAAGGCGTTGGTCACACCCATAAAGAACATCAATACAATCAATACCAACACGAAACCTATCACAATTGAGTTCACTAACTCTGTGAAAGATGATCTAGTTTTAATACTTTGATCACCAGTGATAACTGTATTAAGGTCTTTTGGTAAACTTGTTAATTTAGCTTCGTCTACAATTTTCTTTACAGCATCAGAAGTTTCAATCAAGTTCTCACCACTACGTTTAATGATATTTAAAGTCAATACATTCTTGCCGTCTAAACGTGCATAGCTTTCGTTTTTCTTAACGGTATCAACAATCGTTGCTACATCTTTTAAATAAATAGGTGCACCACTTGTGTTGCGGACAATAATATTAGCAATATCATTGGCGCTTTTAAGTTGCCCTTTTAATTGAAGGTTACGTTGCATGGTACCTACTTCTAAAAGACCACCCGACATATCCAAGTTTTCTCTTTGAATGGCATAAGTGATATCGTCAAATGTGATACCAGAACTTTGCATTCTATAATTGTCCACATTCACTTGGAATTCACGCTCAGGCGCACCCACTAAATCCACACGGTTTACTTGAGTGATGTTTTCTAATTTGTCTTTTAAATCATCTGCATATTTCTTCAATTGAACCGAACTGTAATTGCCACTAATATTGACATACATAATTGGTTGCTCACTAAAGTTCACTTCAATCACACGAGGCTCTTGCGTTAAGTCGTTAGGTAAGTCACCTTTCGCTTTATCTACCGCATCTTTTACTTTCTGTAAAGCCACATCAGGCTTCACGCTTGTATTAAATTCTACAGTGATGGCAGAGAAGTCCTGTTGTGATACAGAAGTGAATTTATTAATCTTCACTCCAGTGATACCTTTGATTTGTTTTTCGATAGGACGTGTCACTAAGTTTTCAATATCCTTTGGAGAGTTACCTACATAGACCGTTTGAACGTACATAGTAGGAATAACAATCTCCGGAAATTGTTCCTTAGGCAGGGTCAAGAATTGGTAGATGCCACCAAGACTAATAAACAACATCACTAAGTAAATAGATGTTTTGTTGGTGATACTCCAAGAAGTAGGTTTAAATTCTTTAAACTTTTCTTTTATATTATTAAGTGTCGACATATGGATCGATTAAGCTGTTTTAAATTATTGAATGGTTGTGGTGATCAATTGACCATCGTAGATAGACTGATAGCCTTCCGTGATCAAGATCTCGCCAGCTGCTAAACCGCCAAGTACTTCGATATTGTTACCGTAAAATTCACCAGTTGAAACCATTTTCTTACGAGCAATCATTTTTCCGCCTTCCACTACAGCTACATAAACAAACTTTCCTTTCTCGTCATTTTGTAATAAGTTAACAGGGATGCTAATTGCGTTTTTCTTTTCGTAGTCTTTAATTTTAACTTGAGCTAATAAGTTGGGTCTAAAGTTTTTGTCCATAGGCAACTTAGATTCAATAAAGAAGCTTCTGCTTAATGGATCAATCACATTACCCAACACATTTATTTTGTTGTTGATGGTCTTTTGGATATCAGGGAAGGTTAAAGTTAATTCTGTACCCACTTTCACTTTGCCAGCATAGTTTTCTGGAACTTGAGCAGTAAGTTTAAGTTTAGTGGTGTTCACGATTTTAATTTGACCAGGACCCATGAACAATTCACCCACTTTCACATTCACTTCCTCTGCCACACCATCTACATCACTATAGATGCTTGTAAATGCCAATTGGTCTTTTACCATACCAAGCTGCTCATTTGCTGCTCTTAATTGGCTAGCCAATGCATCTGCATTTGTTTTAGCAGTCATCAATTGAATTTCGCTTCCAATGTTTTGTTCCCAAAGATTCTTCTGTTTTTCATAAACAGATTTTGCTAAAGCAGCTTGAGATTTTAAAGTCTCAATATTTTGAGCAGCAGCTGCAGCACTTTGCTTAATTAAAGTGTTGTCTAATTGTAATAATAATTGACCTTTTCTAACATTGTCACCTCTTTTAATATAGATGGCTCTTACTTGACCACCACCAGCACGAGGCGTAATAAAAGAAACGCTTTCAGATTCAACCTTACCTTGTAGTTCGATAAAATGTGTAAAAGTTTCAGTTTGGATGGTATCTGTTGCTACTAATATTGCTTTAGCTGCTGCAGCACCACCTGCTTTTTCTAACTCTTTCTCCAATGCTACTATTTGAGCATTCAGTTCGAGCGCTTGCTTTTTTAAGCTTGCTAAAGATTTTTGTTTTGCTTCAACTGCGTTGTCGCCACCGCCGCAGGCAGTTGCTAGAACTAGTAAGCTAAGGGTAAAAAATGTTGCTATTGATTTCATTGTATCTATTTTATATGATTGTTGTATTGTTTATTATATTGATTATAGTTTACCGCTTGCTTTTAATAAATCTACTTTAGCAATTAAGGCAGCGTAAAGAGCGTTCATAAAATTATTTTGCGCAGCTACTAGGTCGGCCTGAGCAGCAGAGATTTCGGTATTAGAGCCAGTGCCAGCTTCGAATTTCTTTTTTGTTTGACTATACACGTTTTCTGCCAATTGCATGTTCTTCTTTTGAAAGTTAACTGTTGCAACAGAAGACATGTAGTTCAACTTAGCTTGACTGATCTCGTTGTCAATATTGTTTTTCATTGCAGACAATTGATTGTCTACTTGCTCTAATTCTAATTTCGCACGTTTGATTTTAGCAACGGTAGATAAGCCATTGAAAATAGGCAGGTTGATATTTAAGCCAATTAATGAAGTCTTAAACCAGTTGCCGTTATTGTTATCAAAAAAGTCGAATTTGGTTCTTTGTGCATTCTTAGTATAAGAGCCATTGATGCTGATGGTTGGTAAATAACTTAATTGGTAGCGCTTTACATTAAATTGACTTAACTTTTTAACAGTCGTTAAGTATTGAAAATCCTTACGTACACCATATTGAAGATCATCTTCAAAAAGCACCTCTGTGCTTAAACTAGATTCATTGATTACATCTGTTAATACTAAGCTGTCTTTGATCGGCATACCCATTAACATTTTCAAACCCATAAAACCAATCGTTACGCTGTTGTTGGCTTTTAACTTTTCAGTTTGAAGATTGTTCAATTGAACGTTGACTTTGTCTACGTCTAATTTTTCAGCAAAACCATTTTTGTACATTGCTGCAGCATCGTTCGCTAATTTTTGAAGACGCTCAATGTTAGCATCTAAAATGTTTAGCTGTGTTTTACTTGCAGATAATTGGTAGTAAATTTTATAAATATTTGCTTTAATGTTTTCTTCAGTCAATGCTGCATTCTTCTTTTTCCAGTCTAGTGAGGTTGCTCTAGCTTGTAAAGCAATGAATACCTGACCATCAAATAAAAGCTGATTGAAGTTAGCCCCATAAGTACTATTGTATTTTGTACCAAACTGAACAGGGATAAAGGTTCCAGCAGCACCACCAAATATTTGACCAGGCAATAAAGAAGTTGGGATGGTCAAGAAATTGGTCCCACTAAGACTAGAGTTAATGGTAGGCAAAGCAGCGGCAGCTATTTCTCTATTGGTTTGTGTTTGAATGTCAATGTCAAGTAAAGCATTTTTTACTTGTACATTATTTTTTTGCGCATAATTCACTGCGTCAGCAAGTGAAAATGCATGCACGGTTTTTTGCTCCTGCGCTTGAGCAGCAGTGGCAAATAGTGCTGTTACAATAACGATGATTTTTTTCATTGGAATATTTAGATTGCTTGTTTACTTAATTGTTTGTATTGGTCCATTAGCTCATATCCTTTAACGGTCATCAAGCCAAAAACAAAATGTTCCATCAATTGTGTGTGCACTTTGATAGGGTCAAATTTGGATAAGGGATACACGTGAAGATTGAATGGAATAAAAATGGTCTCTAATCTGAACTTAGAAAGGATATCTACTTCGAGGTCACTTCTATAATAACCTTGTTCGATTCCTTTAATGATATTTTGTTTGATGAGCGTAAAGAAAAAATCTTCTTTATGATTCTTAATAATATCAAATGCAGAAGGAAAGTATTTTTCCAACTCCATCATGGTACCAGGGTTCATGGTTTTTGCCATTTCTTTCATGGTTTCCATCATCAAAAACATTTCGTGAATTGCATTCTCTGCTTTCGACTCACAGTTATGGCATAAATGTTGGTGATTTTTAAGTTCAAAGCCAACAACAGCCCTTACTAGGTCATCTTTGTCCTTATAGTAATGATAAATGGTCTTTTTGCTGATCCCCAAATGGGTAGCCAATTCGTCCATTGTAACCTGTCGAATGCCAGATTGAAACATTAAGTCTCTTGCTTTTAATAATATTCTGTCTTGCATAGGTTCTATTGAGGGCGCAAAACTAAGGAAACTTAGTGCGTTTTCAAAGTTTCCATCATGAAAAATTTAATATTTTATGATAAATGGCAAAAATGAGTGAAATTTGAAGCTAAATCAGTACAAAATGCCCAGTTTAAGGCAAAAATTAAGGAGAAAACAGATTTTGGGCTTTTTGGCTCAATTATTCTTTCAGGGGGTAGTCGTGTTGGCGCCCATTGGTGTGACGGTTTGGGTGGTAGTGAGTTTATTTAACTGGGTGGACAATTTTTTACCCAATTTATTGAATGTATTATTTCCGGTTCAGTTCGCCGAAGTAAACGGGCAAATTCCAAAAGTAACAGGATTGGGTTTTTTAGTAGCCATCACATTGGTATTAATTGTGGGATGGTTGTCCTCTTTATTTTTTGTAGAAAGATTGGTATCTATTTTTGATAAAGTCTTGGAAAAAACGCCAGGCATTAAAATCATTTACTCATCGGTAAAAGATTTCTTAGAAGCTTTTGCAGGAAATAAGAAAAAATTTGATCAACCCATTTTAGTGAATGTAGATGCGACAGACGTTTGGCGAATTGGATTTATTACACAAAACGATAGTGCACATTTTGGACTAGCAGATTTTGTTACGGTATATGTACCCCATTCCTATGCGATATCCGGTATTACCTATATTGTTGCACCAACAAGAATTAAAAAATTACCAAAAGGTATTGGTGCGGCAGAAGCCATGAAGTACGTGGTTTCTGGAGGAGTCACAACAATGGATGAGAATGATGAAGATCCATTGGTTAATCTATAAATCTTTTCTTTATGCAATTACACAATTTCAATTCTGGACCTTCTATCTTACCCAAAGAAGTGTTGGATGGCGCTGCTGCAGCGATTCATAATTTTAATGGAACAGGATTATCAATTTTAGAGATAGGACACAGAACTGAACATTTTGTTGCAGTCGTAGAAGAGGCAAGACAAATTGTAAAACGATTGATGGGATTAGGGGATGATTATGAAGTATTGTTTTTACAAGGTGGTGCTACCATGCAGTTTATGCAAGTGCCTATGAACTTATTGGATGAAAATGGATTAGCAGCCATTTGTGACAATGGCGTATGGGGACACAAGGCGGTTAAAGAAGCACAAATATTTGGCCCAGTAAAAGTGGTATCAGATACCACCGCAGATAAACACACGTACATTAATAAGGCAATTGAGCTACCGGCCAATACCAGTTATTTGCATATTACAACCAATAACACAGTTGAGGGAACGCAATGGCATCAATATCCTCAGGTCAATGTGCCGTTGGTGGGCGACATGAGTTCGGATATCTTTTGCAGACCCACTCCATTTCATCAGTTCGATTTAATCTATGCGGGAGCGCAAAAAAATATGGGTGCGGCAGGTGTAACAATGGTGGTTGTTAAAAAAGCCATTTTAGGAAAAACGATAAGACAAATACCAGCCATTCTAGATTATCAAAAACACATTGAGGCGGGATCTTTATTAAATACACCGCCCGTTTTTTCTATTTATGTGAGCTTATTAACTTTAAGATGGATTGAAAAAGAAGGTGGATTGGTAGAGATGGAAAAACGAAATACTGCTAAAGCAAATTTGTTATATACCACAATTGATGCATCAGAAAATTTTTATTGTCCCATTGCAAAAGAAGACAGAAGTATCATGAATGCAGTTTTCTTTTTAAAAGATCAAAATAGAGAAGCAGCATTTTTAGCATTGTGTAAAGAAAAAGGAATGATTGGTGTGAAAGGATATAGAACCGTTGGAGGTATTAGAGTTAGTATTTACAATGCGATGCCTCTGTCAAGTGTTGAAGCTTTTTGCGCATTGATCAAGTCTTTTTAATCAACATACTAATCGCTTCGTTAAAGAAAAATATTTTTAACGAATCAATTGCATTCAAGTAGATAATATTCGACAAAATGAACGATATTTGCCCTCATGGCAAAAATTAGTCCCTTTGAAGCATTGCGTCCTCAGCCACAATTAGCGAAGCAAGTTGCAAGTAAACCTTACGATGTTTTAAATAGTGCAGAAGCAAAAGCAGAAGCTGTTGGAAACGCATTTTCTTTTTTACATATCACCAAGAGTGAAATTGATTTACCAGAATCGGTAGACATTCATAGTCAACAAGTATATGATATTGCATTAGATAATTTAAATGCATTCATGCAAAGAGATGTTTTGTTTAAAGAATCAAAACCTTGTTATTATATCTATCAATTAATCATGGACGGCCGTGCACAAACTGGATTGGTATGTGTTAGTAGTGTGGATGATTATGAAAATGGGATCATAAAAAAACATGAGTTTACACGTCCAGAAAAAGAACAGGACAGAATCAATCATATCAAGACAACTGGTGCACAGACGGGCAATGTCTTTTTAGCCTACCGCAATCAAGCCTCCATTGATACCTTGATAGAAAAATGGAAGACGATTAAAAATGCAGTCTATGATTTTACTGCAGAGGATGGCATACAACATACCGTTTGGGCAGTGAGCGATACAGATACCATTGCACAAATTACCCATTTGTTTGAGACAGAAGTGCCATGCACTTATATCGCGGATGGTCATCACCGCGCGGCATCAGCAGCAAAAGTGAGAAAAGCGATTGGTAAAGAAAATACGAAGGCAGATTATTTTTTAACCACCTTATTTCCATCTAACCAATTGGCGATCATGGACTATAATAGAGTGGTGAAAGATTTGAATGGACACGAAGCTTCAGCGTTCTTAACTGCACTAGCTGAAGATTTTGATGTTCAAACGATGGATAACGCATTTAAGCCAGACGCTTTACATCGTTTTGGTTTATACATGAATCAACAATGGTATGCATTGACTGCAAAACCAGGCACTTATAATGATGCAGATCCAATTGGTGTTTTAGATGTAACGATATTATCCAATAATATCTTAGACAAATTATTAGGCATCAAAGACCAACGCGTAGATAAAAGAATTGACTTTGTCGGCGGCATTCGTGGTATGGAAGCACTAGAAGCAAGGGTGAATAGCGGAGAAATGGCATTGGCAATTAGTTTGTATCCAGTTACAATCGACCAGTTATTCAATATTGCAGATGCAGGGGAAGTCATGCCACCAAAAAGCACCTGGTTTGAACCAAAATTAAGAGACGGCTTGTTGACGCACTTGATTTACGATTCAAATAATTAGGCCATAAAAAATACAACTTTTGAATTCTTTTTTAAAAATTCAATCAAAGTCTAAAATCTATATTTCCTTTCTAAAACCAGTCATTTGACTGGTTTTTTTTGTATTTTGTTGGACAATTTGCTTGCCTTATGGAATCTAAAAGACTCTTTGATTGTATCGAACATCAGCTAACGCAGTTTCCTCAAGAAGTGATGTTGGCTGGAAAAGAAAACGGTGGATGGAGAAAGTACTCTACTGCCGAAGTAGCATCAACAGTGAATGCATTAAGTGCGGGATTGCTTAGTCTTGGTTTGTCTGGAAATGATTTCACACCAGAGGGGTCAGACAAAATTGCCATCATTAGTAGCAACCGACCAGAGTGGTTGATGGCCGATATGGCCACACAACAAATTGGCGTTATCTGGGTGCCTGTGTATCCAACCACCAATCCATTAGAATTGACTTTTATCTTGAATGACGCTTCGGTGAAATATATGTTTGCGAGCAATCAAGAATTATACAATAAGGTGATGTCTATAAAAGACAAAGTGCCTTGTTTAAAAGAGGTATACACATTTGATCAAATAGAAGGCGCGAAACATTGGACAGAATTGTGTTTAAAAGACGCGGCATTATTAGAACAAGTGGAGGTGATTAAAAAAACAATTCCAGTAGAACAAGTAGCTACATTCATTTATACATCAGGAACAACTGGAACACCAAAGGGTGTGATGTTAACGCATCATAATATTTATTTCAATTTGCAATCAGGTAAAGCAAGTTTCCCATTCCCTGATGCACCCGATCAAAAAGTACTGAGCTTTTTGCCTCTGAATCATATCTTCGAAAAAGTGGCCTCCTATATTTATATGTATAGCGGGATGAGTATCTACTATGCGGAGTCGATGGAGACGATTGGAGAAAACTTAAAAGAAGTAGCACCAGACGGATTTTCTACAGTGCCAAGATTATTGGAAAAAGTATTTGAAAAAATCATGCTTAAAGGAGAAGAGCTTACAGGCCTAAAGAAAAAATTATTTTTCTGGGCAGTTGCTTTAGGAGAGCAGTATGATAATTTGAAACCAGGGTCTGCATGGTATCGATTCCAGTTGAAGTTGGCTAACAAACTCATTTTTAGCAAGTGGAGAGAAGGTCTTGGTGGAAATGTAAAATTCATTGTAACTGGTGGAGCAGCTTGTCAAGTAAAATTATTACGCATATTCAATGCTGCACAAATTCCCGTGTATGAAGGATATGGTCCTACAGAAAATAGTCCCATCATTAGTATCAATTTTAGAACTCCAGGAGACATGAAATTTGGTACAGTTGGATTACCGATTCAAGGTGTTCAATTAAAGCTAGAGGAAGATGGAGAAATTTGTGTGGCAGGACCAAGTGTGATGAAGGGCTATTATAAATTACCTGAATTAACTGCAGAGACCATCATCAATGGTTGGTTGCATACTGGAGATATTGGTGTGATTGAAGATGGCAAGTATTTAAAGATCACAGATCGTAAAAAGGAATTGTTTAAAACAAGTGGCGGAAAATATGTAGCACCACAGCCAATAGAAAACAAGATGAAAGAAAGTCCTTTCATCGAACAGATTGTTTTGATTGGAGACAATAAGAAATTCGTAAGTGCATTGATTGTGCCAGGCTTTTCTAAATTAAGAGATTGGGCAAAGCAACATGGTATTGAATACACTAGTAATGAAGCGATTATTCAAAATAGCATGGTCATTGCCACTTTTGAATCTATTGTTGCAGAATACAATCAATTGTTCAATCAAGTAGAACAAGTTAAAAAGTTCACATTAATACCAAGAGAGTTTACGATTGACAAAGGAGAGATGACGCCTAAGTTAAGCATACGTCGTAAGCAAGTACTTGCAAATTTTGAAAAAGAGATTGATACAATGTATCTATAAAAATATAATCGGTTCCCTATTAAAAGCCTCCACAACAATGCGGGGGCTTTTTTATTTTTTTTCAATAAATATTTTTTTATTTAAGAATTTATTCTATGTTTGTGTCAACAAGTGAAAGCAGAAATGTTATTTAACTTGAAACCTCCCCGGTTTGTAATGCCTGAAACCTTTACTGGCATTGTATCCTACCTCCCCACAATAAAGTTTTGATTTAACAATCACACCTCCCCGTGTTGATTCATTACGCGTGTTTTTTTCCTCCCCGAAAAAAAGATTTTATTATTTAATCTATAACACATGAGAATTTTCAAAATTCTAGTGGTAGCGGTCCTTTGCGTGGCAACTACTACGGTATTCAATCCAATCAATGCGCAAGATAAAAAAACCAATCCTGTTTATGGATGGGGATTAACAAGTGGCGTATCAGTCAACAACTTTACTTACGAGCAACCACATACAGGAATCAATATTGGATATACTGGTGGCGGTTTTGTTGATAGAAGTCTGGGCAAACACTTTAAGGCAAGATTGAATGTTGCTTATACAGGTGCTGGAGGTCAGTTGACTACTTTCAAAGACGATACTCGTTATGGCTTTGATCCTATGTTTACTTTTAAAAATGTAAAGCAAAGTAGTTACCTATTACATAGCGTAGGTACCTCAATCAATGTTTTATACCAACATCAAACTACAGCAGCATGGTCTTACTATGTAGGTGTTGGTGGCGGAATGGAGAACAAATTTGCCGAGCATGAGACCTACCAAAAAACAGGTGAGTTTATCACAGGCATCTATGGAACTGTTGCTGGAAAACAATTTACCAATCGTTTTCAGAACAACTGGTTTAATTCTAATCTAACTGCTGGTGTAGAATTGCCCACCAAGAAAGTCAATTTTATCATTGAAGCAAAGTACATACTAGGTATTACTAGCGTAAGACCTAACTATTCTTATATCGAATTTGCTGGTGTAACTGGAGAGATCCGAACCAATGCGTTTCAATTAACAGTAGGTGTAAGAAACTTGTTCAAACAAGGCAAAAAGTAATCAAACAAAAAACCGGACCAATAGGTCTATCCATAAAACAAACAAACCAAAAATCAAAAAAGGAATACTATGAAACATTTAAAATTCATACTTCTTTGTGCTGTTATCTCTGCATTTGGAGTAAGCTGTACAAAAAGTGTCTATGATGAAAAACAAGCTTTAGAAGCACAACAAGGATTGTTACAATTTAAGTACGATCAAGAAATTAAATTAGAATTGTTAAGACAATCTGGTGCAAGTGCATTGGCTCAACTACAAGCTGCTTTTGCAACAAGAGCAATGTTGTTTAATGATAGTCTTTCAAGAGAAACGACAGCGTACAACAACAATAGTACAATCAATAAGCGTGATATTATTGTAAAAGTAATGGATGTTATTACTGGCGAGCCTATCAAAGGTTCTGTAGTAACCATTCCAACAACTGTTGGTACTGTATTGACTGCAACAACAGATACAACAGGTACAGCTTATTTCCCAGCATCTAAAAACGGCAATGTTCCAAATCCAGCATCAGCGATGGCTAGTAAAACAGGATTTGCTTCAGGTTCATTGACGGGCACTATTGGTGGAAATAATACAACTGGTGCAACTGCTAATATTTACATTTGGAATCAAGCAAATGCTAGAAACATCTTAAAAGGAAAAGTTTATATTGAAAACGATTTGACAAATGACCAACCAGAAGTTGCAAAAAACGCTTTTGTTAATGTGTTTTCATTTAATACCGTAAATGGGTATGAGCAAAGAATAGATTGGTCAACATTAACCGATGCCAATGGTGATTATAGCTTCACTTTACCTGATCTACAACATAATTTACAAATTGCGCATAATTCATTTGATGCAACAATTAAAATGTATGTGAATGGAGAAGTGCCAGGTTTTGATTCAATCCCTAGGGTGAGAAATGTAGCAGCTTCGTTTTTCTTAGGTGAAGCAAATGATGTCATATTTACTAAATCTATGACCTATGGTACTGGCGCGATTGAGAATGCTACTAATTCATTATATAGCATCCCTACAAGTGTAAGTAGATATCAATTAGCTGCACCACTTGATAGTAATGGCAGAGGACATTATTTAACTGGTGTGTCTTTTTCAAGAGTATTAATTAATTCTTCTACAGAATCAGATAGTGCAACAATGAATGGTGCTCCATATGCTTTAGCAGCAAATACCCTAAGCTCTGCGGCTTATTATAGCACAAACACAACTGTTCCATCAGTTTCTTATTCAAGTGTATATCAAGCTGGAACAACTGTAAAAGATACTGTTCCTGTTAAAATGTATGATTTGTTAGAAAATGCAGACGGCTACTGGAAATCATTACCTGAATTTAAAATAGTACTAACTCAGGCAACAAATGTTTTTGGTAATAAATACAAATATATTTCTGAGTTTATCCAAACAAAAGGTGGACGTATTGCCAAATCAGATCCAAATACAACTTTTGCAACAACTGGTGTAAACAGGGTTAAAGCTTTAAGTAGTACAAACGCCTTTGAGTTTAAAGAGAAAATCATAAACGAAGGATTTTTACAAATCGGCACTTATGGTAGATTAAGAAATGGAAATACCTATACCCTTAACTTAAGTTATGGTGCAGGAAAATTATTGACTGCAGTAAGATAATTATTGCAAGTTAGTTTCCCCAGAAAGCCTCCTCCATTTAGAGGGGGCTTTTTTTAGCAATAAACTTTTCTCTGATAATGGATTGCACCTCTTTTTCTTGAATGCGACTTTCGAGCCAAGAAATAATGTCTAGGTACATGAATGCACGGCTCTCTAATTTATTCTGTTGTAGTGGGCGAAGTAATATTAATAATTCTTCAAAAGCCTGCTTCAGCTCTTCTTTATTCATTCCAGCCACACCTGCTCGGCCGTATTTTTGGATTGATTTTTTCAGGAAGTTGAATAAAATTTCTTCTACGGTACTTAAGTTATCCATTTTACCCATAAAGCGATATACCGATTTGGATAAATAGTTCACCACTTCCATATTGCCTAATTCATAGTGTGCAATCAAATGCAGTAAACGCGCATAGCATTGCAAATCGTCACGAAGATTTAATTTCCAATTGATAATCTTATTTAAATAATCAATGGCTTTTGCAGACTCTCCTGCGCCAAAGTATAAACAAGCAATTTTATAATAAAACACGAGCACGCGATGGCTGTCAATAAAGGGTTCAATCTCTTTAAGCTGCTCCTCCATTGTAGGAATCATATCCAAGCCTTCACTAAAACTACCCTCTAAAAAATGTTGGTTTATTTTAGCAATATAGATATAGACAAAGCACTGAATCTGATTGTTTTTATTATTTAGTACAATTGGCTCTTTACTAAATTGCTCGAGCAAAGCAATAGTGTCTTTTAGTTTTTGCACATTGCGTAAATCAAAATGCGCACTAATTAAATTGTGCAACGCTTTAATGTATTGAGCAGTCTCAATCATTTTCATATTCTCATTGGCCTCATAAAGGTCAACCCATTTTTGACTATAACGATAATGCAATAAAAAATCTTGGTTGATAAATCCATACCAGCACTTGCATTGATAGCGGTACATCTTTTCATAAAACCCAGACGTAGTTTTGATTTCCTCTAAAACGGGATCTTTCATCATCGCATCTAATGTGGCACGATCTTCGTCATTGCGTGCATGACCATGTTGAATGTACCAGCCATATAATTGTAAAGACAAATTAGAAGCTTTCGCAATTAAATACAATCGTTGATTCACTTCGTCAATTTCTTCGCTCAATTGTTTCGCACGATCTTGCATGCTACGGGTAATATGTAGCGACTCAATCTTTTTTTCTAAAAACAACACTTGCAATAAATAAGTAACCTGGTTGTTTTGTTTGGTTAAGGTTTTGATTTTCTCCAACAAACGTAAGCTCTGAAGATAGAGTCCTTTATTGTATAAGATTTTAGCATGGTCCAATTGCTCATGGATCTGCAGGTCGATATTTTCGTGTTGCTTCAAAATGCGCAGGCTCGCTAAAATCTGATCGTATAAATGTGCCTTTAAGTTGGAGAGCTGTTGTTTTTGAATCGACTCATTCTTACGGAGCAGTTCCTCCTCGTCATATTCCTTCATTTTATCCAAGGCATCAAAAAGCTGGATGATTTTTAAGTCAGTAGACGCAGTATTACGGGTAACGTACAATTTAAAGTTGCGTTTTTCGGCCCTTTCAAGGGATTTTAACAAAATAAATAAGGCATCCGTACTCAGGTTGGGCATCGTAACTGAATTTGACTCAAATTATTGAAAATCAATGTATTATCCAAATTATGGACTGCTTACAGACTGTAAAATAGGCATAAAAATGATCTAAAACACCCGGTCTGAATCGATAAATTTGAACAATAAACGGGCATCAAGCCCGTTTTCTATCTATAACATATTCTAAATCAACGAGATGAGCGAAAAAGTCTACATATTCGATACCACCCTAAGAGACGGGGAACAAGTTCCAGGGTGTAAATTGAACACCAAGGAGAAATTGGCCCTAGCTGTAAAGTTAGAGGAGCTGGGGGTGGATATATTAGAAGCGGGATTCCCTGTTTCTAGCCCAGGCGATTTTGATTCGGTGAATCAAATCGCAAAAACTTTAAAAAACACCGTGGTATGTGGATTAACTAGAGCGGTACAAAAAGATATCGAAGTGGCAGCGGAAGCTTTAAAGCCAGCGGCGCGTTTTAGAATCCACACAGGTATCGGCACTTCTGATTTGCATATCAAATACAAATTCAATAGTACAAGAGAAGCAATTATTGAACGTGCGGTGCAAGCAGTGAAGATGGCAAGAAATTTTACAGACGATGTAGAATTTTATGCAGAAGATGCAGGCAGAACAGATAATGATTATTTAGCACAAGTGATAGAAGCCGTTGTGAAAGCAGGTGCTACTACATTGAATATACCAGACACTACAGGATACTGTTTGCCATACCAATACCAAGAGAAGATGGCGTACTTATGGAACAACGTTCCAAATATTGACAAAGCCGTGTTGTCATGTCACTGTCATAACGATTTAGGATTAGCAACTGCCAATTCTATTGCAGGTGTGATGGGTGGAGCAAGACAAATTGAATGTACCATCAATGGATTGGGAGAGCGTGCAGGAAATACCGCATTAGAAGAAGTGGTGATGATTTTAAATCAACATAAAGATTTGGGTTATTACACAAGTATCAATCCAAAATTATTGAATCCAATTAGTCGTGAAGTCTCTGATATCATGCGTATGGCGGTGCAACCCAATAAAGCAATTGTGGGAGCGAATGCCTTTTCACATTCATCAGGTATCCATCAGGATGGATTTTTAAAGGAAGCGCAAACCTATGAGATCATCAACCCTGCAGAAGTAGGTGCAGAAGATAGCAAGATTGTGTTGACTGCAAGAAGCGGAAGATCAGCACTGGCGCACCGTTTACACAAATTGGGATTTGAATACACTAGAAACGATATTGATGTATTGTATGCACAATTTGTAGAAGTAGCGGATAAAAAGAAAGAGGTAATGGAAGCAGATTTACAAACTATGGCAGCAGCCTACAATAAAACTTTAGTATCTCAATAAGGAGATCAGTGGAAATTAATCATCGAACTATGGGAAATACATTATTTGGAAAAATTTGGGACAAACATGTTGTCAAGCAAATCAAAGATGGTCCATCGGTATTGTATATCGACAAACATTTTATTCACGAGGTAACCAGTCCGCAAGCATTTAGTGGGATTGAAAAAAGAGGTGCAAAATTATTTAGACCAGCACAAATTGTGGCAACAGCCGATCACAATGTACCAACAGTGAATCAGCATTTGCCTATTGCCGATCAGTTGTCACGTTTTCAAGTAGATACATTAATTGACAATTGTAAAAAACATGGTGTGACATTATATGGCTTAGGACATGAGCACCAAGGGATCGTGCATGTGATTGGGCCAGAACTAGGAATTACACAACCAGGCATGACCATTGTATGCGGAGACAGTCATACCTCCACACATGGTGCGTTTGGATCGGTGGCATTTGGTATAGGAACAAGTGAGGTAGAGATGGTTTTTGCTTCACAATGTATCATGCAGACCAAGCCAAAAGCAATGCGTATTAATATCGAAGGCACATTGAACAAAGGAGTGGTTTCAAAAGATATTATTTTATACATCATTGCAAAAATATCTGCAAGTGGTGCCACTGGATATTTTGTGGAGTATGCAGGATCAGCAATACGCGCATTGAGTATGGAAGCAAGAATGACCATTTGTAATATGAGTATTGAGATGGGCGCGCGTGGTGGATTGATTGCGCCAGACCAAACGACATTTGATTATATCCAAGGAAGAATGTTTGCACCAAAGGGCGCAGACTGGGAGCAACAATTAGCAGAGTGGAAAACATTGTATAGTGATGCAGATGCACAATTTGATATGGAAATCAATATTGATGCAGCAGACATTGAACCTATGATTACTTATGGAACCAATCCAGGCATGGGATTATCTGTTACAGGAACCTTGCCAACGATGGAAAGTTTCACGGATGCAACAGAGCAACAAAATTTTGAAAAGGCTTTAAACTATATGGGCTTACAACCAGGACAAAGTTTGTTAGGTATGCCCATACAAAATGTATTCATAGGATCATGTACCAATTCTAGAATCGAAGACTTTAGATTGGTGGCAAGTATTATTAAAGGCAAGCAAAAAGATCCTGCAGTGAAAACATTGATTGTGCCGGGTTCACAAGAAGTGGCAAAGCAAATCAAAAAAGAAGGATTGGATAAAATATTTGAAGCAGCAGGTATCGAAATCAGACAAGCAGGCTGTAGTGCCTGTTTGGGTATGAACGAAGATAAAATACCAGCAGGCGAATACTGTGTAAGTACGAGTAACAGAAACTTTGAGGGACGTCAGGGTGCAGGGGCAAGAACGATGTTAGTGAGTCCACTCACAGCAGCAGCGGCATTGTTAACAGGAAAGATCACAGACATTAGAACCTTATTAAATTAATTGTATGCAATCATTACAAAAAATAACGAGCAGATTTATTCCATTGAGAATAGAGAATGTGGATACAGATCAGATTATACCAGCACGTTTTTTAAAGGCAACGACCAAAGAAGGTTTTGGTAAAAATTTATTCAGAGACTGGAGATATGAAAATGATGACGAAACAAAACCAAAAGCAGATTTTGTTTGGAATCAAAAACAATATAGTGGAGCGAGATTGGTGGCAGCTAAGAATTTTGGATTTGGTTCGTCAAGAGAGCATGCAGCATGGTCTATTCTAGATTATGGTTTTAAGGTAGTGGTGTCCAGCTTCTTTGCAGATATTTTTAAGAACAATGCATTGAACAATGGGGTGTTACCAGTAACAGTAACTGATGCTTTTTTGCAACAAATTTTTGCGCAGGGTCCAGAAGATACCTTATCCATTGATTTGGCTGCACAAACCATCACCATTGACGCAACAGGTGCTGCTGAAACTTTTGAGATCAATGCGTATAAGAAAACCTGTTTATTAAATGGCTATGATGATATTGATTACTTATTAAGTATGAAAGAAGAGATTGAAGCATTTGAGGCAAAAAGGTAAATCAGATAGCTAATTATAAAAGTGTTGAGCATAAATAGACTTTAAAAGAATTTAAATAATATGGAAAAGAAAATCGCGGTGATATTGGGAGATGGAATTGGTCCAGAAGTAACCAACCAATCCATTAAGGTGTTGAACATGATTGCAAAACAATATGGTCATCAGTTTAGTTATGAGCATGCGTTGATGGGTGCTGTGGCGATCGACGAAACAGGCAACCCATTGCCAGATGAAACCATTGCTATCTGTAAAAACAGTGACGCCATTTTATTTGGTGCCATTGGCGATCCAAAATATGATAACGATCCAACAGCAAAAGTAAGACCAGAGCAAGGCTTGTTAAAGTTGCGTAAGGAACTACAATTGTTTGCGAATATCCGTCCGGTAAAAACCTATACTTCTTTACAACATTTATCACCCTTAAAGTCTAAGCAATTAGAAAATGTAGACTTCGTTATTTTTAGAGAGTTAACAGGTGGTATTTATTTTGGTGCAAAATCATTGAGCGAAGATGGAACGGTCGCAAAAGACGATTGTTCTTATAGTGTGATGGAAATTGAGCGTGTGGCACATTTGGCATTTAAGTATGCACAAAAAAGAAATAAGCATTTGACATTGGTAGACAAAGCCAATGTATTAGAGACATCAAGACTTTGGCGTAAAGTTGTACAAGCAATCGCAAAAGAATATATTGATGTGCAAGTAGATTATTTATTTGTAGACAATGCAGCTATGCAGATCATTTTAAATCCTGCACAGTTTGATGTGGTGTTAACAGAAAATTTATTCGGTGATATCATCAGTGATGAAGCATCAGTATTGGCGGGCTCTTTAGGCTTATTGCCATCTGCATCTGTTGGCAACACCGTGGCATTGTTTGAACCAATACATGGATCGTATCCTCAAGCAAAAGGAAAAGATATTGCCAATCCAATGGGTTCTATTTTATCTGCAGCCATGTTGTTAGATCATTTTGGTTTACAAGAAGAAGCAAACAGTGTGCGCACAGCAGTAGACTGGTGTTTGAATAATGGATTTGTTACAAAAGATATAGATGCAAACAATAGTTATACCACAACAGCCATTGGCGATATGGTGGCTGAATTTATAGAACGACATGCGAAGGGAGAAAAGCATCCTATTCATGAGCGTTTGCATAAATCAACAATAATTTAAATGATGGAATTAAATAAATACTCTAAAACAATTACGTTAGATCCAACACAACCCGCTGCACAAGCGATGTTCTACGGTATTGGATTAACGGACGAAGATTTACATAAAGCCCAAGTGGGTATTGTAAGTATGGGCTACGATGGCAATACTTGTAACATGCATTTGAATGGATTGGCTGCAGATATTAAAAAAAGTATTTGGGAAAACAATTTAGTGGGATTGACCTTTCATACGATTGGTGTGAGTGATGGCATGAGTAATGGAACAGATGGTATGCGTTATTCATTGGTGAGTAGAGATGTGATTGCCGATAGTATTGAAACTGTTTGTGGTGCACAATATTATGATGCATTGATCGCAGTACCTGGTTGTGATAAAAATATGCCAGGATCTATTATTGCGATGGGAAGATTGAATCGTCCTTCTATAATGATTTATGGAGGAACCATTGCGCCAGGACATTATAAAGGACAAGACTTAAATATTGTATCTGCATTTGAGGCATTAGGTCAAAAGTTGGCAGGACAATTAGACGAAGCAGATTTCAAAGGCATTATCAAACACGCTTGTCCAGGTGCAGGCGCTTGTGGAGGCATGTATACTGCAAACACGATGGCTGCGGCGATAGAGGCATTGGGTATGAGCTTGCCCTACTCTTCTTCTAATCCGGCATTGAGTGAAGAGAAGCAACAAGAGTGTAAGGATGCGGGAAAAGCAATACGATTATTATTAGAAAAAGATATTAAGCCAAAAGACATCATGACCCGTAAAGCATTTGAGAATGCAATAGCGGTGATCATGGTATTAGGCGGAAGTACGAATGCGGTGTTGCATATGATTGCGATGGCGAAGAGTGTGGGCGTAAGTATCACGCAAGATGATTTTCAAACCATTAGTGATAAAATCCCTGTATTAGCAGACTTTAAACCATCAGGAAAATATTTAATGCAGGACTTGCATCAATATGGTGGTGTGCCAGCGGTGATGAAGTATATGTTGGCGCAAGGATGGTTACATGGAGATTGTTTAACGGTAACAGGCAACACCATTGCAGAAAATTTAGCAGCCGCACCTGATTTAGATTTTGAGCAACAAAAAATTATCCTTCCAAAGGAAACGCCCATCAAGGCAACAGGTCATTTACAAATCATGTATGGCAACTTAGCCACTGGCGGAAGTGTAGCAAAAATATCTGGCAAAGAAGGCGATATGTTCGAAGGGCCAGCACGTGTGTTTGATGGAGAACATGCATTGATCGAAGGCATCAATACAGGAAAGATAAAAGAAGGCGATGTAGTGGTGATAAAAAATGTTGGACCAGTGGGTGCACCAGGTATGCCAGAGATGTTAAAGCCAACATCGGCAATCATTGGCGCGGGTTTAGGAAAATCAGTGGCACTCATTACTGATGGAAGATTCAGCGGTGGTACACACGGTTTTGTGGTTGGACATATCACACCAGAAGCCTATAAGGGAGGATTGATTGCTTTGGTAGAAGACAATGATATCATTGAATTAAATGTGCCAAAGCGAACGATGACTTTGAAAGTAGATGAAGCAACGATTGCAAAAAGAAGAGCTGCTTATCAACAACCTGCATTAAAAGCTACGCAGGGTGTGTTATTTAAATATGCAAGATCAGTGAAGGATGCAAGTGAAGGATGTGTAACGGATGAAATCTAAACGCAGGCGTTTAGATAAAATGAAATTATAAAAAGGGTTTTATGGATACGAAACAACTTACAGGATCACAAGCAGTATTGGAAGCATGTATTGCAGAAGGCGTAGATACCATTTTTGGATATCCGGGCGGTGCAATCATGCCCATCTATGATGCATTGTATGATTATAAAGAAAAGTTACAGCATGTATTGGTGCGTCATGAACAAGGTGGCATTCATGCAGGACAAGGGTATGCGCGTACATCCGGAAAAGTTGGTGTGGTATTTGCTACAAGCGGACCCGGTGCAACCAATTTGGTGACAGGGTTAGCAGATGCGATGATAGATAGTACACCATTGGTTTGTATCACAGGACAAGTCTTTGCACATTTATTAGGAACAGATGCTTTTCAGGAAACAGATATCATCAATATCACAATGCCTGTTACAAAATGGAATTACCAAATCACAGATGCTACAGAGATCCCACATATATTAGCGAAAGCATTTTATTTAGCAAGAAGCGGAAGACCAGGACCAGTGTTGATTGACATTTCAAAGAATGCACAATTTCAATCTTTCGATTATGAAGGTTACACGGTGTGCAATCATGTAAGATCTTATCGACCAAAACCAATCATCCGAAAAGAATATATAGACGAAGCAGTTCAATTGATCAATCAGGCAAAAAAGCCATTGGTGATTTTTGGACAAGGCGTGATCTTAGGAAAAGCAGAAAAAGAATTCAAGAAATTTATAGAGAAGTCTGGGATGCCAGCAGCATGGACTATTTTAGGATTGAGTGCATTGCCAACGGATCATCCACAGAACGTGGGTATGCTGGGCATGCACGGTAATTATGGCCCCAATGTATTAACCAATGAGTGTGATGTATTGATTGCAGTGGGTATGAGATTTGACGATCGTGTAACAGGTAGATTGGATAAATATGCGAAGCAAGCAAAAATTATTCACTTAGATATCGATCCATCCGAAATTGATAAAAACGTATTGGCACATGTGGGTGTATGGGGTGATTGTAAAGAAACCCTACCCTTGTTAACCATGGGTATCGAACAAAAAGATAGAACAGAATGGTTGAATGTTTTTGCAGGCTATGCAAAAGAAGAGTACGAGCAATGTATCAAAGACGAGATGCATCCAACTAGTGAAGCAATGAGTATGGCTGAAGTGATCCGAACTGTAAATGAAATCACCAAAGGAGATGCAGTAATTGTAACAGACGTGGGACAACACCAGATGGTGGCTTGTAGATACGCCAAGTTCAATCAAACAAGAAGCAATGTCACATCTGGTGGATTGGGTACGATGGGCTTTGCTTTGCCAGCAGCCATTGGTGCAAAGTTTGGTGCATTGGACAGAACAGTGATTGCAGTGATTGGAGATGGCGGGATACAGATGACATTACAAGAGTTTGGCACGATTATGCAAACAGGGATAGAGGTTAAAGTAATGATTTTAAACAATGAGTTTTTAGGCATGGTGCGTCAGTGGCAACAATTGTTTATGGACAAGCGATACAGTTTTGTGGATATAGCAAGTCCGGACTATGTGATGCTGGCCAATTCATATAAGATTGCTGCAGCAAAAGTGAGCAAGCGAGAAGAGCTGGAAGCTGCTGTGGCGAAGATGTTGGTACATAAAGGATCTTATGTATTAGAAGTGATGGTGGGTAAAGAAAACAATGTATTCCCGATGGTACCTCAAGGTTGCTCGGTTTCAGAAATCAGGCTCAAGTAAAATTAAAGACATGGAAAACGAAAAACAAGAATTTACGATCACGGTATATACCGAAAACCAAGTTGGTTTGTTGAATCGTATTGCCATTATTTTTTCGAGAAGAAAAATAAATGTGGAGAGTTTAAACACTTCTCCTTCAGAAGTACAAGGCATACATCGTTTTACCATTGTGGTAGTAGAGTCAAAAGACGTGGTGATTAAAGTGGTAAGACAAATTGAAAAGCAAGTAGAAGTATTGAAGGCTTATTATAATACCAACGACGAAATCGTATGGCAGGAGTTGGCCTTATATAAAGTGTTGTCAGATGAGATTACAGAAAAGGTAAAAGTAGAAAGGTTGTTAAGAGAGTTTGGCGCAAGAGCAGTAGCGATTAGAAAAGACTTTATCGTTTTTGAAACCACAGGACATAGAGAGGAAACCAATAAGTTGATGGAAGCATTGGCCCCATTCGGTTTGGTGGAGTTTGTAAGAAGCGCGAGAGTGGCCATCATCAAAGAAAGTGCAGGCTTTCATGAAAAACTAAAAGACTTCGAAAAAAGAGAACCAGGAGACGAACTTATAGAAAACGAATACTTGGGAAAAAGAGAAGCAGTTTTCACCATGTAAACGAAGCGTAAATTTTTTACAAGCGATCATTATAAAGTAGCATAATATTCAAATCTTTCAATTCATAAACTAAACAAATCATGGCAAAATTAAATTTCGGTGGTACCGAAGAAAATGTGGTAACCCGCGAAGAGTTCCCATTAGCAAAAGCACAAGAAGTATTAAAAAATGAAGTTGTAGCAGTCATTGGATATGGCGTACAAGGACCAGGTCAAGCATTGAACCAAAAAGAAAATGGGGTGAATGTGATTGTAGGTCAAAGAAAAAATTCAAAATCATGGGATAAGGCAATCGCTGATGGATTTGTTCCAGGCCAAACCTTATTTGAAATAGAAGAAGCATTAGAGAAAGGAACCATTATTTGTTATTTATTGAGTGACGCTGCACAAATCGCAATGTGGCCAACAGTAAAGAAACATTTAACGCCAGGTAAGGCATTGTATTTCTCTCATGGATTCGGTATCACTTATAAAGAGCAAACAGGAATCGTACCTCCTGCAGATGTGGATGTGATTTTAGTTGCACCAAAAGGATCAGGTACTTCATTAAGAAGAATGTTTTTACAAGGACGTGGCTTGAACTCAAGTTATGCGATCTTCCAAGACGCAACAGGTAAAGCACATGACAGAGTAATAGCATTGGGTATTGCGGTTGGATCTGGTTATTTGTTTGAAACCAATTTCAAAAAGGAAGTCTATTCAGATTTAACCGGAGAGCGTGGAACATTGATGGGCGCTATCCAAGGTATTTTTGCAGCACAATACGAAGTGTTGCGTAAGAATGGACATAGTCCTTCTGAATCATTCAACGAAACAGTAGAAGAATTAACACAATCATTGATGCCATTAGTAGCAGAAAACGGAATGGATTGGATGTATGCCAACTGTTCAACAACTGCACAAAGAGGTGCGTTGGATTGGTGGAAGAAATTCCGTGATGCCACTTTGCCAGTATTCACCGATTTATATGAAAGCGTAGCAACTGGAAAAGAATCTGCACGTTCAATTGATTTGAATAGTAAAGCAGACTACCGTGAAAAATTAGAAGTGGAATTAGCAGAACTACATAATAGTGAAATGTGGCAAGCAGGAAGAACTGTAAGAAGTTTACGTCCAGAGAATCAGCCAGCAAAATAAATGTGAAAGAATCAGTAATGAGCGAAACAAAATTTGTAATCGATCCTGCACTCGATATTGAGGGCGCAATGCAAAGACTAAAGTCGGTGGTAACACATACCCCACTGCAGTATAATGCAAACCTGTCTCGAAAATATCAGTGCAGGGTTTTTTTGAAAAGAGAAGACTTACAAATTGTGCGTTCTTATAAATTAAGAGGCGCATACAATATGATGCGTCAACTTTCTGCAGACCAATTGGCAAAAGGCGTTGTGTGTGCAAGCGCAGGCAACCATGCACAAGGCTTTGCTTATAGCTGTAAAAAATTAGGAGTCAAGGGTGTGGTGTTTATGCCTATCCCATCCCCACAGCAAAAAGTATCACAAACAAAAATGTTTGGAGAAGATTTTGTAGAAGTAAAATTAGTGGGAGATACATTTGATGATACCGCAGTGGCAGCAAAAGCATATACAGTAGAACATGGTATGACTTTTATTCCACCCTTTGATCATCCAGATATTATTTCAGGACAGGCAACTGTAGGTGTAGAAATTGTAGAAGACTTACCACAGTTCACGCAGGATCCAATCGATTATTTATTCTTACCCATTGGAGGAGGCGGATTGAGCGCCGGTGTAGGTGCCTATTTTAAATCAACATCGCCTCAGACAAAAATAATTGGACTAGAGCCAGAAGGAGCGCCAAGTATGTTGGCGGCGATGAAGGCAGGACATCCGGTTGAATTAGACAGCATCGATAAATTTGTGGATGGCGCATCTGTAAAGCGTGTTGGCGATCACAACTTTGCTATCTGTAAAAATGTATTGGATGAAGTACACTTAGTACCAGAGGGAAAAATATGCACTACCATATTAGATATGTACAATGAGGAAGCGATTGTGGTAGAGCCAGCAGGAGCAATGTCAATAGCTGTATTGGATGATTATGCAGATCAGATAAAAGGGAAGAACGTGTTGTGTATCGTGAGTGGTGGCAACAATGACATCGCAAGGATGCAGGAAATAAAAGAGCGTTCTTTAATCTATGAGGGGTTAAAACATTATTTCTTGATTCGCTTTGCACAGAGACCAGGTGCATTAAAAGATTTTGTGAACAAGGTATTGGGAGACAATGACGATATCACTAGGTTTGAGTACATACAAAAGCATAATAAAGAATCAGGACCAGCATTGGTTGGATTAGAGCTAAGGTCCAAATCGGATTATACCGAGCTGATAGAAAAGATGAAGAAATATCAGATCAATTACAATGAAATCAATAAAGACGACAATATCTATGGGTATTTAATTTAAGACCTAACTTTGCGGTCATCTAGCAATAGAGGGGAAAAGAAGGCAAATTGAATCGTCGTTAAGGAAAAATAAATACTATGCAGGTTTTAAAGTTTGGAGGAAGTTCAGTAGGTACACCAGAAGCTATTTCAAAAGTAATAGCGATTGTGAAAGAGCGTGTAAAAACAACACCAACTATTGTGGTGGTATCTGCAATGAGCGGTGTAACAGATCAATTGATTTTGTTAGCACAAAGTGCTGCACAAGGAAACGAAGCCTACAAAACGATTATTCAAAACTTAGAACAAAAACATTTAGACGCAGTACGTGCATTATTGCCGATACAACAACAGTCGGGTACATTGAGCATGGTCAAGCAATTGATGAATGAAATTGAATCTAATTGTGATGGCTTATTTATGCTAAGAGAGTTGACCATGCGCATGCAGGATCGATTGATTAGCTATGGAGAAATTTTATCTTCAAAAATTATCGCAGCTGCATTTGAAGCAGAAGGGGTAGATCAGGTTTGGTTGGATTCAAGAGCCATGATCAAAACCAATAGCAAATATTTCAATGCAGTAGTCGATAAATCAGCAACGATTAAAACAATTCAAGCCTATTTTGCCACGCCGTCTAACAAGCATGCCTTGTATATGGCGCCTGGTTTTATCGCATCAGATGCAGAAGGCAATACCACCACATTAGGAAGAGGTGGATCAGATTATACAGGTGCAATTTATGCAGCTTCTTTAAAAGCAACTGTCTTAGAAATATGGACAGACGTAAGCGGTATGATGACTGCAGATCCAAGAATGGTGCATAATGCAAAAGAGATCCCAAAAATTTCTTATCAAGAAGCGATGGAGTTATCGCATTTTGGCGCTAAGATTATTTATCCTCCAACCATTCAACCAGTGATGCGTGAAAACATTCCTGTTTGGATCAAGAATACATTTGAGCCGGAGCATCCAGGTACATTGATTGAAAATGAATCACCTAAAGACGATAATTTTATTCGTGGCATCTCCAGCATCAAAGATATATGCCTATTGAGTTTGGAAGGAGCGGGTATGGTAGGTATACCAGGTTTCTCAAAAAGATTGTTTGATGCCTTGGCCAAAAAACAGATCAATGTTATTTTAATCACACAGAGTTCTTCGGAGCATTCAATCTGTGTGGGTGTGAATGTACAGGATACGCATATGGCGAAGATTGCCGTGGATGCAGAATTTGAACAAGAGATCAATACACAGGTAGTAGAGCCATTGATTATTGAAAAAGATTTATCCATCATTGCTTTGGTAGGTGAACAAATGCGCAACCATCCAGGGGTGAGTGGAAAAATGTTTGGTGTCTTAGGACGCAATGGTATCAATGTGCGTGCGATTGCACAAGGTTCATCGGAGAAAAATATTACCGCAGTGATTGCATCGCAGGATGTACGCAAAGCGATCAACGTTTTACACGAAGAATTCTTTGAGACTTCCTACAAGCAAGTGAATGTGTATTTGGCGGGTGCGGGTAATGTAGGTGGTAAATTAATAGAGCAAATCAAAAAACAGGTTCCTTATTTACAATCTACCTTAAGATTGCAAATTAATATTGTAGGGATAGCGAATAGTAAAAAGCAACTGATAAATATAGAAGGCATTGATTTAAGCAATTGGAGAGATCAATTAGCTGCAGCACCAACAGGTACTATTACAGATTATGTAGCAGCGATTTTAGACAACAATTTGCGTAATTCTATATTTGTTGATGTCACTGCACACGCTACAGTAGCAGATACCTATGCTCAGTTATTGAGTAAGGCGGTATCAGTGGTGGCATGTAATAAAATAGCTTGTTCATCACCTTATGCGCACTATGCAAAATTAAAAGCATTGGCTAGAACCTATAGTGCAGCATTTTTATTTGAAACCAATGTGGGCGCAAGTTTACCCATTATAGGCACATTGAATGATCTTATCCGAAGTGGAGATAAGATTAACAAGATAGAAGCAGTTTTATCAGGCACATTGAATTTTGTGTTTAATAATTATAACGGCACCAAATCATTTGCACAGGTGGTAAGGCAGGCACAGGATGAGGGATATACAGAACCAGATCCAAGATTAGATTTAGGAGGAACAGACGTTATGCGTAAAGTGATGATTTTAGCGCGTGAAGCTGGACATAAATTAGAAATGGAAGATATTGCGAATGAGGCCTTCTTGCCAGCAAGCTGTTTTAATGGATCAGTAGATGATTTTTATGCAGAGATGGAAAAACAAGAAGCACATTTCAAAAAATTATATGAAGCAGCAGCAGCTGAAGGATGCAAGTTGAAATTTGTAGCGAAGTTTGAAAGAGCTGAAAATGGACAAGGTGTTGCGAAAGTGGGATTACAACATATCCAACCAAGTTCAGACTTCTATCATTTATATGGAAAGGACAATTTAGTTTTATTCTATTCTGAAAGGTATCCTGAATTACCATTGGTGATAAAGGGAGCAGGTGCTGGTGCAGATGTCACCGCATCAGGGGTGTTTGCAGATATCATAAGAGCAGCAAGAGTTTAATTTTATAATGTATGTTTGAAATCAATCAATGGATAAAAATTAAAGCACCAGCTACCGTAGCCAATATGGTTTGCGGGTTTGATATATTGGGCTTTGCTGTGAACAATCCATATGATGCGATGGAGATGCGCAGAGTAGAACGCACAAAAGAACATAGTTCAGCTTCTTCAACAAGTTCAATTATTTCTGCGATTAAGATCATCAATCTTGACGATTATAATCTACCAACGGATCCAGAGAAAAATGTAGCCGGTGCGGCATTGATTGCACTCATCGAAGCTTATGAAGAGCAAGTGCAGTTGGGCAATCCAAAGGCAACTATTCCGTTAGGCCAATTGGCTTTTGAAGTCAAAATTAACAAACTCATTAAACCAGGATCAGGCGTTGGATCTAGCGCAGCAAGTTCTGCAGGTGCAGTTGTTGGTGCCAATCATTTATTGGGTAACTTATTTACAAAAGATGATTTAGTGCGTTTTGCAATGAATGGTGAAAAACTAGCATCAGGTGTAAAGCATGCAGACAATATCGCACCTTGTATTTTTGGCGGTGTGACCTTGGTAAGAAGCATTTTTCCGTTGGAAGTAATTGCACTACCCTCACCTATTTTACATGTAACGATTGTACATCCGCAGATAGAAGTTAAAACATCCGATGCGAGAAGTATCTTAAAACAAAATATACAATTAAAAGACGCCATCAAGCAATGGGGCAATATTGCAGGCTTGGTAGCGGGATTGATGAAAGGAGATTATGATTTAATTGGTAGATCCTTGGAAGATGTGATCATTGAACCCATCCGTTCTATATTGATACCAGGATTTGATGAATTGAAAGCAGCATGTAAGGCAGCAGGTGCATTGGGAGGAGGGATTTCAGGATCAGGTCCATCCATCTTTTTCTTGAGTAAGGAACAGTCCACTGCGTTTGCCGTTGAAAAAGAAATGAAAAAATTATACACGCGTATTGGTTTGCCACATCATACTTATGTGACCTCCATCAATGGCGCTGGTGTAGAAGTAGAATTGTAGATAAAACAAAGTGATTTGTATTCACTTATAAATTGTATTACTAAAGTAAAAATGTTTTACTTAGGTTTATAAAAGGAAACAACTAAAAATGGAATATTATAGTTTAGGAAAACAATCTGCGAATGTCGATTTTAAAATTGCAGCCATCACTGGACAAGCGCCAGATAAGGGATTGTATTTTCCCACTACGATTCCGCAGTTGACGACCGAACAAATAGAAAGATTCAAAACATTAGACAAGGCGAGCTTGGCATTTGAAGTGATGCGTCCTTATGTAGGAGGCACAATTGATGATGCAAGTTTGAAGCAAATTTGTAAAGAGACAATTGATTTTGATTTCCCTTTGGTCCCTATTACATCCAATATTAAATCACTAGAGCTATTCCATGGACCTACCCTCGCTTTTAAAGATGTAGGTGCAAGATTTATGAGCAGATGTTTGGGTTATTTTTCCAAAACTTCATCTTCAAATAACAATACCGTTCTAGTTGCCACATCAGGAGATACTGGTGGCGCAGTAGCCAATGGCTTTTTAGGTGTTGAAGGTGTGCAGGTAATTATTTTATATCCAAAAGGAAAAGTGAGTCCGATACAAGAATTGCAATTGACAACCTGCGGACAAAATATCACAGCTTTAGAAGTAGATGGAAGTTTTGATGATTGTCAAGCGATTGTGAAGGAGGCATTTATGGATGCCGATTTAAATGCAGCCTATCATTTAACTTCTGCTAACTCAATTAATGTAGCAAGATGGTTGCCGCAACAATTGTATTATTTCTTTGCATGGCAACAATGGGTTGCACAATATGGAGACAATACGCCCATGCATATCGTGGTGCCAAGTGGTAACTTCGGTAATATATGTGCGGGGATGATGGCCAAAGCAAGTGGCTTACCATTGGGACATTTTGTAGCAGCCTGCAATGACAACAATGTGGTGACAAGGTATCTGTCTACTGGAAATTATGAAGTCAAAAAATCAGTAGAGACGATTTCAAATGCAATGGATGTAGGTAACCCAAGTAATTTCGTTCGCATCCTTGAGATCATGCAAAACAACTTTGATCAACTTAAAAATGCGTTGAGTAGTTATAGCAATGATGATATCTCAACGCAAGCTGCCATCACAAGGGTCTATAATGATTATGGCTACACCTTAGATCCACACGGGGCCGTTGCATTTTTAGCAGCAGAAGAATTTATCCATGACCACGAACACGCCATTACCCATTATAATCATACCGTGGAATCCATGCCTGTGCATGCAGTTATTTTAGAAACAGCTCATCCAGTAAAATTCCCAGAGGTAGTTGAAGAAGCCATTGGACATCCACTAACCATCCCAGCTTCAGTTAAATATTTATTAGATAAGCCAAAGCAATCTATTCCACTTGCTGCAACCTATACGGCGTTTAAGCAATGGATGCTTGAGCAATTATAATTTGTATTTTTTCTTTTTTGATTTATAGTATTCTTCTTTCCAATTAAAATTCTTAGGTATTTTAGGTTTTGGAAGAGAAGCTATTAATTCAACCAATGATTTTCTTTTTTCAATTTTCATAACTAATTCTTAGCCTCAACTTTCTTGTTAATGTATAATAGGTAAAACATGAAGAGGATTGTCGTAATTGAATAAGTAATTAATCCAATTTCGGTTTTTATTATTTTACTGAAAAATAGAAGAGTTAATATTGTATATACTAAAGCCAATTGGTTTACATACTTTTTCATATTACATCAATTTGATTTAAAGTTCTATCTTTTTTTTGAATTATAATTTAAGGTTTAAACTATTTTTTAAATTAATAGATAAACTTAGGATATACTCTAATAGCAAATTATGTAACCAAAGCGGCCCCGATGAAGGGGCCGTTGAGAGTTCATGTATTGTATACTAGAAACAAATTATATTCTAGTTATAGTTTATTTTCCTTTTAAGTATTTATCCAACCAACGTCCTTGCTCGTATAATAAATGCAATACGTTTTCTTTTCCTCTGTAGCCATGTGCCTCATAAGGTAAGTAGACAAAACGAACTGTACCACCGTGTCCTTTGATAGCGGCATATAAACGCTCACTATTGATTGGGAATGTACCAGTGTTGTCATCCATTTCACCGTGGGTCAATAAAATAGGTGTTTTAATTTTATTCGCATGTGCAAAAGGACTCATGTCTAAATACAATTGAGGTGCTTGCCAGAAAGTTCTGTCTTCATTTTGGAAACCAAAAGGAGTCAAGGTTCTGTTGTAAGCACCACTTCGTGCGATACCTGCTTTAAATAAATTGCTATGTGCAAGTACGTTTGCAGTCATGAAGGCGCCATAGCTATGACCACCAATTGCAAACTTATTACGATCACTCACACCCATGCTCACTAATTTGTCAATCGCAGCAGTCGCATTCAAGATCAATTGATTGACAAAATCGTCGTTTGGTTTTTTATCAGGAGAAGTTGCCACAATCGGCATTTCAGCATTGTCCAAGATCGCATAACCTTGTGTAACATAAAATACCGGAGAGCCCCAACTTAATAAAGTAAACTTATGTTGGTTACCTCTGATCTGGCTAGCGTCAGCAGCACTTGTAAATTCTCTAGGATAAGCCCAAAGCAATGTAG
>JACCDN011218561.1_pt1 | contig 38130 bp, 32 predicted proteins | sample 7441691 | NCBI WGS metagenome assembly JACCDN01 (sample SAMN15323439, study PRJNA562643) | freshwater metagenome | isolation source: river surface water | place: USA:Blue River Watershed | collected 2017-08-16
AAGCCAAATCAATCCCCAGGACTTTAAAGATCTTTCAGATTCTATGACTTGTGCCTATCAAGCTGCTTTGCTTGGTGTACAGAAAGTTCCTGCAGTTGTGGTTGATGAAAGGTATGTCGTTTATGGCAATACCGATATGACCGGGGCCGTTGCGGAGATTGAAAATGCTATCAATTCGTAAGGCTGTCTTAGCAGGGCTTTTAGCCTGCAATAGCGTCTGGGCATTGCCTCCTCCTTCAACCATTACCGGGATTAATATTGTCACGGATGCTGCAAATAATTACACGCATTATGCCAATGTAAATGTTATTGGTGTATGTGTCTGGATGAGCTGGTCCTGGCTTGGGCCTAGTTTTGAAGCAACGCTAGAGATGGATGAATTTCAGCCTGATTTAGTGGTGTCTGTTTTCGATCAACCAGGCGATGATCCCTGGTGGGAAGCAAAAAACTTCTTTGATCCAGTCGCCAACGCTGGCGGAAGCACTGCAATCCAGGCTGCTTTTGGGACCTCTTTGGGCTATGGCTCAAGAGATTCAATGCCTGCTACTGGGACCAATGACCAGGGTATGCGTACCTATGTTGTGGACGTAGTTGGAGATCCTTTTGACTACCTGAATCTTCCTTGGATGCTTCGCTCAGATACCAAAGGTTATGTGCCTTATTACAGTTCAGATTTAGATGCTACAAGCGATCGCATGGGGATTGCCGAAGCTCTACAAATCAATACTTACAATCCCTTTGATTATTACGTTGGGCCTTCAATGTTTTCAAATTGGGGCTATCTCTACCCCAGGGTTATGACGATTAACCAACCCAACAATTACATGGGATCGGTCCTGGCTGGCTTACATAGCGCTGCAATTGTCACAAATCGCAATTATTTGCATGTGGTTCAAAGCACAAATGATTCCTGCGGTACCAATTGCGCAGTTGCTAACGTCAATCTTTCAAATTCAAACGCAGTTTGGGAAGAAGTCTATCCGTACGACAAGCAAATCCAACTTGGCGATATGGGAATGGGTTCAGCGACACCCGTTGGCTCTCAAGATAACCAAGCAGGCAAAGGCAATTATGTTTTCCAACTATGGCGCCACTACCGTGGCTGTATTCAAGGCGACGGCAATTTGATCTATCAAACCGTTTCTGTTCCACCCACTCAAAAGATGTAAATGAGGATTATCATGTTTAAGAAATTAAGTTTAGCAGTATTAGCGAGCCTCGGTGCTTCACAAGCCTTTGCGCTCGATATCATTCCAGCTAATTCCACCTATTACTACCAAATGAATGGTGGTTCTAACTTTAGCTTGCCGCCCGTTACAAACCAACAATCTATTACCATCGGTGGCGGTGTAGGAGATCAAGTTTTTACCTGCGGTGGCTTTAACCCTGCGGTCACCATTATCAATAACTTTAATGATATGAAAGACAATATGCAGGCCTTAAGCCAATCCACCGTGAATGGAGCCGAATCAGCGGCAATGGGATATGGACTTGCCAAATTAGTCTCTATTGACCCAGGGATGTATAGCTTCCTTGAAAATGCCTTTAAGTCTGCCTATGACACTTTTAGCTTCTCTGAGCAAACCTGTCAGCAAACGCTTGATAGTTTGGAACAAGGCAAATCACCTAGCCAAAACTGGTTCACCATTTCTGATTCACAAGGCTGGCTCAATTATTCAACTGCAAATGCCCAAGGCCAAAATGTGGATGTAGCCCAAGCAAACCAGAATTTAGCAACCAATCCTGCTGCTGCAGGTGTTCCTTGGTTCCATAGCGGCCAGAACTCTGGTGGTACAACGGGCAATCAAGTCCCCATTAAAGTGATCTATGATGTGGTCGTTGCAGGCTATAACATTCAAGTAGATACCTCTCGCCCGCTTGATGACCAAGATCCAGCTCCAACAACGAGCCCCCTTGCAAGATTCTGGGCGACCCCTGATCAAGCAGGTCAATGGGCAGACCTTGTTTTAGGAAATATCACCATTTCCTCTAATTCTACTCAGCAAGGAAGCCAAGGTGGTGTTGGTCTTGCAACCTTGCTCTATAGCTGCCCTCAAGCTGCAACAAATAGCCTGACTTGTCCTAACAATATCGCTCAAAACATAGCGAATATTGTAGCCAACGAGCCAGTTCCACAGCCGCAAGACTTAGCAGCAATTAGCTCATATGGCCTTAATGTCACCCCTGATGTGATTAATACCATTCGGAATATGCCAACCGAAGAGCAAACCATCACCATCAGCAAGATGTCACAGGACGTAGCTTTCCAAAATCTAATTGATGAGGCCTTGTTACTCCGTCAGCTCTTAATTGCCGGTATGGAGACCCAACAGGTTCAAAACAATCAGGCTGCGGTAGATACCATCAACCAAGTCTTAACGAACCTTCAGAACGATATCAATGATCTGAAGTACGAGCATGACATTCGTGCGGATGTAACCTCCGATACCTTACAAAAAGTTCTTGAAGTTCAGGATAACCAACAGGCCGGTGCTTTGGCTAACCAAAATAACCAAACTCAAGCACCTGAAATGGTTAATGGTGCGATCTACAACAATAACAATCAGCAAAACCAACAATAGGAGGACCTTAATTATGATGGTAAATAGCCCCTTAGAAATATACGGTGCCGTAATTGGTGCTCAAGTTTATGATGACTTTTTCAATATTCTCTATTCCTTTGGTTTTGTTTATTTGCCTCTGGTGTTTATCGGGCTTTCGGGTATTAAAACATTGCTTGAAAGCCCCTGGGGGTATCGGGTTGCAATAGGCCGAGCTTATTGGCAATTAGGAGGGTGGATTGCAGCGATGATGTTTGCATTCATCCCGCTATATCCGTTAAGTGTAAGCAGTGTGACTTATACTCCAGCCTGTTCAACTGGGGCAGTGACCTCAACTTATGGAAATACAGGAACCACCTATGACAATATTTTAGGGAATCAGGCCTTTCCAAATGTGAATGTTCCCCCATTAATGGCTTTGTTTGGAGAAGCTTTTTCAGGGATTACCAATGCTGCAATTGCATCCTTACCCTGCAATACCGACATTCCCTCGATACAAAACACCATTAATACAACACAGCTAAATCCACAATTAGCGGAGAGTGTGAAGCGTTTTCGTAACGAGTGCTTTTCAAAAGCAGCGGCAATGCTCACAAACCAAAGCCCGGACCCAACCACCTATCAAGATATTGAAAATCAGTATGGTGGAGCCTCTGATTTAGGATGGGTGGGCTCGCATGTTTATCAAAATCTTTATTATGGAAATCTTTACCCAAGCACTCCAGTGCCAGGCTTTCCTTACAATGCTTTCCCTTACCCCTATCAATCCTACAATCAACAAAAATCTAATATGCCGACCCCTCAATGGGGCTTTCCAAGCTGCTTGCAGTGGTGGAACGACCCAACTTTTGGGATTGAGTCGCAGATTGCACAAGCTGTCTCCGCGCACCAAGTAACCGATCCACACTTAGGCGTTTCTCCTATCCTCTTACAAGTAGGCGGCTGGTTGCAAAAGATTGAATCACCCGGCAACCCTGGATCACAGGTTACAGCCAATGATGCAATTGCATATTCAGTGCTATATGACAGAGGTTCGCAATCGGCTTTTGCAAACAATGCCTATAGTAACTATATCAATGATAATGGCTTAGATGTTGGCGATGATGTTAATGCCAACCCTGTAACAAAGTTTTTGGTTGGCTCTGCCCAAGGCTTAGCGAGTGTTACTGCAGATCTTGGTCAAGATTTTTCGATGGTCTCATCCTCTGTTCAGCGAGTAGAAATTCAACATGAAATTGAAATCATGCAGGCTGTCATTTTAACCATTCTCATTAGTGTTGGGCCATTGGTTATGCTCGCGGGTAATTTGCGCATGAGCGTGATCTTTACCTACTTCTTCCTAATCGGCTCAGTGATTATGGTGGCCTTCTTAGAGCAGCTTATTCACTACCTAGAAATGAGCCTTTATCAAAGCTCAGGAATGACAGACAGCCTTTTATCCCTCGGCACTGAATATCCCTATGTCTATAACGTCTTTACTCAACTTTATGAATACGCGCCATTTATTTACTTGGCTGTCATGAGCTGGTGCGGCGTAGCTGCGGGTTCAGGCATCCAAAGCATGATTGATAACAGTTCGATTTCAAATGGTTCAGGCGGAGTTGGAACTAAGGCTCTTCAAATTGGTAAAGCCGCTGCAGGTGCAGCAAAAGCAGCCGCTGCCGTATTTATATAAGGAAAAAAACATGAAGAAAGTTATTCAGTATGCACGATTTTGCTGTTTACGGTACCGCCGGTACTCAGCATGGTTATTAAAGTCATTAGCTTTTAGCCCACGAATACCTTTGGCTTGGAGTGCTGTATATCGCTTAGAGTTAGGACTACGCCCATCAGAAAAGATTGCACAAAGCAGCATAAATAATGCGTACAGCAAATTACAAACATTTTTTATCAACTTACCCCAATTAAAACTAGGAGTTTCAATATGAGATCTATTACTAAAAGAACTAGACGAGCGCTTCGCAAGAGTGTTTGGTTTGTTGTCTTTAAGCATAAATATGCCTTTTGGTTTGCTATAGGAGTAACGCTTTTTGCAGCTTTGATGACCTTTATCGGCATACCAGTCATGGTTGCTCACCAAGCTGCTTTGGCAGGCCTTGTTGCGACCTTAAAGAGTCATTCTCAGTGGTTAATATTATTACATATTTTCCTCATTTCCGCAATTTATATCGGTTTAGACCTCTTTATCGAACACGCATGTTTAGGCGAAGAGTTCTCAGATGATAAGAAAAAAGAAGCTGTCAGATTCTTAAATATTTTTATCGCGATCCTAATTTTTGTCTTTCTTGCAGGCCATTTCTAAGGAGTCACCATGTTGAAGAAATTAAACCAAACCTTATTGAACATATCAAAACCCAAAAATGCTTTTGAAAACTTATTAAGAGCACCTTATGAGTTTTTGGTTGCAGCTTTTGCCACAGCAATTGGCAGCCTCATGCTCTTTGAACATGAATCTTTAGCCCTGAACTTACAAGAAGGAATTCTCTTTAGTGGCCTTTGTTTTGCACTTGCCTTTATCCGGCTAGCACAAGGGCTAGAGGTTATTGGCTTTCAGCGCAATCTTTTACAGTTAAGACCATTTAGTATGAGCACCAAAGAGGTCCCGGCCTCATCAGAAAACCTATATATTGGCCGTGGTTTTAAATGGGGTTTAGTCCATCGCCAAAGATTGCACTTATTATCTTTGGTAGGCAATGAACATTACCTGAAACCCGGTTTATTTCGCCCTGCTAATAAGGCAGATGTCGGAGGTAAGCCTTGGCTTCATGGCGTAGGTGCCAATGATGAAACTGATGTTTTATTAAAACAGGCAACACGTAATGGCCATATTTTAGTATTCGGCATGACCCGTGTAGGTAAAACTCGCTTGATGTCGATTATCGTCAATCAAGATATTCGCAATGGTGAAGCAGTTATTGTGCTTGATCCTAAAGGCGATTTGGAAGTTCTGCAGGATATCTACTCTGCTTGCGCAGCGGCAGGACGCTTAAAAGATCTTGTGATTGTGCATCCAGGTTTTCCTGATGTTTCAGCAAAATATAACCCCTTGGCATCTTTTTCAAATGTTAGTGAAGTTGCAACTCGTGTGGCAAGCGCTATTTCCGCCAGTGGTGAGGGCAAGCAGTTCCAAGACTTCGCGTGGAAATTTTTAAATATCACCGCAGCTTGTATTCAAGAAATGGGGGAGCCGATTTCTTATCGTACTTTGTCATTTTACGTTGCAAGACCTAAGCAAACATTGCTGGCCTATTGTGATCGGGTTTTACCAAAAGTCGATAAAGACTACCTGAAAAAGATCGAAGAAATCATTCAAGAGTTTCGTAAAATTGATGAGGATGGCGTAGTAAACGATATTCCGCGCTCTAAGGCAGTAAACATTTACCTGCAACGATTTATTGAGGATGCGACCTCCAAAGGTGAAGCCTTTTCGATAAACAGCACGATCACCGATTTGCACCACGCGGCAAACGTTGGTGATGAGTTTTATGGCAAAATCACCGCATCGCTGGGTCCAGTCTTTGACAAAATCAATAAGACAAGCGCTTGTGAAGTCTTTTCGTGGGAGCACAATTTTGGGTTACCGGAAGTTAGGCTTGAAGATGTTATCAAGCGTAAAAAAGTTCTCTATATTGGCTTAGATTCCATGGTCAACAAAGCCATGTCTGAGGCTGTGGGCCAAGCCCTCATTGCCGATTTGGTATCCCTTGCGGGGCGTATATATAAAAACAGCAATGGTGAAAGATACATCTTAAAACTTCATACGGATGAACTTGCTGAGGTCGTAAGAGAAGAGTTTATTACCCTCTTAAATAAAGCCGGTGGTGCCGGATTTGGTGTCACCGCCTATACCCAAACAATCAATGATATTGGTGCAGTCTTTGGCAGCAACGGCGATAAGCCCGAAATGATCTTAGGCAACTTCGCAACTAAGATCATGCTTAGGATTGCTAATAATGAAACTGCCAAAGTCTTAACGCAGGCTGTTGAAGAAGTTCGCATTAGGAGTTCTACCCCATCAACCAGCAGCAATGATAAAGCTGATGGCAGTAATGGCGAGCTATTTAGCACCTCCAATACTGACAGTATTAACGAAGCAGCTACACAGATCATTGTCGAAAACGACTTAACCAGTTTACCCAAGGGGCAAGCATTTATCTCAGCAGGAGGCGAGCTTTTTAAAGCACGCATTCCTTTACCCAAAAACGATGGCAATGCGCCACGAAATTTCCCAGCAATTATGAGTGAGGTCAACCTATGATGAAACTAAAAGTAAACATTTCTAACGAAAACAATATTAATACCAATAACTTTGCAGATGATGCACCTGCGTTTCTCGGCAAGCATGAATATGCCAGATTGTATGAAGCCATTCACACTAGCCAATTAGGTCTGTTTAAAGAAGTATTGTTACGTTCTTTGAAGGTCTTACATGAAGTCCTTCGCGAAGTTCCAGTTGAAGGCCAAAGCAATATGAGTCTATTTGATCTTAAGATCAACGAACTCTGCGCTGCTTTCAAAAGATTAAACAGCTTACCAGACCTTTATTCTAAAGAAGCAGAAACCTTTAGAAACATTGCGGTAACAGCATTTGTCTTTTATCGCACGCTCTATAAAGGAGCTTATGAGGCTTTTATCCAGCATGCCCATACCAAAATTCATTTTGATGTTGATAAAGAGGTTTTATTCAAGCGAATCCCTTACAAGCTCTACGATTTTTTAGGATCTGAGTATTGGCGAATCTATGAGTTTTATGAACTTGTGAATGGTGATTTAACAAAAGCAAAATTAAATGAAGGCATCAAAGACTTCATCCAAATTGGCTGTGCTGAGATAAATAAGCCTGCAGAAAAGCCTGTTAATCAAATGAGACCTAATACTTCAGCGTCTCTGGAGATAGATCAAAACACCCAAATGCGGCTATTGGAAGAGGAAGACCAAGCCATAGCTGAAAGCTTACTTCAGGAGTTTACTGCCTGGGTCCAAGAGCAATTAGACAAGGACTATTTGCACCTGAATGAGCGGGGAATATTTTCTTCGAGCTTAAAGTATGGCACCGATTTATTTATTGAAGAGTCAGTCCTAAATCAATTCGCAATTCTTTACCAAAAAAACAATCGCACTTTAAAACAGATCTTATTAACTGCTGTAGATGGGTGTATTTATAAAGTTCAAAAAAATGAGAAAGCCTTGAAAGTTTATCGAATCAAAGGTCTGCGATTTATTGACAATGAATATAACCCTCAGATGATTGTGGAGGAAAAATAAAATGGAAATTGTGAGGAAAGTACAAGTACATTCACCTGATGCAAAATGGTTACTAGAAAAAAAATTAAGTAATGGTAAACCATGGATTAATATCACAATGCTTAAAATTAGTAAGCTCTATAATTTAGCAGGGCAGAAGCAATGCTTATACGCATATATAACTTTAAGTAATTTTTTAGGTGAGCTTCATAAGATTAAGCGGAGGTTAGAGAAATTATCAAATCAATTTGAAGAGCGTATTAAAGAAGCCAAGCTAGATCTTTCTAATATTGAGGTGCCTATAAAAGGAGTATATGAACTTAGGATCGGTACAGCTCCTGGCGCAGAACTAATTGCAGTAATTGAGGCTTATGATCATTTACATTGTCTTATTTCGATTATTGATAAGTTCAATCTCTTTAAAGAACACTATAAATTTTTTAAATCTTTGCATCGTAATCGGTCCCCTATTATTGATCTGATAGCTAGACTTTTAAAGGTAGATCAGAAAAGGATTGCTGAGATTTCTATTACTGATTTCCTTAACAAGACAGAATCTTATCTTAATGCAGCTAAAGTATTAGGCGAAGTTCAGCCTGCGGTCTTGTTTGCAGCTTTAAACTTAGAATTGTTACCAAAACTTCCCCCATCTAAAAGAAATCTCATTACTTATAAATTGAAGCATATGGAGTAAAAAATGGCTTTAACAAATGAAATTCGTTTGATAGGAAACTGTGCAGAAGCACCAGTTAAAATTCAAACTAAATCAGGAAAATATATCGTCAAAATTGGTGTTTATACTCGCCATTGGTGGAGGGATGAAAGTGGCGAATTAAAAGAACAAGAAGAGCCGCATTATTGCTTATTTTTTGGATCTAATGCAGAAAAAGCGCTTCGATTCTTACAAAAAGGTACTCAAATTCACTTACGAGGAATAGTTCACTATGAGCCTGTTAAAAAACCAAGCCCATTTAAAGACCGTTATACCAGAATTTTGGTAGAGGAATTCACCGTTTCGGACCGAATCATGGTGAGTAAAGAGATGTACCAAGCACTTTTCCCTGATCAGGAAACTAATAGAGCTGAGCTTCCAAGACAACGTTATGAAATGGAAGAGTTCGATAAAGAGGTTGCTCACATGGAAAACAGGGCAAAAGAATTGAAAGGAAAATCTTTTAGATCCCAAGGTAAGGAGTCTTAGAAATGTTTAAATGTATTTATATAAGTGCGTTGGGTGGTTTTATTGCAGGGGCTACTGGTATGACAGCAGCAGTTACCCAAGGTAAAACAATAATGTTCAACTTAGAAGATAAACCAGCCCAAGTTGTTGTTGGTGCACTAATAGGGGCAAGTGCTGGCTTGGTTTTAGGTATTGTTGGCTATGCTTTAAAAGTTTCTTGTTTTACATCAAGAGACGATTTAAACGATGGCTTATCTATTAATTCTGATGATAGTGAGGGAATAACTGCAAAAGAACTTTATAAGCAAATGCTTGAACAAAATTCAGAAGAAGATGAATTGGGTACACTTGTTGTTGTGCACGATTCCGACTTTTATCAACTTGAAACCGCTTTTTATGATCGTCTAAGAGAAGCCAATGGTCCAGCAATCCAGTTTGCTGTAGAGCTTGAGGATGAATATGGAAACCAATAAATATTTTAAAGCGATTGATGCTTTGGTAATGCATTTACTAAACGAACTTGATAAATCTCTTGATAGAAAGCTGCGAATATATGAATTTGTGAGACATATTCAAGTATTTCGTAATGATTATCAAATTTATCGAGACCATCTTCATACTCTAAAGGCTAATAACAATCTCTCACCTGATCAAATAATTATAATTGAACAAAAATTGGAAGCTGTAAACATGCTACTTGCACAGCTTCAAGCAGAACTAAAAATCTTAACAAGAGAAAGGAATAAAAAATGAAAAAACTTTTACTTTACCTCGCCTGCGTTACGACTCTATTTTTAACTGGTTGCGCAACTAATCAAACAATGAACATAAATGGTTCTTACAAAATAAGTATTTCCCAAAAAGCGATGACAGGGGGGAACCCAAATGGCAGTATAACTTTAGCCTTTGTCTATGATTATCAATGTCCATACTGTCATGAAATGTATCCGATCGTACTTCAGTTAGCTCAAGAGTTCCCTAATCTAAAGATTGAAATGCTACCTGTTGCAGCACTTAATATGACTTCACTTTATGAGGCTTCCGCCGCTATCGCTGCAAGCAATACTAATCAATTTTGGGATTTTACTAATCAAGTTATGTCACAAGACAAGCTTACGGATGATCAGGTTACTGCCGTGATAAATCAAATGGGCCTTAATAATCAACAATTTCAGTACACTATGCATAGTACTGTAGTTGAGAGACAATTAATTCTTGGGCAAAAGCAAATGGATGCTGCGCAATATGGGCCACCTTTGTTTTTTATTTTTCCTAGTGCTCTGGATATTAAGCATTCCGAAGTTTTAATTGGAGCTCAATCTCCCCAAGCCATGGTTGCTGCAATTCAGAACGTGCAGGAAAAAATGCAGGGTGCGATGATGCAATATCAACGATCAAATTAGTGTGCTAAAACATTTTTGTTTGACCAAAATAAAGTCTATGCTAACATGTTTAACATAGACTTTTTTCTTAATCTACTAATGGAAAAGATTGTTTTAGATAATCCAGTAATGCAGGCAATTGTTAAAAGGCATCTAAGCTTAGGTGATAAACCTAACTTTATCATTGAAAATAGCGAGGGCGGAAAAACTATTTGCTTCGATCGATATTTGATGACCGAAACATCAAAAAAACTGCAAAAAGAGTTTGAGAATGATGGTATTGAAATTGAGCCAGATACTCAAAATACAAAGTACCTTAAAGTTTCAGTAGCCAACTCCAAAGATTCATTATGTTTTCTTAAACCAGTCTCTATTTTTGAAAGTGTTGGCAGAGCTATATCATATAAAACTATTAGTTCTATTGCTGCAACATTAGGTCTTTTATCTTTTATTTTGTATGGACTTGGTATTGCCGCAGCTTTAAAGCAACTGAGTGATTATAATCTCTATAAATATTCAAGCAGCTTATTTTCTTTAGTCAATGCTCATCAAATTATTGCTGGTTTATGGCTTCTGGGATTAGGAATACTTTCAATATTAATTTGGATCATTTATGTTAGCGCTATTTTCAAATACGTTTATAAAGAATGCAGCTATAAAATTGGCCTCTATAAAAGGCAATTGATACTGTTTTCTATTGAACTGTGGTCTTATTGTGTCATTATTTATCTTGTGTCTAAATTACCTGATCAATATTCTAATTTGTATTGGCTGGTCGTTGGGGTTTTTGCCATATCGGCCTTGTATTCAGTTTTACTAATGGGAAAGCATCAAATAGGCCCTTTTTGCCAAAAGCTTTTATGTTCTTCCGGCATGAGAATATTAACTATAGGCCTTTACATGTCCACATTAGTTTATTTCACTCACAATATTAAATTTTTACACGAACCTGATCATATAAACCTTCATTTTTTCTTAGTAGCTGTAATCATGGTGCCAATATTTATCTTTGCAATGCAAATAAGCTTGTTGATAGATATTGATCGCGAAACAAGAAACATTAAGGTATTCTGGTTTAAAATCAGATCAGACTTTCTTTCAATATTTAGTCTTATTGCTTTCTTGGGTATATATTTTCCTACCTTGGTTCTAAATCAAACATTGCTTGATCCTGTTGCAGCAATGAGGATAGGGGACTTTAATAATGATTACATAATTAACGATGATTTACGTGCAGCATTAGAGCAAGCTATACCGTATCGCCAAAATCATAGTCAGGATCAATTAAACTCTGATGTTGGTACACTTTTGAAGACATTAAATCAAAATAATAAGTACGATACTATAAGCCCTTGGGTCGTTGCTGACCTTGGGGATGTACTGGCGATTAGTTGCGGTCAAGATGCAGCATATTCAATTGTATTATCGACAAACCCTTATCGATTTCTTGATGTAAGGCCCACTCATAACAAAGCTGATGTGAAGTCAGACAAATGTCAAGAATTTGATCACATTTTAAGTGCTAGTTCATAAGCTTAAAAAAGAGCTTTCAACGTGATCGGTAACTGTGGATTATAAGTTAGTAAATTAGAACAAAAAAGATTGAATCTACTTTGTGCTCGTGCTTGAAGAAAGCCAGGTGGCTCGCTATGCACAATTGAGTAATTCTCAATAATTTCTTTCTGCTCTTCTGCAATCCGTCCAGCCATAATGTTAGCAAGCAATGCAACATTAGTGTATCCAGTTTTTAGTATAGAGAGTGACTCTGGCTTGCTATAAACAAGAGGATTCCCTTCTGCGCCGATAACATGGGCATGTTCTAAAGGCAAATGGGCCTGGCTTTGAAAACCATGCACTACAGGGACCTCATGCACACCCAAATTCTGATAATACTCTAATAGATATTGGCGCATTGCTTCACAATCAGGAGAGCTCAAATTGTAGATTTCGTATTCCTTGCCGCCTTCGTGCTCTATCTGCTTTACGATAGGCGTTTCTTTGTAAATGTAAGCATCTAATTGGTTAGCAAAAATTGCAGGATGCTGGTGAAAACCAAAAGTTGCATATCCGCCGAATTCATTAGGATAAGCCAGAATAAATAAAGGCAATTGTTTAATCCCATAAGTTGCTAATAGTTTTACAGATTGTCTATAGTCTCGAGAATGTTTTTGCAATGCAGTTGATAAGGCATCGGCATCGAGAAGTAGCTTTTTGCATTTATCGCCATTCAGAAGGATTTTATCAATAATATGGTCAATTTCTTCTATAGTCATGTCATTATAAAATTGTTGATGTGCTTCCATAACTTGAGGGGAGACATACAGTTCTGAAACAACCTGCTCACTCAAGTTACATAGTTCTTCATAAGATATAAGCTTGGTGCTGTGGTACTTCTCTTTATGATCAAAGACATTGAGTGTAAAGGAGCCTTCCTTTTTTGATTCTATCAAACTTTGTACCCGTGGATCACTCAATGGAACCTCGACATAGTTTAAGTAAGGGGTATTGAAGAGATATTTTTCTTTCGCAAGAAAAAAACGCGCATCAAGTCTATGCTGAAAAAGAGATAATGCTATTTTGCCATCCTCAGCATGGCTAATACTTCTTAGCCGATACTCCTTTATGCCAGGAGTATGTTCAGCAAGATAACTCTTATCAAGTAAGACGTACATATCTTTTAGCATAGAGAATTACTCGAATTGTTTTAGATGTTTATATATTATTCAAACACTTGCTATTTGTCAAACAACATGATTAAAAAATAGTTTGACCTTTTTTAATACTTTGTTTATTATAAGAACAACTAGCTTTTGGAGAAAATTATGTCAATGGGATATATTAGCCCCAAAGATTTTGAAAAGAAGTTTAAGATTGGCCAGTCTCAGAATCCCCAGGGCGCACAAGTAATCGAAAATTTGAGTGGCCGTGCGCAACTCTTAAAGTCTGCCAGTAATAGTGTCTCATTTAAAAATTTCAATGGTGGCCAGATTGATGAGAACCACCTTGTGCAAGATGCTTATAATCGCACCATTCAAACGGATCAAACTGATCAATACACTGAAGGCGTGACCACTGACCATCTTGAAGTTGCACCGACAATTAATAAGCAGACCACTTTAACGGACTCTCATAGCACCACGATCACTAATCTTAATGAAACCTTCAACACTACCGACCATCGTGAAACATTACATGGGAATCAAGAAGTCTATATCCAAAATAAGCAAGAAACTATCCCAACCAATTTGCAACAAAAAATTAATAACTTTGGGGGATTGGCAGCCCAATCGGTAAAACGGCAAATTGGTACTAAAAATATAAAAAGCCAAAATTACACGATGCAATTTGGAAAAATGACTATGAATAGTGGCGGTACTTATATTCAAGGAAATGGCTCAATTAATTCTCAAAGCATTTATATTGGTGGCGGCTCACCAGATTTGCAAGATCGTTTAGTCCCTGCGTCTTGGACAGCACATAAAAGGCGTATGAATATCATTCCAAAAATTGAACATACCTTTACTTCCAATACTGTCAAACTCCCTCCCGTTGACAATGGTCAATGGGCAATACAAATTGAAATTAGCGTGAGCGGAGAATGTGAGCTTGAAAATGAAGATTCTGAAAATCCGCTTGTTATGGGACAAGCAGCACCCGATATGGTTAAATCCATGATTAATGGTGTTGTGAATGATTTTTTTAAAAACTTACAAGTACAAAACGGTAGTATAACTGGCACATTAAGTGCAGATGGCTCTGCACCTAGCTTTACAGTTACCAATGAATATGGAGAATACGAAGTAAGTGGTGGTGTTATGGCAAAACCTATTTACGGTGGCGCAATTTTCAAATACACCAATGGCGTTAGTGCTAATAAAAAACCTTGTGATGATTGGTTGGTTACCCTTTCAGGAGAAATGGATACAACAGTGACTATTAAGAAAAAGAACATGATCGACGAAGCTGAGATGGCTGCGAATAATCTTTTAGATAAGGCAATAGATTATTTCTTGGCTCAACAACCAGGGGTTGACTTAGAGATACCGACACGTAACTTGACTGGATATACGCCAATTGTGAATAATGTTTATGAAAATTTAGGAAATTTCATTAATAGCTTTGAGGAAATATTAGTTACTTATGCACCCGATCCCTCATCGATGGCAGGAACGGCAAGCCCCTCAGAAAATGCTATAGTAACAGAAGCAATAGCTCTATAATAGACTAGTAAAGGGATTGGTTGGTAGAATTTATGAAAAATCAAATTATACTTTTTAAAGCTATACTTTTTATCCTTATTGGTATGTGCATTGTCGATATTTTTAACGCAACTGATTCATATATTTGGACATTCTATCAGCTTAATATGTCACCTGATTATGTTTCGTGGGTGGGATATATCATAATTGATATTATCCTAATAACTTTATTAGCAAAGAAAAAATTACGCCTTTTAGGGCTTATAGCTATTATCCTTTATCAAATATATGGCCTTAACTTTTTGTATGATATGCATGGTCTTAATCCAAAGGTCTGGTTCCATAATGGAAGCCCAATTCAAGGAGTCTTTATTTTTATATGGATTGGCGAAATCATCTTAGCTTTCGTCGGCATTTTTTTATGGTGGAAAATTAAGAAAAATAGCGACTCTGAACATATATTGACAAGATAAAATTTATTGATTATTATTAGATCAGATTAATTAAAGGTCTAATATTATGCGCTATTCTCCTTACCTTGCAGAAGTATCTTATGCATTTAGCAAAACACCGCATAATTATTCCGAAATGGCTCTTCATTGGAGCGAAGAAGGTTTGGAGGCACAGCCGCCTGCTTATTTGCAATATACTTTTCCTGGCTCCAACCTAGATATGCCTTTGCCCTTTCAAAAAGTAAGCCCAATTGTTAAATTTCTGAACCTGCCAGATAACCAGGCAGCTAAAGGCACATTGAATGCCACTTTCAGTAATGGTGATGCTCTTGAGAACTCTTTTGTTGATGTTTTATTTTCAGCTTTCTTGGCAAGGCTTGGAGTTAAATACATGCCGTATCAAGATGAATCAGGAAAACAAGCCCTAGCTGCACAGATTAGCTGGCAGATTGACCCTTTACTGATTAATAGAGTAGACCATTACACAATGCAGTCGCCCATGGTCGCTGATAACCAGACCATACAAATTCAAAATGAGACAGCTTATATAATCCATTCAATGGCTTCAGCTGCAAATGTTCCTATTACTTTATCCGCGATTGGTTTTGATGGGCTACCTCTTGGCTCATTAACCACTACCTTATATGTGCCCACGCTTAAAATTATACCCACTCGTGCCAATGTCAGTGGCATGGGTTATGGCAAGCAGATGGACTCTAGCGGAATACAAGAGATTTACCAGGTGAATCATAATAAGACCATCGCTCAAATGACCATGCCCACTCAACAACATGCACAAGAGACCCAAAGCTTGGGCGATCCCTTAGCCCTTATGGACCCTGCAACCGTAGTAAGTGGTAAAGCAAGAGAATATATTGATGCCTTTGACATCAACCAGCATAATCAGGCTTTTGACTACAGCGATGCAAAAGAGGCTGGCGCAAAGATTGCCCCTCAAGCGACAGCAAGCTTTAACCAACAACATCAGGGTAACTATACCCTCGAACATCAAGGTACGCTGAACAAAACAACTAATGTTGGTAGTTATACGGAACTAATTCAATCCCCACAAATCAATAATACGATTCAAAACTATCAAGGGAATTTTTCAGGGGAAACCTTTAGCAAAATCATTGATGGTGAATACTATGAGCAGGTAGAAAATGAAACTCTCATTATCAATGAACACAGCTTAGAGGCTCCTGTTTATGAAGAAAATATAGGATCGCTTCAGGAAGAAGGTAATAACTTTAATATAAATGCTCAAAACATGATGCTGCAAGGAGATACCTTTACACATAATGGAACCATATATTTGAACGGAAAGTTTGATCTTGGTTATAGTGGAGGCTATAAGCCTAAGCCATTTTCACAACCAAAGCGGACTCCCCATGGCGGCACTTATGCAATTATTCCACCAGCAAGCGATGACTATTATCGATTTTTAGCAACTGTCTATGGTGAGAGCGCTGGTGTCCCCGCAGCATGGGAAGCTGTTGCTGATTCAATAGTCCTAAGAGCAGCCCAAAAAAATCAAACTCCTGGAAAAATTGTTGCTAAAAGATTACAGTATGACGCTTTTACAGAGCCTTTAAAAATAAATTTTGACTGCGTCAATCTTAACAAAATGAGAGGTCATGTTCAATTTTTAAAAGCATATGCCTATTTGACAAAAAAGACTTTAAACCACAGCCCTCCCATGACAGTGCAAGAAACAAAAACTTTAGCTGCAATGGATCAAGAGATTAGGCCAATTTATGCTTTATATACTAATAAAGCTGTGCTATTAACACCAGTTATCTTGTCATCTTCACCAGATCAAAACGACACCTGTCCAGAGCAATATAAACAGAATAATCCTGCAAACCCCTTAAAATATTACATTACAAATTATTACAGTCCTCAGGGGCAAGGCAATGCGCCTGTAGCTTTCTTAGGAAACATACCGAACAACATTGATCCTGATGAATATGAAGTGGCTGTACCTAATGTGACACAAATTCAATTTAAGTTTTATAATATTCCAAGTGAATATCATTAAGGTTTTTCATGAAAAAGATTTTTATTTTATTTTTATTGCTACCAATATTCTGTTTTGCCACTACAGGAATTAGTGAAAATAAAAACAGCCAGGGGAAATGGGATATTTATTACACTGCGCCAAGTGGAAAAAGATTTTTTATCTATGAAGATCAATGGCAAGTAAGCACTACCTCGGTAAGCGGTGGGGATTTATTTTATCAGACCAATGGCAATATTTTTTGGATTATTTTTACATGCCAAAGGCTTGATGGTACGTGTGTGCGGTTTATTAATTTAGACACCAATCAAATTTCAAAAACATTTACTAACCTTGCCCCTATAATAGATAAGGACCAAAACATACTTGGCCCTCTATATAATCCCAAAAAGCAAGTCGTTGTTCTTTTTAATTACCCAGATGATTTTAGTTTTACGATTACACCTATTTTTACAACTTGCAACAATCCTTTTAAATATCGATTGCCACATTTAAGCGATGGGCCGGATGTTGGAAGTAGGTTTTTACCAAATGGAGACTTATACCTCAATATAAGTATGTACTATGGGCCTACTAATCAGCAAGCCACTATTCCAATTGACTATAAAAAGCTATATGCGAACTGCCAGGAAAATTCTTAAACAAGCCTATAAGCGTTTCCCAATGAAAGAGTAGTGATTAAAATCAATGCTATAAACCCCAAATAAAATGGCAGCACCATTATTTGAAAGCGATTTTGCAATAGAATTAATAGACTTGGGCTAAAGCTAGCTATTGCGGCACCGATACTATAGCTCAGTGAGAAGCCGCTATATCTAATTTCTGTTGGGAAACAATTTACCAAAAAAACACCAATAGGTCCATCCACAGTTGAAACTAAAGTTGCTAAAGCAGCTACGCTTAGAAAGCAAATTGTCATACTTGGCGAATGAAATAATTTCATAAAAGGATAGATGAATAAAACCAATAATATGGCCCCTAAGACCATAATATTCTTTGCTTTAAAAATATCAGATAGCACTCCAAATAGAATTACTAAACAAGCCTCCAGGAAAGCAAGTACTGTGGACAACGCTATAGCAGTCTGATGCGTCATGGAAAAATAAGATTGCAGATAAGAAGGTAAAAAAACTTCTATTCCAATTGTTAAAATACCCGCATAAGTGGAAATAACGATACCCAGTAATAAAAATTTGCCGTATTTTAATAGGAGAGTCTGAACAGGTGCTTGAACCAACTTTCGATTTTTCTTTGCCTTTAGGAATGCCGGTGACTCTGGAAGCTTTAACCTAAAATATATTCCCAAAATCCCTAAAATAATGCCTGCAATTATAAATGGGGATCTCCAATGAGTATTAAAGATCAGTACTAGTAAAGAAGCACTAAATACTCCAAAACTGGCTACCCCTGTAATTATCCCTGAAAATAGGCCTTGGCGTTTTCGATTGAATTCTAATAAATAGGTACAACACCCACTATATTCTGTGCTTACAGATATACCTTGTAAAACTCTAAAAAACAGTAAAGCTAAAGGAGCCAAGATTCCAATTTTTTGATAAGTTGGCAACAGGCCCAAAGCAATTGTGGAAAGGCTTAATAGTATGATCGTAAGCATAAGCACTTTCCGCCGACCTAATTTATCAGCAAAATGTCCAAAAACTATCGCGCCAAAAGGCCTTACAACAAAACTTACTGCAAAAATTGACCATGTTAAGAGAAGCGCCAGTTCAGGCCGTTCAAACGGAAAAAAAGAGCGCGAAATATAAGGAGTTAAAAAGCCATATAAAGCATAATCAAAATATTCAAGAAAAATACCAACCAGTGTGCTAAATAGAATCTGCTTTTGCATATACATGGAAGTGCTGTATATTTCTTATAATATGACATTTAATAAATATATTAACAAGAATTATATTTTGCAAAGCCGATTACTTGATGAACTATTTTCTAAAAGGCCATAAGCTTTTGTTTATTTTTTTATAGGATAAGCGTTCAAGCTTAGGGGATAAAATTCCTTCTGTTGCAACGATAAGGATAGTTGGGGATATTTCTTTGAAAGAAGCTCTGAAGTGCTCAGAAGATTTCACTACAATTAGATTCATGTCTTTGAGATTTAAACCAAAGCTTTCAAAAGCATGTGTCGAATAGGTTTGGCAACGATTAGAATTAATGACAACAAAGAAGTCACGATCTACAAGCTTGATTAATACAGCTTTTCCCATAGAAAAAACCCCATCACCCAGTTTAACCTCTAGATTATCCAATATTTTACAGACCTCCACCTCTAAATAAACGGGCTCCCCGGCGATTGGACTAACTTTGCCACCAAATTTAAATTGAGCTCGTCCACCCTCACCGACATTAGATAATATATCAACTGCTATTGGGTCCCATAGAGACGAAAAAGCCACCTTGCTAAACTCTTCTTGTTGCAGAAGAAATTTTAATAGTACTGTTGAATCGCCTGTGGCACCACCTCCAACATTGTCAGCGAAATCGGCAACAATAATTGGTGGATCATCTTGTTTCTTAATCTTATAAGCTTGCTGAATATCATTAAGCTCTGAAAATTTTGGATTTGCTAGATCTCTAAAATTAAATATTTCTTTGCCTAAAATTTGTGCCATTTGATCGCCATAAGGTTTATTGTCATTCGTAATCACAATCACTTTAGTTCCAAGGTCAGCCACATCGCCCCATGCAAAACCATGTACAATAGAAATAGACAGTAAATCATTTTTTTTGTCTTTTTCAAGATTCCTAATTTTAGCAACAAATTCTTTCATTGGTGAACGCATGGTAGGTAATGCAGTAGCAATCATCCCACACTCATAAACAGAGATAATTGGATGCACTTTTCCCAAAAAAGCTTGGTAAGCCAGGTCGGCTAGCCGTTGTGCTGACTCTTCTATGTCTATGTGAGGATATTCCTTCATTATTACAAATAAATTCGCATTAACAAGCATAGTTTCCGTAAAATGAGTATGAGGATCAAGCAATACGCCAATGATTGCATTTGGCCCAAGCATTGCTCTGATGCGGCATAATAGGTCGCCTTCACAATCGTCATACCCCTCAGCAATCATTCCCCCATGAAGATGCAATAAGACAAGATCAATATCTAAATGATGATTTAGCTCGCTTAATATTTTATCCCTGAAGCTTTCATATACTTTTTTTACAACTTTACCAGCAGGCTGAGCCGCTGCGGAAATGCTTTCTATAAATTCAGCCTCGATCTTCTTTGCAAAATTTTTAAATACAATTTGGGGAGTTGCCCAATAATGAGCAGGCAAGGGATGCTCACCATTCTCAACATAATAGCACTCTTCAAAATTCTTAAAGCCACAAGGGAGCGGTGAAAAGGTGTTTGTTTCAGTAACTAGGCTAGCACAAAAAATTTTCGCTTTCTTCATTGATATCTCAACAATTATTCATCTGGAGTAGTTTTTGCATGAATGGCCTGTTAGGCATTAAAATCAAGTCATCTGTTCCAGGCCAGCTTGCAGCTTGAACGGCAATGATCTTATCTTCTTGAGGTAGCCACATAAAGGCACTAGTATAACCAATTATTGCTCCAGCATAATACCAAATCGCTCCACATTTCGTATTAATCGACCGTACGCCCAAACCATAGTAAGACTGTATTTTTTGATTATCTGGCCCTGTTAAAGTCCATTCCTTAACTGTTGTAGTTAGCTCCTTTATACCTTGCTGGCTTAAAACTTCATTCGAGACAAATAATGCATCAACCCATTTAATAAGATCATGGCTATTCATTAACATTGCACCTGCTGAAGAAGGAAGGCTTGCATTAAAATCCGTTACATCTTGATTATCATAATAAGCATGTGCCATCTGGCTGGTAACAGATTTAGGGTAAAATGTATCGCTATAATAAGTATGAGAAAGGCCTATAGGTTTAAATAGCTGGTTTTGCAAAACTCTTTGTACTGATTGGTGTGTAACTTTCTCGATGATTTCGCCAAGCAATAAATAGTTGGTATTTGAATATCCCCAGCTTTTTCCTGGTGCAAATTGATCAGGGGCAGCATAGGCGGAGTCTATAAAAATTTTGGGATTGACCGCTTTACTCTTATCTTGTGTTATGAGCTTTTGATAAAGTGGCAACTGGAGGTAATTCGTTATACCACTAGTCATATTAAGCAATTCTCTTATAGTGATATTTTTCCATCGAGGATATTCAGGAAAGTAATTACCAATAGGTTCGTCAATATTCAGCTTTCCTTGCTGCTGGAGCTGTAAAACTATAGCAGCGATAAAGGATTTGGTAATACTGCCAACACCATAAAGACTGTTCGAGGTTACAGGAGGAGCACTACCAAGTCCTATGTTTCCGCTAGTGTAATCATCAATTTTACCTGTTTTAAGATTCGCAATACTTAATACTGCTGAGGTAAGTTGATGTTCATTGCACCACTCATTAAGCAAATTTTGGTATTCATCTGCCGATGCGGTGAAAGAAAAATTTACACATAAAAGTCCTATAAATGTAATGGCGCGCAATATAGTCATACTATTACTTTAAATTCAATATTTTTTGAATGACTTCTTGTCTCGGAAATAGAATCTCTTCATGAGGGTCGGGCCAGCTTGAAGCTTGAACAGCGATCATTCTACCACGGGAAGGGATATATAAAAATGAACTGGTATATCCATTAATCACGCCCGTGTAATACCAAACAGTACCGTAAGCTGCTGTTTCAAAAGAGTAGATTCCTAAGCCAAAGCGGGTACCAGGAATAATCACTGGATCTTCAGGCATTAAAACGGTGGTTTTTAATTCCTTTAGACTAATTTCACTCAAGACCACATTAGGAGTTAGAAGCGCTGTTGCCCAAGTTAAAATATCATGGCTATTCATGACCATAGAGCCAGCGGTACCCGGCAGGCTAGCGTTAAAATTAGTAACATCTTGGTTACGATAATAACCATGAGTCATTTTATTCAATATTGGTTCGGAGTAGTAGGAATCACTATAGAAAGTATTCGCAAGTTTAAGTGGCTTAATGAAACGTTCTTCTAAGGTTTCATTAAATGTTTGTCCTGTCACCTTTTTTAAAATTAGCCCCAACAAAAGATAATTTGTATTTGAATACCTCCAATTCTCTCCTGGTGTAAAATAGTCTGCTTCTGCATATGCCGCACTTAACATTTTGTGAGGTGAAAAAATGTCTCTTGCATCTTGGTCAATTAAATCACTATAAGCTCTTAATTCAGTATAATTTGCAATTCCGCTAGTCATATTCAAAAGCTGGCGTATGGTTATCTTTCCCCACCTTGGATATTCACCCACATATTGATCTAGCGGGCTGTCTAAACTTAGTTTTTTCTCTTCTTGCAATTGAAGCAAAGCTGCTGAAACAAATGTTTTAGTGATACTCCCAACACCAAATAATTTATCGCTACTAATAGGAGTTTTACCAGTACTATCTGTAAAGCCATCAGCAATGTCTATAATCTCCTTTCCTTGATCTTGTATGCTAAGGATCACGGCTGTTACACGATTATTTTTTCTCCATGTTTTTAAATAGCTTATAATTTCTTGCTCTTGCATTTGCTTCATCCCAATTTTCTAAGTTATGACAAATAAATCTTTATACAATTTAGCCCAATTTTAATAGCCTTTCAATCAACGTATGATCAGGCGAGACGATGTAATAATCTCCATCAGGAGTAATAGTAGATTGAACTATAATCACTTTTTCTTGATCTGGCACCCATACAAATGCAGTTCCGTAACCTATAATTCCACCTCTATAGTAGTAAATTTTCCCGCTTGTTTTGGTTTTTAAGCTATAAATGCATAAGCCATATTTTGCTTCAGGAGGTTGAGAAGCAAGGTTAAGCGGAAAAGATAGGGTATCTTGCATTTCACGAATGGTTTTTTCATTTAAAATAATACCTGGGGTAACATAAGCATGTACCCATTTTATAAAATCGTGATTGCTTATAAATATTGATCCAGTATATGCAAAAAAGCTTGGATTGAAATAAAAATTCTTTTCTGTATCGTAAAATGCAAGTTTATTAAGAACGTCGTCTGTAAACACTGCCTCTACATAGTGAGTGTTTTTTAAGCCTAAAGGGATTAAAAAACGGTTTTCAATATTTTGAGCTACAGATTGTTTTGTTATGGCTTCAATGATTAAGCCTAAAACTAGATAATTTGTATTTGCATATCGTGAAGCTTGCCCAGCTGGAAAGTATTCTTTTTGACTGTAGGCTAGATCTAACCAGGTTTCAATAGAAATTTTTTCTTCACTCTGGGAATATAACAGCTCTTTATAAAATTCAGTTTCGTTGTAATTGTAAATGCCACTTGTCATGCTTAATAGCTGAAAAATCGTTATATCATTCCAGCGAGGATACTGCTTAAGATACTTACCAATTGTATCATCCAACTTTAGCTTTCCTTCCTCATGCAGTTGCAATATTGCTGCTGCGACAAAAGTCTTAGAAATACTTCCTATACAAAAGAGATTTCTTGGGCTTATAGATTGATTGCTCCCTTTTGCAACAGTTCCGCTAGTGTAGTCTTCTATGCGACCATCCTCGTTAAGAATGCTTACAACAACACCAGTAACTTTATTGCTAATACGCCAAGAATCTAGAAAACCAGCTACTTCATCTTTAGGCAATGGAGCAGTTATTTTCATTAAGCAGTGCTCAATTATTGAAGCTAAATGCTTTTTGAAACTTTCTCCTAGTTTTTGTAGCTCTTTGGACTCTATGCAACCTGAGAATCTGAACTTTAATTCGCCATTAATGATAACACAGTTAATACTAAGCCCCCCATCCATGTTCTCATGCGCGATAGCCTCTCCAGAAAATTCATCAGTTATAGCCCAATCATAAGGATTATTGACGACCTGTCCAAAGTAATTAAAACTAATTTGTGGTAAGGGGTAAGCTTTTAGCACTGAATCTTTACACATATAGCGGAGAGCACCGAAACCTATACCTTTACTGGGCACCTTCATTAAAACTTTTTGGGTGGCGGAGATAGTTTCCGAGATATTTTTCTGTAATTTAAGTTTTACTGGGTGTATCGTGGTAAACCAACCAACGGTATGTGCCAAATTAACCTTTGCATCTATCTCTTCACGCCCATGACCTTCCAATAAAATATTGTTTTCTGTTTTGCCAGTCCATTCTTCTATAGTGTAGGCAAGCGCTGTAAGTAACAGGTCATTAATTTGAGTATGATAGGCAATACTCACGCGCTGTAATAAGTCTCTTGTTAAATCATGGTTTAGGCTATCCTGGTAAGCTTCGTTTTTCTTTTGAATAGGAGAACAAATATGTTTTTTCTCGTCTAAAACATCTTCCCAATATTTAACCTCTTTAGGATGCTTATCCGCATATTGTGCTACTGCTTGTACCCATTGCCTATAGCTGCTAGTTTTCAACGAAGTCTCTTTTGCTTCATACATCCCTCTAAGATCATCTAATAAAATACGCCAAGATACTGTATCAATTATTAAATGATGAAATGCAAAATACAAACGAGCACTACCGTCATCATAACCGTGGATATAGGCAATTTGCCATAAAGGCCCATTTTCTATATTAAAACAGCTTTGCCAGCTTGTCAGGTTCCCAGCTAGTTCCAGAGAGCTGATTTTAGAAACGTCTAGAACTTTTACCTCTGGAATGTCTATCTGCTTTTTGTATAACTGCCGATAACCATCTTTTGTTTTTTTAAAAATAAGTCGGAGCGCATCATGCTTATTGGTTAGTAAAGCTAATGCATTTTTTATTTTTTCTAGATCTAAATGGGGGACTTTAATTAAGAATGACTGATTCCAATAATTTATATTTTTTAAGTCTTTTTCAAAAAACCATTTTTGGATTGGAAGTAAATCAAACTCTCCTTCTAATATCCCTTGTTCTGTTTCAATTTCTAAAACTGTAGTTCCTGAGCTTAGAGCATGAGCTAAATTTTCAACTGTTTTGCACTCAAATAGTTGTTTAATACTGCATACAAAGCCGTACTCCTGAATCTTTGAGACTAGCTGCATACTTAAAATCGAATCACCCCCGATTTTAAAGAAGTCGTCCTTTATTCCAACCTGTTTCGAGCCCAAAACTTCCTGATATAGCTTACAGAGTTTAGCTTCTATTTCATTGGTTGGGGGATAATAAGTAGTAGCAGAATTATCAAATTCAGGCTCAGGCAACGCACGACGGTCCAGTTTACCATTCACGTTTAATGGTAAACTTTCTACTCGAATGTAGTATTTAGGGATCATAAACTCTGGGAGGCGAGCTGATAGAAAGTTTTCTAAAACAAGCTGATCAAAGGTGTTATCTGATACATAATAAGCAACTAGGTGTTTATTTTGGTCTCGTTTTTTTAATAGTACAGCACTTTGCTTAACCTCAGGATGGCTATTCAGAACGGACTCGATTTCTTCTAATTCGATTCTAAATCCCCTCACTTTAACCTGAAAATCATTGCGACCGAAATACTCTAATTCTCCAGTCGGGAGCCATTTAACTAAATCACCTGTTTTATAGAGTCTAGTATAGCCTTTTGCTTTATCTTCGGATGTTGCAAAAGGATTTTTTATAAACCGCTCTTTAGTCAAAAGTGTTTTGTTAAGGTATCCGCGAGCTAATCCCATCCCGCCAATATAGAGCTCACCTATTACTCCAACAGGAGTTATGCTTAAATCAGAGTTAAGGACATAAACTTGGGTGTTATTATTTGGCTTCCCAATATTTTTACTACTTACTCCTGGAGACCATACTTTCATGGTAGCGCATATGGTAGCTTCTGTTGGTCCATACGCATTAATTAACTTAAGTTTTTGTCCCCATTTTTCCATTAGCTCTTGCTTTATAGTATCGCCTGCTAAGACTAAAGTTTTTAATGTTTTTATGCTTGTCTCTGATACTTGCTCTGCTAATATGGGGGGAAGAGTAATTATTGTAATTTCATATTGATTTATAGCTGTTGTAAGCAACTCAACACTTTTGCGCATTTCATCCGAGGCAATAACTAGCTGAGAGCCTGCAAGCAAACTAGGAAAAATTTCTGAGACAGCAGCATCGAAACCAATAGAGGAAAACTGCATGACTTTACTGTTAAGAGTAATACCAAATGAGTTAACCATATTTAACGAGACATTTATAAGTCCGCCGTGTTCAACTTGAACGCCATTTGGTTCTCCGGTAGTACCTGAAGTATAGATTATATAAGCTAGATCCTTATGGGCAATTGGCATAGACAAATTTGATTTTTCTTCTTTTATATAAGGCCTTTCATCTAGATAAATAATTGTTGAATTGGTAGAAAGCTCTTTTAGCAGGCCCCCAGCTTGTTTGTCTGTAAGCAAAATTCTGCTATTGATATCCTTCAGTATGAACTTAATTCGTTCCAAAGGATAATTTGGATCAATTGGAACGTACGCAGCACCAGCTTTTAAGATGGCCACTATAGCGATTATCATCTCAATACCGCGACTTAATGAAATGGGTATCAGTGTATCAGCGCTTAATACTCTGCCTGTAGCTTTATAAAATTTCTTTTGTAAAAAATGCGCCAATTGGTTTGCTCTTATATTCAGCTCTTGGTAGCTTAGACACTGATCTTTATAAAGCAGGGCTGGAGCAAAAGGAGTTTTTTCAACTTGCTCTTCAAACACATTAATGACTGTTTGAGCAATTGAGGGGAAGCTCCTTTGCGTTTGATTCCAGTTATAACAAATTTGGTTATATTCATTTGGGCTCAGTAGTGTAATGTCTTGTAATAGAGAAGCCTCGTTATCTGCAATAGCATCCAAAACGTTTAAGTAATGTTCTGTTAGCCTAGAGATAGTACCTTTTTCAAAAAGAGTTGTTGCATAATTGAAAATAGCATTAAACTCTTCTTCACTGTCATCTATAATCAAACTCAGATCAAATTTCGCAACTTGATATTCTTCATTAATCGGTAAAACTTTAAACAGATCTTCACATGAAGAATTATTTTCAAAACTCTGAACGCTGAAAGCAACTTGGAATATAGGGTGTCTACTGGGGTCTTTTTCAACTTGTAAAGCCTCAACCAATAATTTAAAAGGCAACTCTTGGTGCTGCAATGAAGCGATCATTGTTCTCTGTAACTGTTTAACAAAATCTATGATGCTCAGACTCCAATTTAGGTTTTCTCTAATAACAAGATTGTTAACAAAAAAGCCATAGAGATCTTCAACCTGGTGCAGATGCCTATTAGCTGCTGGAGTACCGATAACAATATCATTTTGTCCACTGTGCCTTGCTAGAAGGATATAGAATGCACTTAGTAATACGGTGTAGAGCGTAACGCCTTGCTGTTTAGCAAGTTTTTTTAATTTGTTGCCAAGTTTCTTTTCAATCTTAAAATAAAAATTACAACCATCATAATTGATTGCTTGTGACCTAACTTTGTCAGTAGGGATTGATAAATTTTCATAGCCTCTTAATTGTCTTTTCCAGTATGTGAGAGCTGCCTCTAAATTCTTGCCTTGTAGATACATTCTCTCCCAATTAGCGAAATCTCGATACTGAATAGTTAAAACAGGTAAATTGAGGGGTGAATTGGTAATATAATTTTGGTAATAAGCCTGTAATTCTTTTTTAAATAGCTCAATCGACCAACCATCAAAAGCAATATGATGAATGTTAATTAAAGCATATTTCTTCTTTTCAACATAAAAAAGTGTAACCTTTATAGGCCATTCATTTTCTAAATCAAAAATCCGATTAATAAGGTCTCTTAAAGTAGGCCGAAATTCTCTTTCCTCAAGCACCAGCTCTTGTATTGTTAGATGTCCAGGCAATACCTCTTGGTAATAAATACCATTCGTTGATTTATATATGGTCTTTAAAATTTCTTGTCGTTCTATGATTTTTTGAAGGCTTTCCTTAAACGCATTAATATTAATGCTATCAGCCAGTTCTAAAGTTATTGGAATATTATAGGCATTCGTGCCATTTTCATATTTTTCTATAAAGAACAGACGTTCTTGTGCGAAAGATAAGGGATGTTTTGCAGAGAGGATTTGCTCAATATTAAATATTTTGTCTGCACTAAAGATAGCCTCTTGTAAAGCCGCTATAGTTTTATATTCAAAAATATAATGTATTGGGATCGATTTTTTTAGAAGCTTGCTTATTTTATAGGTTAGCTGCATTGCAAGAATTGAATTGCCTCCCAATGAGAAAAAATCATCATGTATACCTACTTGGGGGTAATCAAGGACCTCTTGCCAGATTCGACATATTTCTGCTTCAAGATCATCTCTAGGAGCTATATATTGCTTATCAGAGTATATTTCAGGGTCAGGAAGACTCTTTTTATCTAACTTACCATTCACAGTCAGTGGCAAATGATCAAGTTGCACAAAGAGGTTTGGAATCATGTAATCAGGTAAATATTTAGCTAGATAAGTTCTTATTTCATCTGATGTCTGGCTTTTATCTGATATAAAATAAGCTACTAGAAACTCAGTATTGCTCTTTTTCTTTAATACTACAGCACTTTGTTTAATACCTTGCAAGCTATTGAGCGTGGATTCAATTTCGCCAAGCTCTATGCGAAGTCCCCTTAGTTTAATTTGTTCATCATTTCTACCGTTGTACTCCACACTACCATCTGGCAGCCACCTTGCCAAATCCCCTGTCCTATAGATTGTTGTAAAACCTTTAACTTTATCTTCTCGATTTGCAAATGGATTTGCAATAAATCTTTCTTTTGTTAATTGAATTTGGTTTAAATATCCCTGAGCTAAGCCTATTCCTCCAATATAAAGTTCACCTATCGCACCAACAGGTACTGGCTCTAAAGCATAATTCAAAATATAAAACTTCTGATTGTCTAATGGCCTACCAATAACCTTTACATTATCACCTTCAAATTTTTGCAATCCACTCCAAACTGTGGTTTCTGTAGGTCCATATACGTTAAAAACTAATGAACTTGCATTGCAAAGTCTACTTATAAGTTCAGAGCTGCTTGGCTCGCCTCCAACTAGAAAAGTTACTTCTTTATTAGGCAATACGCCGAGAATTTTTTCTATTAGCTGGTCCCAAAATGATGGAGTTTGCTGAATCAGGTTAATATCCCGGTGCAACTTTAAATCTTTAATACTTTCATCCAAAGCAGATATTACTAATTTACCACCTGAAATTAAGGGCAAACCGTACTCCAGCCCAAAAATATCAAAAACATATCTTGTAAAGCTCAGCACGTTATAACTTTGGTGTTTTAATTTTATTGCCATACTCGATAAAAAATTTACAAAAGAACGATGCACCACCATCACGCCTTTAGGGTTTCCAGTTGTTCCAGAAGTGTAAATTACATAAGCTAAATTTTCTGAGGAAAGGCATGGCAGGTTTGTTTTTTGCAAACCAAGGTAACTTTCTCTATCAGTAAAAATGGTCTTACAGTTTTCACATATTTTTTCTAATTGCTTTTGCAAATGACTCTGGCTCAAAATTAATTTACAACCAGTATCTCTTAGAATAAACTTGATCCTTTCTGCAGGATATTGAATGTCTATAGGCACATAAGCTGCACCGCTTTTAAGAATTGCCAAGATACTAAGCATCATTTCGGGCCCACGCTCTAGAAACAAGGCGATTAAGGTGCCTTCTTTTAAATTTTGATTGACAAAATTTCGGTATTCATTTTGTAATAATCTTGCTAATTGATTAGACTTTTCATTAAGCTCCTGGTAAGTCAGCTCTTTACCCTGATGGACCAAAGCTACTGCATTTGGGTTCTTTATCGCTTCATCTTGGAACAGATCGATAAAAGTCTTATCTCCGATGATAGGGTTATTTGTCTTATTCCAAGTGCAAAGGATTTTCTCTAATTCATTTCGATCAAGACAGGAAACTTTGCATAATGGTAATTCTGGTTTGTTCAATGCTTGCTTTAATAAATGAATGAATTGTTGACCAAGCTGGGCAAGAAAAGCTTCTGAATACTTTTCAGCTATAGCAACCAGCTGAATCACTATCTGACCATCATCCAGTTCACCATAACGCATTAAAAGTTCCGCTGACCCAATCTGATGTAACTCATCTCGTCCAGCAGGCCATGAGCCAGGTGTTAACGCAATATTTTGTAAGAAGCTAGAATAGGCTATTGATATTGGTAAATACAAGTTGCCCTTTAAGGCTAAACTTAAATCCAAGATATTTAAATAGAAATTCTTTCTTTTTGCTCGATCCGTATAGCTTCCCTTTTCATCGCGAAGAGCCTCTAGGAGCGATTTTTTTTCATCATGCGCATAAATAAGGGTATTAATAAGTGCGCCTTTGATATTCTTAAAATTTTTCCTTTTAACACTAACTGGGTAGCTAATAAGCAATTTTTGCTGATTAGCGTACTTTGAAATTAGCGACCCCCATAGAGCTTTTAATAAATTAAAAACAGAACAGCTATTTTCTTGTGTAAATTTTTGGATTTTAGTTTGCAAGTCCCCATCAATGTCGAATGATTTTATGATTGTTAGTTTGCTTGTTATATCCGTGTCTGTGAATCGAGGTAAGCTAATAGAATGTGGAAATTTCTCTATTGTTTTTAAGGCTAGAGCTATATCTGTTTCTTTATATCGTTGCTTTTCCCATTCAAGGTAAGTGGTGAAATTCGGAATTTCATTATTATCATCCTTTTGGACTGAGGCTGGAGATTTATATGCTTCTTCGATTTCCTGGGCATGCTTTAAGTACTGTAATCCATCAACAATAATATGGTGACATACTAACACCAAGGTATAGGTACTATTATAAGTATTTTCTATTAGAGCAAATCTAAACAGCGGACCTTTTTCTAAAATAAAGGGTTCATTAATTTGAGCCTGTATAAATTCTTTGGCTATTTCTTCGTTTTCAGCTTTGGTTATTGCCAAGTGCATTGATAGGTCTTTAAAAACAACTTGATTTAGCTTACCCCCGTTTTCCTGAAAAATAGTTCTCAAATTATAGTTATTATTAACAACTGCCTGTAAAGCATCTTTAAGTCTTGCAACATTTAAGCTTTTATCATGGTGAGTGATTGAATAAATATGGTATTGCGCTTGTCTCTCTGTAGGTAAACGAGAATATTCCAACCAGAAAATCTTGCTATACGCACTAGCATCTAATGATACTTTTAACACTTTAACCTTAGTAAAAATCTTATCCCAGTATAATTCTAACAATGGGGCCCTGTAGAAGCAAATTTTTATTTCAAAATGGCCCCAAGAATCAATTAAGTATTAACGTTTTTAGGTAAATATGATAAGATCTCATCCCAATTAAAAAAATATGGTCTATATGACGAGCCAGATAAGAAATTATCGATTTCTTGATTTTCTAAGAGTTCTTTACATAACCATTATGTTAATTACTATTGTGCTAGTCTATAAAACGGCATCATTTCATGGGTTCATTTTTTCTACTCCAACTGTACTTTTAGCCTTTTGGTATTCATTTGCTGATGTTATTGCCGAGGTTTATGGTTACGAAGTTTGTAAAAGACTGATATGGCAGGGATTGATATGTGAATTCATTTTTAATATGGGGACTTACTTATTGGTTAATTTGCTTACTTCACCCCCACACATCGAGAATGCTTATGATCTAGTGTTTGGGAATCTTCCAAGGGCCTTTTTAGGTAGTGCTTGTGCAATAATAGCTAGCGCATTCTTAAATGCTTATATCATTTCAAAATGGAAAATCTTAATCAAAGGTCGATTCTTTTGGTTTAGAAGTTTATGTTCCACAGCATTGGCCTCTTTCATTTTTTCTGCTGTAATTACGTTAGTCATGTTCTCAGGCACCTTAACTTTTTCTGAAATGGCAATCTTAACTATTGACACTTTTTTGCTAAAACTCGTTCTAGAACCGATATATGCTACATTTGCGACCTTCTTAGCAGGTTTGCTTAAAAGGTTAGAAAATCTTGATGTATATGACTACGATGTAGAGTATAATCCATTTAAGCTAGGAGAGAAGTCGTGATTTCCAGAGGCTGTAGATATACTTTTTTAAGTCAAGGGCTATAAGATGAGTAATAGAAAGAATATTTTCCAATTTCTATTTAGTGTTTATCAGACTGAAGCTGCAGCAAGGACCTACAAACAATACAGGATCACGAAAAAACCTGATGAAGCAGATCCTCACGTTTATTTCCAAATAGCTGGCAAGAACCTTACTTTGCATGCACTTCCTGAAGAAATTATGCACTCGGATATTCTCCTGGGCTTTTCCAAGGCTGATATAGCAATAATCACACATCTTGGTACTAAAACCGAATTAGAAAAGAAATACGCAGAGAAGAAACAAACTTTATTAGCACGAATTGTTCAGCAAATTTTTGGTAAAAGCGGCAAAACTAAGTTCATGGTGAAGTTACCTGAGCAGGACAAGTTAGTTGAAGCTGTGCCAGAAGAAGTTATGACAAATAAAGAAGCTCTCGGCATGTTCGAGTCGCATGAAGCTGCGATGATTGGATATGCTGCTGCAGAAAATAGAATGCTTGAGATAAGAAGGCAAACTGGAGCTGCGCCAACATGCAAAATTTTGCAACATGATCTTCTTAGCAACCAAATTACTTATCTGGATGAAGAGCGGGAAGCAAAACATACATCGTCATTGAAAGATATTTTTTACAACAAGAAACTATTAAGCCTTTTCACCAAGCTTGACCAACAAATTATAAGTTTTGCTGCAGGTCAAGAGTACCAAAAAAGTATTACCTCACCCCATCACTACGAATACTCTATTGTTAACCAATCAACCAACTCCTTTATCTTTAAGAATAAAGCAGGCGAAGAGCGTGAAATTTCTTTCGTTGAAGTCGCATTTAATGAGAATTTGCTTATGCAATTCAGTCCTCGTGAACAGCATATTATTAGGTTTGTTGCAGGTGAGCTTCATAGCAAACAGCTGGATCCACAACAGCCTACTCTTAAAATTAATAAGCAAACTGGTGATATGATTGAATATGTTGACTTAGAAGGCAATGTAACAGAAGCTAGAATTCTTGACATTGCATTTAATAGAAACATTTTAGAACAGTTTAGCCTTTCTGATAGGGAATTAATTGCTTTTGCGGCAGGCGAGAGCCATGGTAAACGTACTCTACATAAACCCATTTCGCTTAAAATGCTCGCTCATTCTGAAGGAATTATTGATTATCAAGACTTAGAGGGAAATATTTTTAAGGCATCTTGCTTGGATGTGGCCGTCAATAAGGAACTTTTATCTCAATTCAGCGATGATGATAGAGATGTAATCAGGTTTACAGCGGGAGAGATGCACCAAAATCGTATTAATCCAAAGAAAGCTATACAACTCAAACTTATAACTTATGTTGGCAATAGCATAGCAGAATATGAAAATGAATCTGGAGAACGAATAAAGAAACCTTTTATAGAATTGGCTTTTGAAGCCAATTTATTAGATTGCTTTAGCCAAACAGATAGAGATCTCATTCGATTTGTAGCTGGCGAGTTATCAAAAGAAAAAGAAAATTTGATTCGCGGGAAATTCTAAATTAGCCGCAGCCTAGCTTCCACAACTTTTCCAATTATTTTATCCGCTGAAGTCAATTTGTGGCTTTGATAGCGAGGATCTTGAGCATATAAAAACTTTCCAGACTCCCCAAAAACAATTTGCCTAAAAATTGCTTCTGGTAATTTGGTAATACTGGCGATTACATAGTCGCCATCTTGTGGTTTTGCTTTTGGGTCAACGATAAGAAGAGTTCCGTCGGGAAATCTGCCACTCATTGCAGTTCCTATACTGTAACATACAAAAGCTTCATCACTAGCATCATCAAAATCTAAAGTTATAGTTTGGCCTACGAAATTTTTTAAATGCTTTTCATAATTTGGCGCTTCATTAAATGTTAGAACAGGAAACGTGCGCATACTGCCAGTCTCATGACCAGGTTTAAAGTTTGCTGATTTTTCACCTTTTCCAAAAGCAAGCCATTCATAAGAGACATTAAATCGACTGGCTATATCTTGCATGCGAGCTTTATTAGGGGATGATATACCGTTTACCCATTTGCCTGCTCCTGCATGAGATATTAAAAACATATCAGCTACGATTTGTATCCTACCGGAATTCCTTGGAGGAAGACCGTGGTCATCTAATATCTGATTAAATCGTTCAGCAAAGGCTTGGCTATATTCTTTATCTGACAATTTTTAAGCTCCTTTTTAACTTAAAATTCATTCTAACATATAAAACTAAAATGTCAATAATTCATATCAAAATAAAACTTAAGTAAAACTATTGACAACTAAAATTTTGAGTGCAATAATCCGTTAGCAATACAACAAAAGGGGATAGATTATGCAGCATATACGCGAACTTACACAAAAAGGCGATCCAATTATTCGTGTCAAATTGCCAGTAGAAATTACTGCCATGCTGAAGAAAACAGCTAAAAAAAATAGGAGACGGCTTCAAGATCAATTTATTAAAAGCATTTCACAAACTTTCAAAGCTTCAAAATTTAATAATATCAATGATGAGGTGTTTCAAAAGTTAGAAAAAATATATGTTCAAAACTAAATCAAAGGGGAAAAAAATGGAAACCAAACTAGGTAATGTCGAAGTATTCTCAGGGCTAGAAGCCTACGCTCAAGCGATCTCAAAGGAAATGCTGGAAGCACTAAAAAAAGCGGCTGAAGAGAAAGGCATCAGCCTTGATCTGGAAATTGCTTACAGGTTAGCTATAAACATATTTGAAGTTAGTCAGCCTGAGAACACCATAACATTAGACGATATTTTAAATTGGAACTTTCCAGATGATGCAGCATTTGCTGAGTGTAAACGCAAGCGGGAATCTAATTTATATCTGTATGAGATGGAAAAGCTACGTTTATTTATGGAGTTCAAAGATATGCTACCCCGCAAGTTTAAAGAAACCTTTCTTGTACTTGATGTTAAAGAAGCTATGAAAGAGATTGCCATCGAACTAAAAAATAAAACCAAGTAAGAAAATAGTTTTATTTAACCAACCCGGACAACCTAAGCAACTAATCATCAGGAGTAGAAATGAAAGAGGAATCAGCCAAAAAAACCCCAGAAGAAATTCTTAAAGATTTTGCAAAACGTAACAAGGCTCTTGCGACATACCTTGATCTTAAAGCTGATCTTGAAAAAAAATATGGTGTTAGCTTCAACAGAAAGGATAAAGCAGAAAAAGCAGCTTAAGCGTAAATAAATTTAGCAGCCCATTTCTCTGGAGAGAAAGAAAAAAGGTACCTCGACCATACCTTTTTTAGCCCCAAAAGTAGCCTCTTGGGGCCTTTTTTTAATTTTAGTTCCAGGGCTTCATTAAACCAATTGCCTTGGTTAAAAGGTGTTGAGCTTTGTCAGCTTTATGTTCGATATCTTTTAACTGCTGCTTCTGCTCTTCTGTAGTAGATAACTGATGCCAAATTTCTATATTTTGTATGTATATTGTTAAATCATTATGCAATGAATTAATCATCACCGCTAAGCTCTTATCTTCAAGCGAGGAAGGAGTATCTAGAATCTTTTGCAAACCTTCGTTTAGGGCATCAATCAACTCTGATAACTCTGGCAATGCTTTAAAAGGTAAAGTTTCAGTCATATTTTACAGCTCTCATTATAAATGCTGCAATGATAACGCTTTAGCTAATGATAGGCAAATGGCCAAAGCTTAATGAATAGTATAGTTTGATAATTGAATTAGATTTGACAAAGATATCTTGGCACTTTCTATCAAACAGTTAAGAACCAAAAACTTTTCAGATGTGTCAGCAGTATGTTTATTTAAACAAATCCAACTATTATATGTATTCACAAAATATGCAAGCTGTGAGCTGAAATAATTAATACTATCTTTGGACTTCTCTATATCTGAGCACTTTTCGAGTAGCTCTATTTCTGCATCTAATAGCATATTAAATTCAAAAGCTAAATTAATCATACCCGGTAGAGCTTCAATAGGTAATAAAAGGTCTTCGTCCATAGCGTACCTTTTGGGAAAATTCAAATTATGCTAATTTTATCATTTTTTGTACAGAAATGCAACATATTATTGATGCATTCAACCTATTTACAACTTAAGCAAAGCTTTCAAATGGTTGTCCCACTTGTCCATGGCTTCACGCTTTTCTGGCAAGTACTCATAGTAATCATAATGCTTAGCGGATACATCATCTAGAGCATGGTTTTGAATCCTATCTCTAATTTCCTTTGAGATACCTATTTCACCTGTGCGTGTTTTCCAGGTCCGGCGTAAGTCACGCGGTGTAAACTTTTCAAATTTTTTAGGCTTTTCTTGAAATGCTTGTTGCTCTTGATGTTGCTCATACGTGGAGTAAAAACGTGTTGCATAGTGATTCAATGAACTTTCTAGCATGGGTTCTTCCTCCCTGCCACCCTGTCCAGAGCCTCTTTTAGGAAAAAGGTATTTTTTCCCTTTTGTTATAGCCTCTTTAATAAGAGGTTCAAGGAGTGTGATACTAATATCATTCAGAGGGACAACATGAGTTCTGCCATTTTTGGTATCTAGTATTTCCCAAATTTTAGTATCTAAATTAAAATCATGCGGCCCGGCAGACAAAACCTCAGAAACACGTTGACCAAGAACTAGCATTAGCTTTAAAGCAATTGCAGGTTTTTCAGTATCATGCGCAGGCCTAATCTTTCTTTGTTTTAAATTGCTGGAAATTAAACGCCCTATAGCACTGATACTAGTACTTATTCCTTGTTTTTTTAAACGCTCATAAATAGGCTCCTTTCCCAAAGAAGGATGTTCTTTTCTAATCTTTAAAATGAGCTCTTGCGTGCTTTGAGGAAGCCTGCTTCTATATTCCCTGCCATTTTTACTTGATGTTTTAGAAATGCCAACGTTATGCCAAAATTCCTTTATTTCTTCCCAGTTAAGGTTTCTTTTGCCAGGTGATTCTTTTCGTTGTGGTTTAGGGACATCACGCACTGGATTGATTCCTAGCTGAAATGTGACTTCATGTTTGAGGTTTTTAGGATCAAGATCATGTCCAATCCCATAATTAAACGCAGCGCTTAAATAAGAACGTACACGATTTGCCAATATAGGCGCGCCTCTTTCGACTATAGCAAAAAGAGCCTTGCGAATATGCTGTGGAGTAACATCTTTTGCTTTCATGTCAGGCGGTAATTTTGAGTTTAAATCTTTATCACCTTTAGATAAAACATAAGCTTCAAGAGACCTCCTTGTTTCCTTCCACGATGGTTTCCCATCTATCTTCATTTGCTCTGTATAAAATTCAAATAATTGCTGTATTGATCCAATGCTTTGCTCTAAAGTTGCTTTTTGCTTAGCTTCTTCATGCCCCCTAATGTTGCGCAGTTTTTCTTCTTTCCTCGCAGTTTGAGGTTCGATTCCTTTCTCAAGAAGGCCTTTCACTTTCTTTAATTCATCTTTAGCTTTATGAAGTGAATGCTTGTCTGAGGGGTCATAATCTCCGAGTGCGCAATAACGAATTTTTGGATCATCGCCAAAACGATAGGTCATAAAAAAAGACTTTTTACCCTCTGGATTTCTTTTGCTTGCAGGGCTGACTTGCACTCCAAAAGAATCTCCTACACCCTCCCAAAGGCGATAAGGAGAGGCTTTAGGTTTCAAACTCTCTACAAGTTTGACCGAAAACTTTTTGCCTATTTTTGGCATTTTTACCCTCCCTTTTCTAGCATACAATCTAGCATACAAAAGCAAATATTAGAAAAAAATAGAATTGCTTAAATTTAATGCTATTATATCACAGGGGCCTTTATTTTAAAAGCTTCATTTAAATAGGTATACAAAATTATGTACTTTTTCAAAATCTTGTAGTATAATGGGCTACAACACTTGATAAACGGTGCTTACGCCGGCTTAGCTCAGTTGGTAGAGCAACTGATTTGTAATCAGTAGGTCGCGAGTTCGATTCCTGCAGCCAGCACCAGCCTTCCAGAGGATATCAGATCAAAATAAAAACCGATTTGGGACACTTTTGGGATACTCACCAAAAAACGGGTCTCCCCCAAAAGCAGGGGCACTTTAATCAGCTGCATAATACTTTAACTCTTAAACGATAATT